>JAAOEI010000169.1_pt1 | contig 27314 bp, 37 predicted proteins | sample 7059261 | NCBI WGS metagenome assembly JAAOEI01 (sample SAMN14008812, study PRJNA610033) | viral metagenome | isolation source: viral particles filtered from seawater | place: China: Hangzhou Bay, Yangshan Deep Water Harbour | collected 2017-10-31 | reverse complement strand
AGCACAAGATAGCCTTCACATTGTCGTTACAGATGAAGACGGTCAAGTTACTGGCGTTCCTGGATCAGTGTTAGAGGTATATAAGAATCTCTCCCGTGCCACAGACGCAAAGTCTCAAGAAGGCGCATCTTTATACTACAAGACAGTCATAAACGATGGTTCTGCATACATTTGGGCAGGTAACGACCGTTCAAATGCAGTTTCTAATACAGCAGTAAACGTTGCAAGTTCAACAAATACAAAGCCTCTAACACAATCGTTTGTTGGTGGAACGGATGGTTATACCGAAGCAGACGCTCCATTGAGCTTAATTGCTACAGGGTATGACATGTATGCATCTCAAGAACAGGCGGATGTTTCTATTATCCTTCAAGGAAAACCAACTGGGGGATCAACGACTGTTAATGGAATGGCTGTAGCTAAATTTGGTCTCTCTAATTATCTAATCGATAACATCGCAAGCGTTCGTAAAGATTGTGTTGTTATAGTAACCCCAGATGATGCGATCGTAAGAAGCAATCCTGGAGCTGAAGCTACTGCTCTCGTTAATTGGTTCAGTCAAATAAATGATTCGTCATATAGCGTATACGATAGTGGTTATAAGTACATGTATGATCGCTATAATGATGTATACCGTTATGTCCCTCTCAATGGCGACGTTGGTGGTCTTCTTGCTAGAACAGAAGCTACAAATGACGCTTGGTGGTCCCCAGCTGGGTTTAACAGAGGTCAAGTAAAGAACATCGTTAAGCTTCGTTATAGCCCGACCAAGACGGACAGAGATCTTCTTTACAAGAATTCTATCAACCCTGTTGTTACATTCCCAGGTCAAGGAACAGTTCTGTTTGGTGACAAGACAGGAACTAAGAAGCCTTCAGCATTCGATAGAGTAAACGTTCGCAGATTGTTTATTGTCCTCGAAAAAGCAATTGCAAATGCTTCGAGATTCTCTCTATTCGAATTTAATGATGAATTCACAAGATCACAGTTTAAGAATCTTGTCGTTCCTTTCCTACGTGATATCCAAGCGAGAAGAGGCATTCAAGACTTCCTTGTTGTTTGTGACGCTACAAACAACACTGCAGAGAGAATTGATAGAAACGAATTCTGGGGAGATATATATGTTAAGCCAAATCGTTCGATCAACTTCATTCAGCTAAACTTCGTTGCTGTTAGAACTGGAGTTCAGTTTTCGACAATTGTTGGACAGTTCTAATAAATAGCAAAAAAGAAAGGCACAAACCATGTTCAATATTAATCAATTTAAGAATTTCGGTTTAAACAGAGGCGGTGTAAGACCAAGTCTGTTTAGAGTTGAGATTTTCCCAAGAATTATTGCTGATCCATCAACATTGACTAAATTTACATTCACAGCACGTGCTTCTGAAATCCCAGCTTCAACTATTGACACAATCAATGTTCCTTACTTTGGTCGTCAAGTTAAGTTGGCTGGTGATCGAACATTTGCCGATTGGACCGTTACAATCATGAATGATGAAGACTATAGTGTAAGGCATATGTTAGAAGATTGGTCAAACCAAATCAACCAGTATGCAGGGAATCTTAAGATTGCTCCAATGAATTCATATAAGGATTCAGATGCAGCAGTAACACAATTCTCTAAAGACGGTCATATTATAAGACAGTACAAGCTTATTGGAATCTTTCCAACAACAATTTCTGCTATGGGATTGGATTGGGACTCAACTAACACAGTCCAGACATTTGATACAACTTTTGCTTATGATTATTGGATCCCTGTACCTGTTGCATCATACCAATTCAATACTGGAGCTCCAATTGGCGATAGTCAATTGGCTGGTTCTATCTAATTAGATAGAAAATATATTATGAATTTTAGGAAAACTAAATGAAGCTGTTTGGATTCGAATTCAGACGCAATCAAACTACAGAGGCTGCTCCATCTTTTGTTCAAAAAGAAGAAGATGATGGAGCAGTCGTTGTAGCATCCGGTGGTGCATACGGAACATATATCGATCTAGACGGTACGATCAGAACTGAAGCTGAATTAGTCACAAAATACCGTGACATGTCACTACAACCCGAAATTGATGCATCTGTTGATGAAATTGTAAACGAAGCAATACAATATGATGCTTCTGATGTTGTTAATGTTAACCTAGATAATGTAGAAATTACAGATAAAATTAAGAAAATTGTAAGAGATGAATTCGAAAACGTATTAAGCGTTTTGGACTTTCAATCAAAGTCTTATGAGATATTTCGTCGTTGGTACATCGATGGAAGACTTTACTATCACGTTGTTATTGATGAGAAGAAAGTTAGTGAGGGTATCAAAGAAGTTCGATACATCGATCCTAGAAAGATACGTAGAGTTAGAGAAGTTTCTAGAAAGAGAGTTGCGGGAACTGACGTAGATTCCTTCGTTCCTTCAGTTAAGAATGAATACTTTATTTTCAGCGACAAGGGATTTAATAATAACCTAAGATCATCCAGTTCATCAAACTCTTCAGGATTAAAGATTGCAAAAGATTCAATCGTTCATGTAACATCTGGATTGAATGATACGCAAGGAACGATGGTTCTTTCTTATCTACATAAGTCAATTAAGGCATTAAACCAATTACGTGTTCTTGAAGACTCTCTAGTAATATACAGATTAGCACGTGCTCCAGAAAGAAGAATTTGGTACATTGACGTAGGTAATCTACCTAAGATGAAGGCAGAGCAATACGTACGTGATATCATGATTAAGCATAAAAATCGTTTGGTTTATGATGCATCAAGTGGTGAGGTTAGAGACGATAGAAAGTTCATGACAGCTCTAGAGGATTATTGGCTTCCCCGCAGAGAAGGTGGTCGTGGTACAGAAGTAACTACACTACCAGGCGGTCAATCTCTTGGTGAACTAGATGATGTGTTATACTTTCAAAAGAAACTATATCAGTCTCTTAATGTTCCCGTAGGAAGATTGCAAGGGGAATCTTCTACATTTAATTTTGCCGCAGCGGCGACTGAGATAACAAAAGACGAACTTAAGTTCTCTAAGTTAATCTCTAGATTAAGGACTAAATTCAGTACATTATTTACTTCTTTGCTTGAAAAGCAACTAGTTCTAAAGGGAATAATGACTATTGAAGAATGGAACGAAATACGTTCAAATATCAGCTATACGTTTGCAAAGGACAATTACTTCGAAGAATTGAAAGAAGCTGAAATTCTTCAAAAGAGGACTAATTTATTGTTGACGTTAGATCAAGGTGGGTTGGTCGGTAGATACTATTCTCATAAATGGGCTAGGAAGAACATACTTCAACAGGATGATGATTTTATTGAAGAAATGGATGAAGAGATCACCGAAGAACAAAACGATCCTCGTTGGAATCCTCAAATAGAATCTACAATGGGGTCTCCAGATTCTTCTGCCCAAAGTCAACAAGACGCTCAATCTCAGGATCAAGAAGAAGATCCAGACGCAAATAAATACACAGATGCAAAAAACATTGTTGATATTTTAAGCAAGGTTAAAAATCGTACAATGCAAGATGAAGTTAAGTATCGTTCCGCTGTTCAAATTCTAGCAAAAAGAGGTTAAATTATACACCATGACTGAAATTGAAACACGTGTCGCTGATTTAATTAAATTTAGTTCAGAGAAAAGCCCTTTAGAGTTTGAAAACACTTTCAAAGAAGTTGTTAACGATAAAGTGTTAATTGCAATACAAAATCATAAGATCGATATGGCTAAGACGTTATTCAACACACCAGAACCTGAATAATAAGAATAAGAACGTGTCTAAGTCACTTAAAGATATTTTATCGGGTATTAAGTCATCTAAGATTGTTCCAGGTTCTACCGGTACAAATCCAGGTGTTGACTACGAACCTATACAAAAGGATCAACAAGATCTTGTGAAGATTCACAAGACAGAGAAGCATGCCGATAGAGTTGGTAATGGTGATAAAGATCTTCCTGATTATAAGTTAGATTCGAAGCATGGCCATAAGAAGCCGAATGATCAAAAAGTATATGAAAACGGTGAAAATTGTTGCAATAATACTCCGGCAGGAACCAATTGCCCTGTACATCTAATGGATGATTGTAATGTTCGTAGGGTATTAAGAGTTCTTAAAGAAATTATAACAAAGAAAACTTCAGCTGGTAAAATCATCAAAGACTTTCAAAAGTCTAAGAACCCAAAGTTTTCTGGTAAGTCTACTGAAGAACGCAAGCGTATGGCGCTTGGTGCATATTACAGTATGCATCCAGAACTTTCATAAAATAGGAATAATTGCATGAACATCATAAAGCCAACTTCAAATGCAGTCACGTTAACTACAGCTAATACGCTTTCAGGGTCTTCATTGGTTTTTGTTTCTGCAATTGAATCTGCACAAATTAATCTCTATAGCAACAGTTCAACGCAATATGCTTCGTTTGTGTTGCCTGCAGGGCAGTATATATACGTAGTAAAAGGTAATACACACTTATTATCATCAAATGTTGCAGTTTATGCTACACCAGCAAGTTACAGAGGGTAGAATGAAGCTTATAACAGAACTTAACGAATCTGTTGAGTACATTACAGAAGCGAAAGAAGATGGTTCTAAGAATCATTATATCCATGGGATTTTTATGCAAGCTGAAGTTCCAAACAGAAACGGTAGAATATACCCGTTACATGTAATGGAATCTGCCGTAAATTCTTATGTTAACACTTGCATTAATGGTAACAGAGCATATGGCGAACTTGGTCACCCAACTGGACCGCAGATTAATTTAGATCGCGTATCTCACATGATTGTTGAGTTAGTTAGAGATGGATTTAATTTCATTGGAAAAGCCAAACTAACAGAAACTCCGATGGGTGAGATTGCTAAGGGATTGCTAAAATCTGGCGCTAGTTTAGGAGTGTCGTCTAGAGGTCTTGGTACTCTTAAGCCAGATAGCAATGGAATTATGCAAGTTCAAAATGATTTTCAATTAGCTACAGCTGCAGATATAGTAGCCGACCCTTCTGCCCCAAATGCATTTGTAAATGGAATTATGGAAGGTGCTGAATGGGTTTTCGATATTTCTTCTGAATCTTGGCATCAAGAAAAGATACATGAATTAAAGAAGTCTCTTAAGAGAATGAAGATGGACGAAATAGAAGAAAGCAAATTTAGCGTATATAATAACTTCATTAAACTAATTTCGTCAAAATCATAATTTTTATAAATAATTCAAATAAATGGAAGGGAGGACACCTTTAATGTCAGAAGATATTATCAACGAGGATGAGGTCGATATCAGAGAAGAGTCTGATTCTGTATCTCCACCAAAGACAAAGATTGAAGCTATCACTTCAGTAATTGGTGCTATGCATGCAATGAAGAAGGATGACTTAACTAAGTGGTTCACTGATGCAATGGCTCTTATCGGCAAGGAAGCTGATAATGTTCCTGCTTCTGCAGAAGCCAATCGCGCTACAGTTAACATGAAGGGTGTTCCTGTTAAGGAAGACGTCGAAGAGATGTTTGTTGGGCAGGATCTTTCAGAAGAGTTCAAAGACAAGGCAACAACATTATTCGAAGCTGCTGTAAATGCTCGTGTAATTGTTGAGAGTGCACGTCTAGAAGAAGAATATGCAACTCGATTTGAAAATGAATTGGCTGCGGCAGTTAGTGGTGTCGAAGACAATCTAAACACTTACCTCGACCATGTAGTAGAAAGTTGGATGAGTGACAATAAGGTTGCTATTGAGTCGTCCCTACGTAATGAACTTACAGAAGAATTCATTAATGGACTTAAGAACCTATTCGCAGAGCATTATATCGATATGCCTGAAGATAAGGTTAATGTTGTTGAGCAATTAACAAGTAAGGTAAGCGATCTAGAAGCTTCTCTTGATGAAACGATTGTTGAAAATGCTAAGCTAAAGCATCTTGTAATTGAATCAGATCGTCGGGATGCTATTTCAGAAATTTCAGAAGGTTTGACTTTAACTCAATCTGAAAAATTTCTTTCTCTTGCTGATGGCGTAACGTTTACTGGTGACCTTGACGTGTATAAGAAGAAGCTTAATGTTGTTAAGGAAAACTATTTCCCAACAACCAAGCCTCGTTCTTCTAACATTGAGGAAGAAACATTTGAAGGCGAAACTGGTGAAAAGTCTGTTGGTGGCGATCCACAAGTCAACAGATACGTTCAGGCTATCGCAAGAACTGTTAAGAATTCTCTGTAAAAGTCGTATTTGTATAAATAACTAATCTAAACAAAGGGGATAAAACCAATGTATCTACAAGAAGAAATTCAAAAGAAGTGGGCGCCAATTCTTGAGCATGCTGACCTGCCAGCAATCAAGGATGCCCACCGTCGTTCTGTTACTGCAGTTATTCTAGAGAACACTGAGAAGGCTCTTCGCGAATCTTCAGCTCATGGCCAGTATCAGACTCTAACTGAGACAGCATCAATGGGTGCTTTCAATGCTATGGGCGCTTCTAGCTCAACAGCAGCTGCCGGTCCTATTGATACTTTCGATCCAGTTCTAATTTCACTGGTTCGTCGTTCAATGCCAAACCTAATTGCCTATGACATTTGCGGCACGCAGCCAATGACTGGTCCTACGGGTCTTATCTTTGCTATGCGTTCGCGTTATGGCAACTCTGCTGCTCTTGGTACAACTGCTGCTCTTGGTAACACCAAGGCTGGTGGTGAAGCTCTATTCAACGAAGCTGATTCAACATTCGGATCTGTTACTTCTGGTGCTAATACTTTTGGTCAGAAGTTTGTTGGTACAATTCCAGGCGATTCAAACACAACTGCTCTAACAGCTGTTAATACGTATAACACTGGTTTTGGTATGTCAACAGCTCAAGGCGAAACACTCGGTGCTGATGCTAACGTTGCATTCGCTCAGATGGGCTTCTCAATTGAGAAGGTTACAGTTACTGCTCGTACACGTGCCCTTAAGGCTGAGTATACGATGGAACTAGCCCAGGATCTTAAGGCTATTCATGGTCTAGATGCTGAGACAGAACTGTCAAATATCCTTTCAGCCGAGCTTCTTGCTGAGATCAACCGTGAAGTTGTACGTACAATCAACATCACAGCTGTATCTGGTGCAACTGAAGGAACTACAACTTCTGGTATCTTCGATCTTGACACCGACTCAAATGGTCGTTGGTCAGTTGAGAAGTTCAAGGGTCTTATGTTCCAGCTCGAGCGCGAAGCTAACGCAATCATGCTAACAGCTCGTCGTGGTAAGGGCAACCTGATCATCTGTTCTTCTGACGTTGCTTCTGCTCTTCAGATGGCTGGTGTTCTTGATTACGCTCCTGCTCTTGCTTCCAACAATCTTAACACTGACGTATCTAACAGCACATTCGCTGGCGTCGTTAATGGTTCTCTCAAGGTATACATCGATCCGTATGCCATTGGTGGTAACTATATGACTGTTGGTTATAAGGGTTCTTCTGCATTCGATGCTGGTGTATTCTACTGCCCTTACATCCCTCTGCAGATGGTCCGTGCTGTTGACCAAGCTACATTCCAACCTAAGATTGGCTTCAAGACAAGATATGGAATGGTAGCCAATCCGTTTGCTCAAGGTGCTACAGTTGGTAATGGTGCTCTTACTCTTAATACTAACCTATATTATAGAAGAGTAATTGTCAACAATTTGATGTAGCCGCGCCTTTTTTACTTGCCATCCAAGAGTTTTAGGAATGGCTTGTAAGTAATTATAATACTAAATAGTCCTAGAGGGAAACTTCTAGGACTATTTTTTTTAAAAAAATCACAACAAATACAACCTATGTCCGCAATCATATATTTTGCTATAGTTATTGTTTAACATGTTGTCGTTTTCTGTTAGTGTTGGGTCGAAGTTGTCACCAAGAACCTTAGATAATTTGTGTTTTTGAGTAGCATACCTTGAGATTCTTTTGTTGTTTTTCAACCAGAAGTATCCAGGTTCTGTTTCCTTAACAAATTTCCCAAACATTTCATAAGTTTTACCTGTTGAAATTCTCATGTCTGCATAAGAGTATATCGTTGTGATTTTCTCGTTAGCTTTAGCATGCTTTAATAGTTTAGTGAACCCACCAACTACATTAATGTTACATTTGTTAGCAAACCTAAGAATCTCCATTCCATTGTAATACCTACATTTACCAACAGTCATCAGCGAAACAATCTCATCATTATAAGATAGACCATAGTGTCTTCCGTTGATTTTTCGTTGGAGATGATTATCATCTAAAAACGCTAGAGCTTGTTTGCTACTAATTAACGCAATCTTACACTTTCTAGCGTGAACTGTTTCATTTAGCTGTAATTTTGATTTTATGATGGATTTTACAATGTTTTCTTTGTAATACCACTCATCCTCGAAGAATTGAAGCAAAGTAAGACCTGCAGTGTAACATAAATCGAACTTATCTTTATGATACGATTTTAGATCCTTATGGTAGAACAGACCATTAAATTCAATTGCAGTTTTCATCGATGGTATTAGTATGTCGAGTTCTTTTGGTTTAATCATCGTCCTATCGTTGCTGATAGTTTCAAACCCAAGAGATTGAACCCAATTATTAATTTCTCTTTCACCAGCAGATGATGTTTTACCAATTCCTAAACTAGCACCTACACGTTCATAATGCCTCCAAACAGTCATTGGATGCATTCCATTGAACTGTTTTTCAGAAAGATGTGATAGGCACGTGTCTTTTGCTATAATTTCTAAATGATCTTTATCTAAAAAATCATCATATGAAAGTTTGTATCTTTCGAACGTATCACGTAACACACTTTCATAGTATTGTTGTTTTGATGCTTTTGTTTTCTCTTTAGCAGACGGAATTTTCTGTACAGAATCTACATTGTATCGTTCGATAAGAGTTTGCTTCATTTTAGCTGCTCTTGTGACTTTGTTTAGTGAATTCTTCCTTCCAATTTCAGTTTTTGTTGTCTGATCTTTGTTTCGACATGTCACAGAACAAAATTGCTTGTTGAACTTTAATCTGTTGCCGCAATAGCATTGTTCATTATGATCATTTAGAATAACATCAATCTTTTCTTTAAGAGAAAACGATTCTGTCACACAAAGATTGATCAACGGCAACAATCCACACGTTTCAATGTATGACTGCCGCATTTTCCGTGGAGATTTTCTAATTTCTTTCAAAGCTACTAGAAATTCAGCATCCATTAAGTGTAACTCCACCTTGATATTGGTTTCTAATTTATATAGGAAACAAATTGCAATTGAACGTTCAGTAAAAGATTGTTTGTTCCATCTACACTCATGCACAGCTTTTACTGAAGGTCACGTTAAGAGCTCTGGTTATATCATGACTAAATAGTATCGAACCTTGATCCAAAGTGAATTTCAAGGAATAACAAGATGGTTTCAAGCCACAAACTCAGAGAAACTAGGTGAAATTCTAATCACCTAGTCTCTTTTTCCAAAATTAATGGAAGGATTTGTTATGAATGCTGCTATTTTGGTTGGTGAGATAAGATACTTTGCAGGAAAGAAGATTCCTACAGCGTATGGTTGGCTACCTTGTGATGGTAGATATTTAAAGATTGAAGATTACAGTTTATTGTATTCTGTAATTGGCGACATTTATGGTGAAGTCAAAGAAGGTATGTTTCGTTTACCTGACATGAGACCAGAAGACAGTGAAGGTAGAAAGATGAGCTTTATCAAAGTTCCAGAACCATTTCCAATCATCAGTTTCATTGGGAATCATCCAGGATATTAGACTAAATATCATAAGCTCTGTAACCAATGACTTACTTATATCATTAGTTCACAAAGTGATTATACCGGGTTCTAGAATTTAGTCAAGCAAAATCGGAGCAATTTAATTGTCTGATACAACACCAGTAAACAAGAATTTTATTTCACCTCTGAACTTCAAATTTATTTTGAAGAGAGCACCACATGTTAACTTTTTCGTTCAGAAAGTTAACATTCCTGGATTGTCGTTGCCATCAACAGAAAGCCCTAATCCATTACTACGGATTCCGGTATTCGGTGATCATCTAGACTATGATGATCTTTCAGTTTCGTTTAAGGTTGATGAAGATCTTCAAAACTATCTTGAGATACATAATTGGTTGAGAGGTGTTGGTAAGCAATCATACGAACAGTATGATTATTTGTCAAAGATGCCGGCAATTTCCGGTGAAGGATTAAGATCGGAAATATCATTCACAATACTTTCAAGTGCGAAAAGAGCTAACTACGAAATTGTTTTTGAAAGTGCATACCCAACTAGTATTTCAAGTATCAATTTTAGTTCATCGGAAAACGACATTGATTATGTTGAAGCTGAAGCAACATTTAAGTACTTAAAGTACGAAATTATTAAAGTTTAGGTTGACTTTTGATCAATAATACCTTACAATCACTAATAAATTAGTGAGTTTTTGATGACTTTTGAAGAAATTTTAGCATTTTGGGAAAAAGACAGCTTTATTGACAAGAGTGAATTGGCGACGGAAAGCCTTAACATACCTAAGCTACATCACAAGTACTATTCAATTTACATTAGTGAAAAAGCAAACCTTAGGAAGCTTGAAGCTGACTTTAAGGTGCTTAAGTTTGAAAAGTATGAGTTCTATACTCAAGGTCCAAATGAAGATACTAAAGACAAAGGATGGCGTATGCCTGCAAAGGGGATTATCTTAAAGGCAGACATTCCTATGTACATGGAAAGTGATGCTGAAATTATCAATCTTTCTTTGAAAGTTGGGATTCAACAAGAGAAGGTTGATCTTCTAGAATCAATAATCAAGTCATTCAATACTAGAGGCTATATCATTAAGAATGCAATTGACTTTACGAAATTTACAATGGGAGGATGAATTATGATGGAACAACTTTCTAAAACTGATAGTAGACTAGAAAATTCTAAAAACATTAGTGTAAGTTTATCTACAACTAAATGTATGAATATTAATTCTTATCCACTTTCGACCGCTATCATAAAGTATTCGTTTGATTTTTGTTATTCTAATGTTTGTATGAATAGCTAATGAGTGATGTTATAACGCTTGTTCATTATAATGAAGTTTACAACAAAGTAATCTGCGATCCTGGAATTTCCATGGAGATAGCAGACAATTTTACTTTTGATGTACCTGGAGCCAAATTTACACCAGCATTCAAGAGCAAATTTTGGGACGGTAGAATTAAACTTTACAATCCAATGGTTTCGCTGCTCTATAGTGGTCTTACCCATCACTTAGAACAATTCTGCTCAAGTAGAGATTACACCTTAAATTATGAAGGTCCATTTGCTGATAGTGAATTTTCGTTAATTGAAGCCAAAACATTCATTGATAAGTTAAATCCAAAGCATCAACCTAGGGATTACCAATTAGATGCATTCGTTCATGCAGTTAGAAAGAGACGGGCGATTCTTTTGTCTCCAACTGGTTCTGGAAAATCTCTAATAATTTATTTGCTAGCTTGTTGGTATCGTTCTAAGACTCTTGTTATTGTCCCAACTACATCTTTAGTACATCAAATGACATCTGACTTTGAAGACTATGGTCTTCCTGTCGGTATGACGCATAAGATAACTTCTGGGATTGAAAAAGATTCGACTGCGCCTTTTGTTGTTTCAACTTGGCAAAGCGTCTTTAGGATGCCCAAGCAATGGTTTGATCAATTTGAATTAGTTATTGGGGATGAATGTCATCTCTTCAAAGCAAAGTCTCTAACTTCTATTATGAGCAAGCTTACAGATTGTAAGTATAAGTTTGGTTTTACTGGGACATTAGATGGAGTTAATTGTTCAAAATTACAACTTGAGGCACTATTCGGTCCTGTAAGAAAAGTAACAACAACAGTTGATCTTATTGATCAAAAACATCTTGCTGAATTCAACATAAAGGCTATTGTGCTTAAGTATCCGGATGATACAAGAAAAATAATGGCGCGGGCAGATTATCAAAGTGAAATCGACTTCCTTGTCAAGGATGAATTGAGAAATAGATTCATTAAAAATCTTGCCCTTTCTCTGACCGGAAACACGTTACTTCTTTTCAATTACGTCGAAAAACATGGGAAACCTTTATTTGACGCTATTTCAAAGGAAGTAATTGACCGAAATGTGTATTTCATTTCAGGATCAGTTGATGGTAAGGATAGAGAACAAATTAGAGCAACTATCGAGAAGGAATCAAACTCAATTATAGTTGCTAGTTTTGGTACTAGTAGCACTGGTATCAATATTAAAAACTTACATAACATAATTTTCTCTAGCCCGTCTAAGTCTAGAATAAGAAATTTACAGTCAATTGGGCGAGCTCTTAGAACCTCTGATACGAAGGAAAGAGCTACCCTATACGATATTGCAGATGACTTAAGTTGGAAATCTTCTTCAAACCATACGATAAGGCACTTCATTGAAAGAGTTAAGATCTATAATGAGGAGAATTTCCCATATAAGGTATACAATGTTGGGCTTAAATAACAAATTTTAACATAAATTTTTAAGAAAGATAGCCCGATGGCAGAAAGAGTTAAACGCCACTATGTGAATAATAGAGATTTCTATGATGCTATCGTAGTTTTCCATGAGAAGTTAGCGGAAAATCCTAACGAGAGGATTTCAGACTACATCGGTAAGTGTATTCTAGCTATTTGCAATAAGTTATCAACAAAGCCTAATTTCATCGGATACTCTTTCAGAGAAGAGATGGTAGCCGATGCTGTAGAAAATTGCATTTCCTCTGTTGTGGGGTTTAATCCAACAAGGTCGACAAATCCGTTTGCTTATTTCACTCAAATTGCTTGGAATGCATTCTTGCGGAGAATTTCGAAGGAAAAGAAGCAACAATACATAAAACATAAGAACATGGTCAACACAATTGCAATTTCAAACTTAAATGGTGAATTTGTAAGCTCGGTTGGAGGAACAGAATCTCAGTATAATGAAGCTTCAAATGAAATAATCGATAGCTATGAAAATAAGTTGACCAAATCTAAAAAAAGTAGTATAGTTGGTATAGAGAAATTTTCAGAGGAAATTTTAGATGAACATCGAGAAGATGAATTTGATACCGAAGAATGTCATTGATATTGCTGTAACTTATTTGTCACACCCAGACATCAACACCCGACAGAATTCTCGTTTGACTATCGAGAACATTAAGAATTTCTGTGTCGAAGTGTTATCCGACAAGTATGATACGGATTACGAAAACAATCAAAATTATCGGACTATTCAAAGTAAGGGTAGTAAGCGACCTTGAGTAAAATTGCTATTATTTCAGACACCCACTGGGGAGTTAGAAATGACAATGTTAGCTTCCTAGATTCTTCTAAATCTTTTCTAGATAACGTATTTTTCCCTGAAATTGATAGGCAACAGATTAAGATTATTGTTCATCTGGGCGATCTTGTCGATCGCCGTAAGTACATCAACATTCAGACAGCAAATAGGCTTCGTGAAGATTTTCTCGATCCTATAAAGAATCGAAATCTAGATTTTTTCATGATTCTTGGAAACCATGACGTTTACTACAAAAATACGAACAAAGTCAATGCAATCAAAGAAGTTTGTGATGAGTCTGTGGCTATTTTTGATAGTGCTGAAGAAGTCAAGCTTGATGGGATGCCGGTCCTTTTTGTTCCTTGGATTTGTGATGAGAATAGACAGCATTCTTATGACATGATTAGAAAGTCACAATCGACAATTTGTATGGGGCATCTTGAACTCCAAGGGTTTGAAATGTTCAAGGGGAGTATATGTTCGCATGGTGATGATCGTAAACTTTTTGACAGGTTTGATCGCGTTCTTTCTGGGCATTTTCATCATAGGTCCACTAATGATAATATTAGTTACGTGGGCGCTCATGGTCAGTTTACTTGGTCTGATTATGACGATCCCCGTGGCTTTCATGTTCTGGATACACAATCCAGACAAATGACATTTATCGAAAATCCATATGTGATGTTCACTAAAGCTTGGTATGATGATTCGGTCAATGACCTGGAAAGTTTAATGAGTTATGATACATCAAAACACAAGAATTCATATGTTAAGTTAATTGTCACAAAAAAGACAAATCCATTTTGGTTTGATAAGTTTTGTGAGAATTTAGAGAAGGTTGGAATTCAGAACTTACATATTGTTGATGATCATTTGAATCTTGATAAAGAAGATTTTAGTGATGTTGAAAACGAAACCGAAAGCACATTAAGCATTTTCATGAAACATGTGAACCAGATCAATTCTCCAAATGTTAACAAAGAAAAACTTGAGCGTGTTATCGTTGACTTATACAATCAAGCTGTATCTGTTGAATGATTGGGGTTGCTTTTGATAATTTTTAAGAAAATTAGGTGGAAGAATTTCCTCTCTACAGGAAATCTTTTTACTGAAATCGATCTTTCGTTAAATCAGATGACTTGTATTTCTGGAGCTAATGGTTCCGGAAAATCGACTTTTCTAGATGCTCTTACGTTTGTTTTGTTTGGAAAGGCATTTCGAAACATTAACAAACCACAACTAGTAAATTCGATAATTCGCAAAGATCTTGTTGTTGAGTTGGAATTTTCAATCCATGATAACAATTACAAGATTATAAGAGGCATCAAGCCTACTATTTTTGAAGTTTACGTCAATGACGATCTTTTGAACCAATCTTCAGAGATGAAAGATTATCAAGAGATTCTTGAAAAGAGCATCTTAAAATTCAACTACAAATCGTTCTGCCAGGTAGTAATACTAGGTAGTGCTTCATTTGTCCCATTTATGCAGCTTCCTGCTGCACAACGACGATCGATTATTGAAGATTTGTTAGACTTACAAATCTTTACCACTATGAATGTGTTGTTAAAGGATAAAGTTCAGGATAATAATGATCTAATTATCGATAACAAGAACAAGCAAGCAATTGTTGAAGCAAAAATAAAGATGTCTAATGAACATCTCAAGGAGATTCAATTTAATAATGAGATGTACATTAGAGAAAAGAATGTTGCTCTTTTAGACTTGAAAGATAAACGTGTTCGATCGACAGGATTAAAACTTCATTATAATGATGAGATTAGTATTAAAAGTAACACTTTACAAGCTTTAGGTAATATTGATTCGTTGTCGTTTAGACTCGAATCGATGAGAGAACTAAGAACTAAAATGGAGTTAAAGGTAGCTTCTCTGTCGAAAGATGTTAAGTTTTTCACCGATAATGATAGTTGTCCTACTTGTAAGCAGAAGATAAGCTCTGAATTCAGTTGTGAAATTGTAGAACACCGTAAGGGTGAAATTTCAACAGTCGAAGATGGGCTAGAATCGTTAGCTGAAAAGTATCAAAAAATTAACAACGAGCTTGTTGTTCTTTTAGATATCGATAAGGAATGTGATGCGCTCAGATCTAAAGTTCATGAAGAATCTTTAGTTATTCGAATGTTAGATGATCGTATAACATCGATAGAGGACGAAATAGCAAACATTAGCAACAAAACAAAAGAAATTTCTGGTGTAAGAGTAGCAGAACTAGAAAAAGAACTTCTTGTAATATCTAATGAGTATAACATTCTACAAGAAGACAGGCAAGTTCTTTCCGCGGCATCGATTTTGCTTAAAGATGGTGGTATTAAGACTAGAATTGTGAACCAGTACATTCCAATCATCAATAAGATGATCAATAAGTATCTTTCAGAGTTTGATCTTTTTGTTGAGTTTAATCTTGATGAACAGTTTAATGAGATCATAAGGTCTAGACATAGGGATGAATTTAGTTATTCTTCGTTTAGTGAGGGTGAGAAGCAAAAGATAGATTTATCAATCTTATTTGCTTGGAGGTCTATAGCTAGGCTTAGGAATTCATTAAACACAAACCTTTTGATTTTAGATGAGGTATTCGATAGCTCTCTTGATGGGGATTCTGCTGAAGATCTCTTAAAGATACTTACATCAGTAAGCGAACAGTCAAATGTTTTTGTAATTACTCATAGGGAGAGCTTACATGAAAGGTTCGAAAATTCAATTAAATTTGTTAAAACTAAGTCGTTTAGTAGGATAGTATAATGGATATAGTGAAATATAACGACCCAATCTTAAGAGAAGAAAGCAAACGGTTTGATTTTGATAATCCTCCGTTCGACCCTATAGAATTTTCCCAAAATCTTGTTAGTCTTATGTATGGAAACAACGCTATCTGTCTTACAGCACAACAAGTTGGTGTTCCATACAGGATTTTCGCTATGAGAGGGTCGCCTGAGAACTTTGTTTGTTTTAATCCTAAGATTGTTACAGAAAGTGAAGAAAAGATAAAACTTGAAGAAATTTCCTTGACATATCCTGGTTTAAGAGTTAGAATAACTCGTAGTCAACACTGCAGGGTTCGTTTTGCTACGCCGAATAGCGACATTAGAACTGAAACATTTACAGGAATGACTGCTAGAGTTTTTCTTCAAAGTTGCTCAAATCTAGATGGTATCCCGTTCTGGTCAGGAATCTCTAGACTTGAGCTTTCGATGGCTTTGAAGAAAGCTTCTAAACTCGGTTTTAGTTATCTTGGTAATGACTTCTTAAGGTTTTGTAAGGATAATTGATATAACGTTAAATTTTTTCTTTGTAACGTTTAAAATAAGTTTTGCAATTTTTAATTTAGGCAAAGAAAATTGAATATATTTTTCGTAAACTCTGACCCGATTGTTGCTGCTCAGTCATTGGTCGATCGTCATTGCGTAAAGATGATTCTTGAATCTGCACAATTGCTGTCTACTGCCCACCGATATCTTGACGGTTTTGAAATATTGGGAAAATCTAAGACTGGGCGTAACGCAAAGCGTTGGATTCTTGACGATAGTCGTGAAAACGTGCTATATCAAGCAACGCATATAAATCATCCATCAGCTATTTGGTCTCGTAATTCTATTGAGAACTACAATTGGTTAGTTGAACATTTTTTTGCGCTTGGTGACGAATACACTTACCGTTATGGTAAGACTCATAAATGTTTCGGAGAACTAAGCAGCATTCTTAAATCTACCCCTAACAAATTAACCAAAAATGGCGTAACGACGATGCCTTGTGCTATGCCCTCTGAATATATAATAAGCGAAGATCCCATTGTAAACTATAGAAATTACTATATGAATGGAAAGAAAAATCTTCATAAGTGGACTAAACGTTTTCCTCCAATTTGGTTATCTTGACTTTTTTTTTGATGATTAACAAGGATAAATTATGAACTATTCATTGACTCTTGATGATATTAATTCTCTACGGAACGTGCAAAATAAGCTGTACGGACAAGCTAATGAAATGGGTTGGCATTCCAAGCCACGTGAAATTGGGACTATGATTGCTCTTTGTCACTCTGAACTTTCAGAGGCATTGGAGGGAGCACGAAAGGATCTTATGGATGATCATTTGACTAATAGAAAGATGGTAGAGGTTGAATTGGCTGATTGTGTTATTCGAATCTTCGATCTTGCTGGTCGTGAAGGATTTGATATAGCTTCTGCTATAGCAGAAAAGCATAATTATAACGCGAAACGTTCCGACCATCAACTGAAGAATCGTATGGCTGATGGTGGTAAGAGTTTCTGATCAGGAGTAGATAATGGTTAAAATTATTGTAGCTAAGACTAAACATGATTGTAAAGACCTAATTGGTACTTTCCTTGATGAAAATCATTACGATATCTTAGTTGATAGTGATACCGATTGTTACATGCCGCCGGATTGTTCACCAGCTGATTTAGAAACTTGTGATGGTGTTTGTGAATTTTGTATTAAAGCAAATGAAAATTCTAAGATAGCCTTTAAATTTAGAAAGAATTGGTTCACCAAGGAAGAACAAACTCAAGCTTATCTTGGTTTGCGGGAAGCTGCAACTGAAAGTCAAAATCGTGGAAAGGCAGCGGGTCCACGTGGGGATATCCTAAACATAAATGGCGGTCCTGGTCGCGATTGGGTAACTCCTTATGAGGATGAAATTCTTGAATTCCTAACTTCAGATCGAAACGATCTGTATAAGTCAGATGCTATTGAAGGAAAGGATTCTATTGAGTCTATACGGGAAAAGTACAAGACAATTGAAAGTTCTAATGAAAAAGAAGTGCGTGGTCGCGTTTGGACAAGAGGTAACGTTACAGAACATTATCCAGAATATCATGGGTGGTTTGATAGGTGGGTTGATGGACTAAGTAATAAGCCTGATGATTTGAAGAAAGAAGAAGCCGAGATAGTTAAGGGGTGGATAAGCGGAACTAATTACGCGAAGTCTGTTAACTCGGGAATTGCAGGTTGGTTTGACCGTTATCCTCGTATTCCTTATGGTAGGGCTACTTCTTACACCGAGAAGAACCCTGAGAAATTCGCATTGGCGTATCCATTTCTACAATCCTTAAATCGAGGTTTCAAAGAATTGATTCCGGGTCGGTGGAAAGCCCAGAAGGAAGCAGCAGATAGTATTGATTCTAGATATCTTGTCCCTGGAACTGTTTTTACTACTATAACTGTAAACAAAACATTCCGGACTGCAGCGCATTATGATGCAGGCGATCTTAATGCAGGTCTTAGCAATCTTTTGGTTGTGGGAACTGGGAATTATACTGGTGGTTACCTTATTTTCCCTGAGTATAGAGTAGCTGTTAATGTTCGTCCAGGTGACCTTTTGTTGGTTAACAATCATGAAGTGATGCACGGGAATACGCCTATAGTTCTAGATAATCCTAACGATCCGACATGCGAGAGAATTTCGTTGGTTTGTTATTTTAGAGAAAATATGGTCGCTCTTAAGTCGATGGAGTATGAAAATCTTCGTAAGAAGTATATCGATGAACGGCGTCTAAACAAATCTCACGAATCTTGGAAGCCTCTTTGGAATGGAATCTCTCCTGGTTGCTTTAAAAGCGAAGAGTGGAGAGACTTTCTTCGTAGACACAATCAAGTAGACGAAGATGGAATTGTAGATGTTTTCGGAGAAAAAGAAAAAAAAGCTACATTAAGTGACTTCTTCTCATGACAGTTTCGCAAACTTATGCTTTAATTTGCAACTTATGGAAATTGCCTATAAGTGTTGAGTTGAATAGCGAAGAAACCACAACAACATCTTCCAGGTCTTATCTACATTACTTGTCTGATAGACCGGATCTTGTCGCAGCGAAGTGTTGGGCAACTTTCTGGTTATTAGAGTCTTTGGGTCTTGATAAAGAAAAGAAGCGGAATGTAATTGAGTACTTTGCCGGTGCTGGAATTTCAACAACAATAATTAGAGGAATGTTTGATGTTGATTATCACGTTTTAGTTGATAAGGATGGAAATTGTTTTGATCAGTTATCTTCTATCGATCCAACGTTGAATGTAATTAAGGCAGATTTCACTAAGATTGAAAAGGTAGAAGATCATTTTGATTTGAAATTCCTTGACTTCCCTAGGTCTAGTATTGCTAACATGCACACGGCATGGGGAATTGATAACTTCTTATCTGTCTTCAAAAGTGGTCCTAGTGCTGTAGTATGGACGGATACTGCGGTTAGTTATTCAATGGCAGTTCATGGAAAGACCTATAAGAAGTACTTCAATACGTCACGTGAAATTAATAGCCCAGAAGCGTATTATGAGGAATATTCTTCTTGGTTATTTGAGAAAACAGGTTATAGTATAGCTAGTGTTGCAAAACGAGCAAACAATGCTCTTTACATGGCTTCGGTTCCTGGTTTAATTGACCCAAAGGAAATTAATTTCAAGAAATTTGACTTGAATGTTTACAGCACAGGAGGGTTTGTTTTGCATGGTCCAGAAATTAGGACGGTGGTCTGAACTAAACAATGAAGTTGAAGTATCACAATTAGAGAAGGGGATGGACTTCAGAGAGCCTCGTTACAGGCGAGAAGTCTTTCTTAGGTTTTACGAATTTCATCTTAAGCATCGTTCTCATCCTGGCGGAGTTTACTTTGCCATGCCATGGATAGCGAACAAATTTGGGTTTGATTTTGAACAAAAGCTTTGGATGGCTTTCATAAATGGGTGTTCGCAGAACATTGTGACGACCTGGAAGATCTTCCAGAATTTCCCATCAATTAAAAACCTGGATCTTGATTCTTTAAATGATTGGTGGAATTCTAACCACACTAAGTTTAAGAGCGGAAGTGGTTGGGATTCCGACCGAAAGTATCACAAAATAGGCAAAACAGGGCTAGTTGAATCTGTTGCTTCTTATAAAAAGCAACTGGATAAATTCTCCAGTCAACAAGAAATGTTTGAATCGAAATTTTATGAACTTCATGGGTACGCGGGAAGTGACAATCCTTATAAGAACTTCGATGTAGTCTGGGACTTTGTAAGAAAGGATTTTCTTTCTTTTGGTCGTCTTTCTACATTTTCATATCTAGAATACCTTAGAATCCAAGGTTTAAAAATTGAATGTAGCAGTTTGTTCCTCGATGATATAAGTGGTTCTAGGTCCCATAGAAATGGTCTTTGTAAAGTTCTCGGTAGAGATGATTTAGATTGGTGGGATCACAAGGAATCTCATAACCCAAACTTTGGTGGTTATGAGAAAGAAACTATAGCTTGGTTGGTTACAGAAGCAGAAATTCTCCTTGAAGAAGCTAAGATTAAAATTCGCCATAAAGATGTAAATTATTTCACTATGGAGAGTGCTTTCTGTACCTATAAGTCTTGGCATCGACCAAATCGAAGATACCCAAATGTTTACATGGACATGATGCATGATCGTATTCGTTATGCCGAAAGTCAATGGGGTCCGGAGTTTGATATATTCTGGGAAATGAGGAAGGAATGTTTGCCTTCTAATCTTTTACTAGAAGAAAATCCAGCAGATCCTGGTGTTAAGTCTGATAAACAGAATCATTATCGTAATACAGGTCAGGTTATTATGATGGATAAGGAATGGGACTGTTTCGAAAATGATTTTAACAATAGATTGAACATTCTTAACGTTATGTTCTCGAAAGGCGATTTTTGATGCATGTTATTGCAATTGGTGGCGAGCCTGGTGCCGGAAAGACCAGTCTCATGAAGAAAATCATTGAAAGGTTTGAGGTAAAGCCGAAGTATACTGAGTTTAAGCTCGTTCCTTACCTACAGAAGGATAATATCTACATCCTAGGTAAGTATGAAGATGGTGAAGTATTTGCTGGAACTGATCGTATGAGTATGGCAGTACAGCCTGAAGCTATAAAATTTCTTTCTACATTACCTAAAGATTCTGTTGTTCTTTATGAAGGCGATAGACTTTTTACAGCTTCGTTTCTTGAAGATTGTTACGGTAAGTATGATCTTGATATTGTTTATCTTTCAACTACTAGTTCTGTGAGAGGAGATAGGTATAAGGAACGTGGTAGTAATCAGAATTCCACGTGGCTTGCCGGTAGAGAAAGTAAGGTTTCTAATATTATACATAACTTAATCTTAATGTGGAGTGTTACTACATTTTCTAACAATTCTTTAGAAGATCAAGACTTTGCTTTAAGAGAAATCATAAAACTTATAGAGAAAGTGAATTAGTATGGAAATTTCAGTTGACATGGAAGAATTTCGGAAGCGTAAGTTGTTTCTAGCAACTCCAATGTATGGTAAATCTGCCTCACGTTAGAGTAATCTAACGATGATAACTGGGTGAATTGCTGGGACGTCCAAATTTGGATTATCAGCAGCCAAGCCACTAATCCTTTGTGATATGTGGAAGGTTCAACGACTATCTCGAAAGAGAGTAGAGATCAAGCATATGGGTCTCGAAGTGCCCAGCTCCTATTGATTTAGGATGAAGATATAGTCTAATCTTTACAGTAATGTAAAGCTGCCTATTGTAGGCGATCAAAATGTTGCGAATTTTGGTGAATATTATTGGGAATGTGTGCTGGAATGTATGCGAAATCAGTTGCAGATCTGTCTGCTCTGTGTCGCGCTAATGGAATTGAATTGCGTTGCTACTTTTTGTTCAACGAATCGTTGATCACAAGAGCACGTAACTATTGCGTTGATGAATTCATGAGGTCTGATTCAACTCATCTTATGTTCATTGATTCAGATATTGGATTTAATCCTCATGATGTCCTGGGCATGTTAGCATTGCAGAGTGACGAATCTGAATATGATGTTATGGCTGGACCCTATCCTAAAAAGGTAATTAGTTGGGAAAAGGTGAAGATGGCTGTTGACAAGGGTATTGCTGATGATAATTCTGAAGTGCTAGAAAAGTACATCGGTGATTATGTTTTCAATCCAAAGGATGGAAGTGGACAAATCGCTCTTGACCGACCAGTTGAGGTTATGGAAGCTGGTACTGGGTTCATGATGATTCGTAAGTCTGCTCTATTGAAATATGCAAGTGCGTATCCTCAATACTCATATAAACCAGATCACGTAAGAACTGATGCGTTTGATGGTACTAGAGAAATTCTACAGTATTTTCAAGCTGAAATTGATGGACTTGATTTTGGCGCTTATTATGCGCATGAGATGAAACTTCTCTTAGAGAAGAATATCAGTGATCCAGAGACTCTTAAGAAGGAAATTGACGGAATTATGGTATCTGCACAAGAGATTCATAATAATAAGTCAAAGCGTTATCTTAGTGAAGACTACTTCTTTTGCCGAAAGCTTATAGACATTGGTGGTAAGATTTGGTATTGCCCATGGATGAAGCTTCAGCATGTTGGTAGCTTTATCTTCGGTGGTTCTCTTCAGGATCTTGCTTCTATCGGAGCACCTGCTACTGCTGATCCAGGTCAATTAAAGAAGAAAAAGTAGTTGACTTTTTTCTGATTATACGTTAGAATGAATTATTGTTTAATTGAGGTTTTATAAAATGCAACTTAGTGCAAAGACTATCAACATCCTGAAGAATTTCGCAACGATCAATCCTTCAGTAGTTATTAAACCGGGAAGTGTTATCTCTACAATTTCTCCAAGCAAGACAATCATGGCTCGTGCAACAGTTCCTGATGTTTTCGAAGAGATTTATGGGATTTATGCACTGAATCGATTTATTAGCGCTATTTCTTTGATTGAGAACCCAACAGTTGTTTTCTTGAATAATATTGCGAAGATTAGTGATTCTACTGGAGATATATCTATTGAATTCACTCTTAGCGACCCCTCTGTTATCCTAGTTCCGCCAGAAAAGGAAATTAAACTTCCGACTGTTGATGTTGAGTGTAAGCTAAGCACCAAGACAATTCAGTCGGTGTTGAAGGGTATTGGCGTTCTTAACCTTCCTGAATTTGCAATCGTCGGTGATGGTAATGTTATTTCAATTAAGGGTATCGATTCTAAGATCCCTAACACCGACACATATAACATTAACATCGGGTCAACTGATCGCGTTTTTAGGGCAATTTTTCGAGTTGAAAACATTAAGCTAATTGATGGTGATTATGACTTGAAGATTTCTTCTAAGGGTATCTCCCAATTCATTGGAACCGAAGCAACTTATTGGGTTGCAGTTGAGTCTGGGAGCACCTTTTAACAAAGGTTTGAAAATGCCAAAACTTAGGTCAACTGTGGCGGGATTAATTCACAGAAAAGTTCATCCTGATCTTTTTTGTTAATACGCTTTTTGGTAGATCTCTAGTTCGAAAAGAATGCACAAATTGTGGTAGGAATCAGTTTCTATCAACATTTTATGTAAAAGGTGGGGAGTATTCTGGCGTAAGAAATCATTGTGTGGAGTGTTGGGACGTTACCAACGGTAAAAATCAAAATTTTGCTGCCGAACAAACTACAACCGAATCGACATTAGATATTTTCATTGAGGATGAAGTAGATGCTTGAAGAATTCTTGTGGGTGGAAAAATACCGACCTAAGACTATTTCCGATACAATTCTACCAGTTGAGTTGAAGCAGACTTTTCAGCAATTTGTTGATCAACAGAATATTCCAAATCTTATTCTTTCTGGCGGAGCGGGTGTGGGTAAAACCACAGTCGCTCGTGCCATGCTCGAAGAGCTTGGTTGTGATTATGTCATGATTAACGGATCGATGAATGGTAACATTGATACTCTTAGGAATGATATTCTTAATTTTGCTTCTTCAGTATCTCTTAGTGGAGGTCGAAAGTATGTAATTCTTGATGAGGCAGATTACTTGACACAGTTAACGCAAGTTTCTCTGCGTAATTTCATGGAAGAATTCTCCAAGAATTGTGGGTTTATTATGACTTGCAATTATAAGAACAGAATTATTAAGCCTCTTCATTCTCGTTGTTCTGTTATCGAATTTAAGATTAGCAAGAAAGACATGGCTAAGCTTGCTGTTCAATTCCTTAAGAGGATTGAGACAATTCTTAAGAATGAGAGCATCGAATATGATAAGTCAGTAATTGTATCGCTTATCGAATCATTCTTCCCTGATTGGCGTCGAGTTCTAAATGAACTTCAGCGTTACTCAGCTTTGGGTAAGATTGATACAGGTATCCTTTCTAGCTTTCAAAATATATCTATGGGCGACCTGTTCTCCGCTTGCAAGGCGAAGAGGTTCGATGATGTCCGTAAATGGGTTCATGAAAATGGAGAGCAGGATCAGAATGCTATTTTCCGGTCTGTTTTTGATGTAGCTCAAACATACATTTCAAAGAGCACTATTCCCCTTCTCGTTTTGAAGATCGCTGATTATCAGTACAAATCCGCACATGTTGTTGATCAAGAAATCAACATGTTAGCTTTCTTCGTTGAGTGTATGATGGAGTTGGATTATCTCTAATGGCGAAGAAAGCTACTACAGTTAAAAAGAAAGAGATCTCAGGCGGGATCTCAACTCTTTTTGGTGTTGTTGAGTTGCCAAAAGAAACTGAAGAAAATTGGGGTGATCAATTTAACATTTGGTCTTTTGTTAATTCAATATCAGAATCAAAGAACTATGTCTTCGACGATAACACTTCAAAAGACTACACACCATTTACAATCAATCGTGCATTTTCAATCCATATCGATACGTTAAATCAAGCGACTCTAATGAATCGATTTTATAATCTAGATAAGAAGATGCAACACGATTACTACTTCTACTCTGTTAATAAGAAAGTACGGAGGAAGAAGTGGTTAAAGAAAACAGATGAAGAGAAGCGCGAAAACAAAATTATTGAAGATACTGCTGTTGTGATAGGTTACAATTTCAAAAAGACAAAGGAATTTCTTAAAACTTTGTCTGTTGATGATCGTCAGGAATTTGTTTTGAAGTACGTCTATCCGGATTCAAAAAACAAGCACTAAAAGTCGGTTTTCCTAAATAAATGTTATAAGCTTTTATGGAGCCGACTTGTGATAACATTTGAATCTTTAGTGGAAGTTAAGTTAGAAAAAGAAGAGAATTTCCTTAAGATCAAGGAAACGCTTACCAGAATAGGTGTAGCTTCTAAGAAAGAAAACAAACTTCACCAGTCTTGCCACATATTACACAAAAGAGGTAAGTACTACATCGTACATTTCAAAGAGATGTTTTTGTTAGATGGTAAAGAATCGACTTTTACTGATGATGATGTTGGAAGGCGAAATACAATAGCAAATCTTCTAAGTGATTGGGGATTGGTTGAGTTAGTCGATAAAGAGAAATCACAACATCCACTTACACCGATTAGCTACATTAAGATTCTCCCATATAAAGAAAAAATGAATTGGGTACTTCAATCTAAGTATTCGATTGGTACAAAGCGAAAAAAGAGAGATAATGATGAGTTTGATGAGTATACTAAGACGTAAGGAAGTAGTATTACGTCCTGAGATTTTACAGAAAGTAACTGATATTCTGTTCCCTCCTCTTGATACACGAAGAGGAGAGAAAGAAATCTATCAAATTGATTACTCTGTTGATAGTAACTTATCAGCTGTTTTAGAAGATTTGGAAGATGGAATTAATGACAAATCTGTTCAAAATACGCTTAGAACAATTGTAAATTCGTTAATTGAAGTTAGATATCTTCTAAATGCTTATCCAATTTTAGACGATGAATCTAAGTATGTGATAATTGATACACCTGATAAAAACAAAAAAGAGGTAGAAGCTCAAGACTTCTACCTCTAATTCTCTTTTTCCGGTTATAAACCTTCTTACTCTCAACTACTCGTTTTCGGTAGAGGGGAGTTCGAAGGTTTTTTGCTATTGGATTGTGTTTTCGTTGCTTTCGCATAGCATCCTCCTATGGTAATGTGAATTTAATGTCATCCGCCATATCCATCACTCCAACAGCAATTTCTTCCATACAGATCTTGATGTTGTGAGTTCCACCCAGCTCGTTATAGACACGTTCGCCAATTTCTGCTAGTCGAATAGAAATTTCCGCCAGTTCTTCAGCTAGAAAATTCCGTTCCTTCATCTTATCTTCGTATGTCATAACTATTCCTCCACCCCAAAGTGTTCTAGAATACCAACGGCGTCTGCATACGGCAACTTAGCGCATTCCCGGAGAAGTTCCTCTGCGAAACTGAATGCAGAGAATTCTTCACTGGTAGGATATTGCACGTAGTGCTTTTTGATAAGATTTAGCAACAACGTATTCATCATTCGCTCCTGTTAGTTAGTGTAGAGAGAGTCTTCATAATCTACAAGACTCCAAGACAGACTCTTAATTTCTTTAGTGCGTTTATTAACTTCATCTTGATCAAGTTCAAGAATATCATACAACTTAACCAAACAATCAAGGTATTGATTGTACGTCTCGATTTTATTGACCATGACGAGCTCCCGACAGATTCTTTGTATACTTTTCGATACAAGGAAGAAGCCAATCAACTGTGTTTCTCACGTGATTGAGCACCTCTTCATATCCGTAGTCGTGTCCATGGTCATAGCATCCATATGATACCGTGGAACGAAACTCTACTGGTAGCTTCATGAGCTCGATATCTTGAAGTTCCTGGAATTCTTTAAGCGTCATTTTCAGTCTCCTGTTCCCAATACCGGCAATAAAAGTCATTCCCATAGGGAGCAATTTCGTCTTGCGGGTAACCTTGATAAACCAACCAAACAAGCGTATCACCACGCCTATTCACGGGAATGATCTTAGGAAACCCATAACGCCACCCAGAAGGCGGATCGCAGATAAGGACCTTAACCACCTTTCTAATCCCTCTCTTGGTACATATGTACGGTATGATCCATCCAGCTGTTGAAATCCCTGAGGAACTCAACTACCTCTTCATCGGAAACTGGTTTACCAGCGATAGATTCAACCCACTCTCGGTCAAAATCAGTTATATTCATCTTATTCTCCATAATTTAGGATTTGCAGCACGTCACTCGTACAACCTTCATCCAGTTCGAACCACGCTTGCGGATCGTTCCGATCTTAAGAGCCATACGAAGAGAGAGCTCCCGAAGACGATCCTGGTTATCATCGATAAAT
>JAAOEI010000168.1_pt1 | contig 27360 bp, 36 predicted proteins | sample 7059261 | NCBI WGS metagenome assembly JAAOEI01 (sample SAMN14008812, study PRJNA610033) | viral metagenome | isolation source: viral particles filtered from seawater | place: China: Hangzhou Bay, Yangshan Deep Water Harbour | collected 2017-10-31 | reverse complement strand
GAAGGCAGTACGTTGCATCGCATGAATCACATGATCCCCAGTGGGCGCGACCCCCTCAAAGAGATAATGAACATGCTACCTGAAACCATGACGCAGAGTGGTGGTATGTTTGACCAGCTAATGAATCCTAGGCGGCCCGGAGAGTCTGCACAAGAACACAAAGCCAGAATGGGGCAATAATAATGTTGATGCCAGAGGGTAATAGGAAGAAGATTCTTGACTTATTGGATAAATATCCAGAGCGGCAAGAGCAAATCTTTGAAGGCATGCGTCAACGTGGCATACCTACTGATTGGGTAAACGAGGAGCGCGGCACAAACCTCGCTACTGAGCTACGAGAGCTACGCAAAGGCGTCACGGAGGGGCTTACGTTTGGTCTGAAGTCGAGAGAGGTCAGCCCTTATGCGGCTACGATAGACCTACCCATCTTTGGTAAGACGAGTCCTTCTCGCTTTGTGGGCAATGTGATTGGTAGTCTGCCGATTGGCTTGGGTGCGTATGGCTTGGCTGGCAAAGCGGTAGCGCGTACTGGGCTAACAGGTGGGGCTGCACGCGCCGCACAGGTCATAGGCGCAGAAGCGCCGCTTGGAGCCGCACAGGGCCTGATTGAGTCGGATGGCGATTTAAAAGAAGCAGCTAAACATGCGGCTGTTTGGACTAGCGTAGGGCTGTTAAGTGAGGGTGCGTATCAAGCGTTTGGCAATGCGCTCAAGAAGATGAGAGACAATGAAGCCCTGTCTCAGACCGAGAGGAGGGCATATAACGAGTATATGCAGGTCAAAGACAAGGTTGGTGGGGCATATCAACCAGAAGTAGACAACGTAGAACGTGTCACTTCAACGTTTGACATAGACGATCCTCCTATATTGAGCGCGCCGCCTACGATCTTAGAACGCACAACGAAAGAGATGCATCGTCTGTTAGACGATCTACAGTCTGGCTCTACGACATTGGAAGAGGCTACGCGCTCTTTTGGCACTATGCTTAGTGAGAGTGTTAGTATGTTTTCAGACAAGGGGTTGATGAAAGAGGGAGCCGATGGGCGTATACACGCGCTGCTATCAAACCTTATGTCTGAATATGCTACGAAGGTTTCCGATGGCCGAATGACGGCTGCCAATGCTGTCTTACAAATACGAGATAGGGTTTCTTATTTCCGCAAGAGTAAGACTACGCCAACGGTTGAAGACGATATACCTGTAGCCAAAGACAACAGACCTCAGTCTGAAGAGCAGCTTATCGGAGAAGCTAATCGCAATACACCGTTGCGTAAGTATGCTGACTTTGATGTAGATGAGGGAGGCACTGTCAACCTGCCTGATGTCGATGATCTGTCACCTGAAGGAGCGTCTATCACAGAAGATCAGACGGATATGATCTTCAATCTTGAGCGGCTGCTGCGTGACGAAGGGGACATGGTATCTACGGCTGGCGAAGAAGTAACTAAGATGAGTATGCGGCAGGGGCGGCAGCGTATACAGCAGCTAAAGCAGCAGCTATCGCAGAAGCGCAACGCGGAAGACAATAAGGCGTTTACCAGCTTTCTGCAGTACGAAGCAGATCGCTCCATGCTCATTGACCCTGATGACATTACATCGGGGGTGGACGTAGGTAGGCTTCCAAAGATCGAGCGCGAGCACTACGAGCGCCTGCGCGAGTCATTGCGCCAAAACAAAGAAGTAGGCTACAACGAGTTTATCGATCCAAAAGTGCATGCTGATCTCTACAAAGAGCCAGGTATGCTCTGGTTCTGGAAGGTGCTGCCACCTAGCTCACGGCGTGGTCTATCAAAGAACCCATTAGCTAAAGCTAGGGTCATTGATACCATGAACACGTTAGAAAAGATTGGTAGGGATTCTAAGCAGTATTTGGATAGGGTGAAAGCTATATCGCAAAAGCTGGTGGGGGGATCGCAAACCAAGGACTTACTAATGCGTCCTTTCTCTGCTGATGCACAGCAGCGCATAGACGATGGGTATAACCTCAAGGTTAAGTTGATACAGGCACTGGATAGCAGTCCACGCGAAGCGAACGCTATCTTGTCGAGCGATACGTCTGGACGTTTGACTGAGGCCTATAGCGAGACTAGGCTGCTGCTGGATGAGCTAGCCGACATGATGGGCTTACAGCCTAATGAGCGTATCACAAACTATTTCCCCCACCTGTTTGATGGCAGGGTAGGTTCGTTTAGGGCAAATAGAATACTCAACGAGCTTGGACCACAGTCGCAGTCGATACCCGGACTGATGCCTTCGACGGAGGGGTATGGCTTACCTCGGCAAAAAGCGTTCTTTGCACAGAAGCAGCGTCAGGTAAACGATCCTGACTTTGTTAAAGACTTCGACTCTGTATTGTACACGTATGTCAGGGGAGCTATTGATAAGGTCTACATGGACCCCCTCATGCGGCGTGTGTCTAATACGGTTAGTGCATTACCCACAGCAAAGGACGGTAAGCGTCTGTATGCTTCTGATGAGCTTCGATCATGGTTCAGCTATGTCATCGGTGCGCCTACCTCTTGGAAGCATGTACAGGCCAATTGGTGGCGCGACAACGAGACATTTAACAGATGGGTAGACGGCGCCGTTTCGTTCTTGGGTGATGCCCAAGACAAAAGCCTACTTAGTAGGGTGCGTCAGCTACCGATAAAAGAGATAAATAAACAAGAAGAAGAAGCACTTGTATCTTTTTTTGATAAACTAGTACGTGATGCTGATACGTTTGAAAAAGTGGACGGTCCTAACGGCGAGTATTACAAGTCAAAGAAGGCTAGTGTAGAGAAGTTTAGAGCTCAGCTTGCGCTCATGGTTGACGATATGCGTTCTGCCTTATCGGACCCTGCGCGTAAGCCGTTGATATTGGAACGACTGTATACATTGATGGTGGTGAACAAGCTAGGCTTTAGCCTTTCACACGGACTTATCAACGCCACGCAGTATATTACAAACACATATCCCTTATTGGGGCTGAAGTATGCTGCGCGTGGTGTGAAAAACTACGGTATGCAGATGAGTCCAGACGCACGCATCGGTAACCGTCGAGTTAATGACATTATAGAAGAGTCAGGAGTAAAAGCTTCGTTTTACGAGTCCACAGAGTTTAGGGCAGAAGGAAAAGGTCTGTTTAAGCTATTTGACGATATTGCTCTAAAGCCAGCTACTGTATCTGAAGATTTCTTACGCACATCGACGTTGCTCGGTCAATACGAAAAGAGCATAGACGAAGGCTTGTCACACGCACTGGCTATGGCACAGGCAAAAGCTACTGTCCGCAAGACACAATTTGTATACAATAGGGCAGGCTCACCGCCATTGTTTCACGGTCCATTGGTGCGTTTTCTTCTGATGTTCAAAACCTACCCAATCCACCAGATCAACTTCAGTGCCGAGCTCTTGGAAGATGCACTTAATGGAAACCCTGGACCGTTCTACAAGCACCTCCTAGCCTATTTGACGATGGCAGGGGTAGGTGCTACTCTTTTGGGCAAGGAAGGCGCTGACACGCGGTTTGGGGAGCTTACAGAGCATCCAGCCGTGGGGTTACCGCAAGACCTACAGCGGCGCGGACTGCTGGAAACATTGGGCGGACCTCCTTCCAGCACGCTACTAGAGATTTTACATGGTCAATATGTAAAAGCACTGGAAGATGTCAACCCCAGATATGGAGTGATTAGTCGTAGGGTAGATAGGGCTATTGAGAAGGGTGATCCAATGATAGCTACTGGATTGAGGTAGTCTTATTGAATGTAAGCTCTTGAAAAAACTATATGCTGATCCGCGTGTATCTTTTCAAAAGGCAATACCTCAAAACCTGCTTTGGGTAGATTGTAGATTACGGCGTGGTTTTTCGATAATCTCTCAAAATCCTCTAGTAATATTTCATATTCCTCTTCGCTAAATTCATCATCTATTTCTAATCGCGTTTCTATTAGTTGTTCTAAATATACTACTGGCATAGTCATAGCTCCTCATGAGAAAACTAACTGTTTGGATTTTCAATAAAAAAGGGGGGGACAGCAGGCTGTTTTTTTTAGCGTTTTCTAGCCTTGCTGTCCCCCCCTGTGCAATTTATGCAGCTTTAACTTCTTGAAAATGCATAACAAACTTGCGTGCTTCTTCGATCATCAATTTGCGATCTGCGTCTGTCTTGCAGTTACGCCCTTTGACGATTTTTCCTACATTGGCGTCTTCTTGTATCAGCCGTCCTATTTCGATGTTAGCCCCCTCCTCTGAGTAGAGGTTAGGCAAGCTTTCCAACTGGGCAATGATCTTGTCTTGCACCTCAGTGCCCATGTGTTCAGCTTCTAACGCCGACTTCTGTATGTTGAAGCTCTTGAGCGTGCGTTGGTAGAGGTAGTCTCCGACGCGCTCTTTCTGCTCCTTGCACCCTTTGAGGAAGGTGTGGAAACCTGTATCGCCCCCAGTGCTCCCAGTTTGACTGGTATGGCCCACTGAGGGCGTCTTAGGAGGGGTGTCAGACTCGACACCTTCTTGGTCTTTGTCGTAGAGAGCCAAGCCAAACTGATTACCCCAGTGACGCGCACATCGCTTGAGCGCATCGGTAACCGCTTCCTTGGCTGCACCCTCTATGGCATCACCTTCTGTTGCGGCAAAGCCAGTGCCGACCCCAACATCTTGGTGGGTCACCTCCATAGCCGACATAGACATAAGACAGGTATAAGTGCAACGCACCATATCCTTGCCGTTGCGCTGGTAGGTAGTGCGACTTTGTTCAGATAAATCAAGGATAGTGGTCTGCCAACCACCAAAGCCAAATATCTCATTGGCTTTCTGGATGACCCACCAGCCTTCTACATAGTCAAGCTGCGTGCCAGCCTGACGGCGTGTCTTGATAGCACTACGAGGGAGTGGGGCATTCAGGGCAGATACTACAACATCTTGTGTAGACATGAGGACTCCTGTTAGGATAAGTCCCTCGCTATCTATCAGGATGCCATAGCGCCTTTGCGTTTCTGCGGTTGGTGTTCATTATCTGTGACGCAACGGCCCCTGTGTTGGGGCCAACGTATGCTTCGCGTATTTCAGTGTCTATATGATCCATAGCGGACTTATGTTCCACTGACTCGCGTGTCACAGCGCGCATAAACTCTCTGATAGATTCGGAGGGGGTAGTGTCAACTTCGTTACATACATGCTTAAATCGTTCCCATAACCGCTTAGGAACACGGATTTGCATCGTATGACTATCAGACATATCACTACCTATTTCTAGAATGGGGAAAAATGACCCTTACATGAAGGGAATATTCCCAATATAGATAAAATGTAGTGCATATGTCAATACAAATCGCTTAACTCTAAACCATTCTCTTTAACTCTACAGCATTATAAACCTATGGTCCCCATCCAAAGTGATCCCCTAGCAAGAGCTTTCCTTTCTCAGTTAGTGAATGGGGACCATAGGTAAATGGGGGACATCTTCAAAGATTTATGTGGGAAAAAAACCTGAGGCTGTCCTCTATTTTAAGGAGGGTTACTTATACAAACTCTAAGTCTTTTCCCACATTAGCAGGGGGACTTTCTTCTTTCTCTGGCATATCAATACCACCAGCTTTGATAACCAACTGATCTTCACCAACGATCAGGTCAATGCCATCGGGAAGCTCACCAGAGATGCGAACAAAATCCCTGATTTCGTTTTTGTTGGGTGTAGTGATGGTCTTGGTATTGGTAAGATCGTCTTTGCCACGGACGCGAACCCATGTCAAAAACTTCTCCTCGTCCAAGACCTCAACGCGCTCACGCCCCTTGTGCCAAGCCACACGACCATTGATAAAGCTAGCCGACTTAACGCCATCTTTTTCCATGTGTTGACGAATAGACTCACGATGCCAAGAAAGCTTAGACTCAATACGTTCCTCTTGAAGAGCCAACCAAGTCTTAGCCTTCTCAATCTCTTTATTAGCATGCTTTCTACGCTGCTCAAGCTGCTCCTCCCAATACTTTATGTGTTGTAGGTTGCTCTCTACATCCACCATCGTATGCGGTGCAGAGTAGTTGACCTCTTCATCCATGTGCGCCTCCTTTGGCAATGAAGGTGGTGAGGTGATACAGCATCAATGCACCAGTAAGCAATACAGCTACTGTGCCTAAACGGTCTACAAATACCCAAATACGCTGCCGTTTTGCTTCTTGTTCAATCTCTTCTACATGCTTTTCCCACCAGTGTGTATTGTCATTCATATAGACGTTCCTTGAACATATCTTCTATTTCTTGAGGGGTATACATTTCAATTACTTGGATGAGTTTGTTTGCTAAGATTTCATATCTAGGTGACTGACCACGATAGCGCTTGAGTGCGTCGAGTAAGATAGACCGCACAAAGATGCGCTTGCGGTCTATCTTCAGGTTACTCATCGTTGCCCAACACCGCGTTGAGGTCTGCGTTAAGCTGGTGTTGTGTGTCGTTAGCAAATGCAGTTGGATCAGCAGCACGAAGCTGATCCATCAAGCGACGCACACGCGACGAACCGTTGAATGGCCCCATGATGCCCTTGGCAAACTGGTGCAGGCTGGCATGCTTGGGAAGCTGATCCTTGGGCTTGAGGCTGCGGAAGTCGAACGTAAAGCTGTTATACCAAGCCCACAGCGTGCGGTTGCCCCCTTCGTAGTCGTGCTTGGGCTTGGCCCAATACTTACGCACGGCGTTCCAATCTTTGTCGGTAGACAGCAGCCTGCGCGAAGGGTCTTCCTTGGCCGTGTGTGCTTTGGCAAGGCCCATCAACGCATAGCCATCGTCCTCAGATAGCTCATAGTCAACAAACGTATCGCGGTCGTGTCGCATGTCATCCCATGCGTCCGAGGCACGATACATATTGAGAATGATCTGCTCGTTGAGATACGAGATAGCATTGCCAGTATGCCGACGAAAGATGTTGATGTCACCAGAGATGGCGAGGTTATCACAGACAAAGACACGCGCACCAAACGCAACAGCTGCTTTCATGGATTTGTCGTATGAGTTACGACACCCCATAGCCAGGTTCATCTGAGTGTCACCATTGCGGTAATGATGGATGAAAAAGAGGCGCGCACCGTCTTTGTCTACTACATACCGCTCACCGTCAAGGGTGAACCCCTTGGGTTTGAGAAGCTGGTCAGCGTGCTTATACATGCTGTGCACAAAGTCGGTATGTGCAATGGCTGTATAACTGCTGGTATCAGACGGCACAGGAATCTGCTGCAAGTCGGCATACTCAACCTCTTTGCCGCCACAGTGGGCAATCATGGTTGAATCGCCAATGTTTCTACCAGCATGACCGACTAAGATACGTCCAGACGCATCGGTCAACTGGTCAATAGATACTGCTTCCATCGTTAAACCTCCTACGGTCTAAGGGCTACAGGGAAGGTGATAGGGGTGAATCAAGAGGATAAGATTCACCCCTATCACCAGCGGCGGCAGCCGCCCCTGAGGTGATGTTAGGGGATAGTAGAGAAGTCAGAATTTATCTCGGAATATCAGTGAACAATCTTTGAGTTATTTCCTCACCAACCTCTTTGCGTATTTGCTCACGCATTGCGCGGAATACTTCTTTGTCTGTAGTATCAATAGTTATTGTTATGTTGTAACTCCCATCAACATCGAAGGGGATTGGATTTCCATGCTGATCCTGAACATGGACTTCAATATCAACTTCTACTTGAGTAGTGTACATCATCTCCCTCCCACGATACGCAGCTTGCTGTCTGCATCTATGTGAATGACTTGGTCGTTGTCACCAAGCCAGATTGTGTCGGTTTCCCATAGCAATTCTTGCAGCGTTGCAGAAATGCCTAATACTGTTAGCATGTGCGCGTGGTCTTTGACTGGCTGGAAACAGTCTACTTTACTCAAGTGCGTTGCTTCAGCACCGTAGTAGCTGCGATGAAGTGCGGAGCCTGCCTCGGACTCATAGGCTAGCTCTAACGAATCAGGGGTCATGCTTACCATAGTGATCTTGCTCCATAGGTCGATGAAGTCGCGCTTGACGCGATTGAGCGTTATGTGGGTGATGGTATCGTGCATACGATTCCTCCTAAATAGAAAGGGGGGCTAGCAAGTCCTCCTTACTTGCAGCCCCCCTGATGCTGAGTGTAGCACCATCTCCCCAGTGGTGCGCCTGGACTATCCAGTTACACGTCAGCAAACTCTTCTATGCTAAAGGTGGGTTCACTTCCGTTTCCACTCCCATCGTTGGGAGAGAGGAAGTTCACCGTGCGTGCATTGATCTCAGAGGCATAGCCCTTTGTGCCATCCTCTTTCTCCCATGTGCGGTTTTGAATCTCTCCCACCACATGAACCTTACGTCCCTTGGACAGATACTGACCGCAGGTTTCGGCCAGCCCTTCCCATGTGACGATATTGTGGAAAGTGGCTAGCTCTTGACGGTCTTCGCCGCGACCAACAACTTTGTTGGTTGCCAACCTGAACGTGCAGACAGATTTGCCAGTGTTGGTTTTCTTTAACTCTGGATCGGCTGTCAGGTTGCCGATAAGTATGGCTTGATTGAACATAGTCAATCCTTTCTTTTGTTGGCCCAATAGCGTCTGCGCTCACGCGCTTTATCTTCCTTGCGTGGACCAGTGAACACAAGGAAATCACCTCTGTAGGGGATTAACGACTGTAGCCCCTTGTATAAGTCCTTAGCGATCATCGCCGTGAGGTCATCAGCGGCTTGATCGCCAAGGTAGAGCGTCAGTGAGGCGTGTAGCTCTTTCTTGTTTTTTACGCTTATATTCATCATACCCCTTGTATAGCTCGTATAGCTCGTTTAGTAGAGCCAGCAGAGCTAGTATTTTCATACGTCCTCCTGTAGATTTATTGAGATACCTGCCTGCGCTAGCCTGTCGGCTAGCTTGTCTTTTTGTTGGGGTGTCCGATCAAACCAATCTTCTTTGATTGGCGCACCACTGGGTTTTTCTAGCCGCCACGTAGCGCGTATCCTGTTACGCCTACAAAGCCAATGGTCTTTCAGGGTTGGCTCCACTCGCATCTTCTTGAGGAACTCCTCAAACATCATGTTTGAGCGTATGTGGGTGGGATAACCCCTGCATGCAGTTCTTTTGGTTAACCCACCCAACTGGTGGAAGAGCAACAAACCACCAGTCCTTTCGGCACACGCCAACCCTTTAGGTCACTAAGACCTTGTGAAACGCAGCCAAGCCAGTAATAGCGTAGGCCACACCCTTGGCTGTTGCTTGACGAGCCTTAGAGGCGAAACTCTCAAGATTCTTACGCTCCAGCGCATCGACGCGCTGCTGAAGCTCCTTGATCTCTTGAGCAAGCTGTTGAACATCCATGATGTCCTCCTAAAGGTTGTTGAGAGTTAATTCTCTCATAACTCTTTATCAGCGGCGGCAGCCGCCCCCTGCGCTAAACGCTGACGCATCTGCTTAACTTCTTCGTCGAACAGATGGTCGATCTGATGCGAAACCATATTTCGCAACACCAACAACGCTGAAAGTCTATCTTTGTCATCTGAGGATAGACGGACTCTTGTTACTTGGTCGGATAACTCCTGTAGTGCATCCATGTGCAGTCTCCTTGGCAGATACGTCCAGTCCCAACTGGGGGGTGGAGGGGGAGTTGTTGGAGGGGGGAAGGGGAGGCGAGCACAAAAAAAGGGTAGAGCCGACATATCCAATCGTCGGCTCTACCCCTTACTTCCAGCGGCGGCAGCCGCTACTGCAAAGCATCACTCCATGTTTGGTCGAACTCGGCGTAAAACGCCTGCTCCGACTCCGAACCCATGAAATCGGTGTCGGTGTCATCGTTGGGGTCGCGGTCTGTCTCGTGGAACCCTGTATCATCGAGGAAAAACTCGCGGTCATCCTCGACAGGCCAGACCGAGTAGTTGGACATCTTGGGGTAAGATGCCATGAGGATGCCCAACGCCTCGCGCTCTGAGCAGGCTTTGAGCGCGATGAAGCCACGGTTGCCACTGATCTTGGTGAGGTCAATGAACCAGTCCGTGTCCATCGCAAAGTTGATGTGCCGCACCTGCTCCATCGGAGCCGCATTGGCACTGTCACCGATGCCAAACCATTGCACGACACGCTTGGACAACGTGCCGCTGTAGGTGAAGCTGGCATGCCATGTGGTCTTGTGCTCGTAACGGCGCACGTTGCGCTGCTCAATAACCTCGCGGCAGGCATTGAAGCCCTTGCCATCGGAGCGCAACACAGGGTAGTAACGCTCCTCCTCGGTGGTGAAGTCGACAGGACGCTCCTTCGTCCAGACCCACAACTCGCCACGCTCCGGATGACGAGCTAAGTAACAGCGACCACCGCGCTCGGCTACCAGCGTAGCAAAGCGGCGTGCCTGCACGGCCACAGTGAATGGGTAGATGCCCTTACGCTGTAAGGACGCTATATCGTCGTGATTAAGCTCCTCGTTGAGCAGTGACTTGGCGGTCAACTCCTCTTTGCGCTGCATGAAGCGGCGCCAGTTCATGCCGTAAGCAGGGTTCTTGACGCCGCGCTTCACCTTCGGTGTGGACTTGGCAATGGACAGCAATGCCGCCAACTCGCGGCGTGCTAGCTCACGCTGCTGCCGTATGGTGTCGCGCATCTCGTCGGGCGTCTGCTCGACGGAAGTAACAAGACACCCTTGCAACTCCTCCTGAGTGAGCAGGTTGCAGTATGGGTAGCGAGGCTCGTCAGCCTCAAGCTCGGACTTGATACACACGACACTGCTGAATATATTTGAAATAGCCATTTGCTAATCTCCTACGGTTAGATTGAAAGGCTAGAGGCGTGTTGGACGGCAATTCCAACACGCCTCACTTGTTTAATCAGCGGCGGCAGCCGCTCTTAGAAAGGCCAATCCTTATCGTCTTGGTCGATGGTTGTAGGTTCGGTATTTTTAGGCTCAGCATAGTAATCTGCAAAGTCCATTGGTCTACTTCTATCTACAATCAACGACAAACTAAAAGCAGATAGCTTGTCGTTGAGCTGTTCCAACTCAGCGACCTTTGCTTCCAACTCAGCGATGCGGTCCTGAGCTTCCTCAAGCTCGTCTTTGAAGAGATGATAGAAATCATCGCAATCTGCCTTGTGTAGAGAATCTGCAATCTCTAACTGACGCTCCAGCTTGGCGTTTTCCTCTTGAAGTTCAGAAGTAAACTTGCGCCATGCTGCGTCCTCATTCTCCAATCTTGCACCCAGCTGGGCGATGCGCTGATCCTTGAACTCTCTCGGGAAATACATGGTATAGCTCCTTGCTATGCAGTTACGCCAGAGAGTGTCTCTCTCTGATCGCAAACCCTACTAGCAAAGAAGTCAAGTTTGCCCTTGTCAGTGGGTGGAAGGGGCATGGCGCGACACCAGTTTTATCGAATACAGTACGCTGTTAGGTGTCGTGGTATGCTTTGGGTGGAAGGGGACAAGGGACGCGAGGAACGAGCGACTTGACCTTGTCGGGCTATTTGTGTGGTATATTTGAGCGCATCAGAGAGAGACACAAAAACTAACCTGCCTGCCCAGCGCAGGCACTCAATTCCCAACAAGGCGCAGCGAAGCTAAGCCGAAGCAGGCAGGGCTACTCCGCGCAGCACATTGGAGGTTACCAACAGGATAACCCATATAATTTTTATGAGCAGAGAAGCCCTGCCTATATAATCAATGCGGTTACGAGAGGCGAGGAACGCAGCCGTCAAAGGGTGGGGGCTGTTGGCTAACCGATCTGTGGGGGGGGGAGGGGATTCACGGCGACAGGAGGCTTGTGTTCATTATATAGGAGGAGGTGGGAGACTGTGTTTCACCGCACTCCTACGACAGCAAAAGTATACATGAACGTGCCGAAGGGCGTCGAGAGGCCCCCCTTGGGGGGTGCGTTCCCCCCTTGGGCAGAGAGACGGTGGGGAACCCTACACCCTCCGATGTGATTTTGCTCAAAATGTTTTACTTCGGCATACCGTAGTCTTCGGCTTCACTAGCGCCTTCAACGATTCTCTGCGCTTGCCCTATCATCCACTCTAACTCGTTCTGCGTCAACGAGTTCTGGCGTGTGTCGATGAGTTTCTTCAGTGCCGTGCCGTGTGGTTTGCCCATAGTGCTGGCCAAGTCTCTTAGTTTCCATACCAGTTGTGTCTTTAAACTCGGCGTCGATGGCGTTGGATCGGAGGTAGTGGTCGATGTCATTGCTATCTTTCAGTTGTTTGGCAACGGCCAGCATCTGCTTGGCTCCGCTGCTTATCTCGTTTAGGGTGCGCGTAAGTTCTTGCGGTGGACGGACATACTCCATTAGGGAGGCGTCAGTAACGATTTTCCGAACCCACTCTAGGTATACTTCAGCCGAGCGAACATGCCCTGCTTTGGCTTGTTCGCGTAGGACGGCGAGGACGTTTTGTACTTCGGGTAGTTCTTCACCAGCTATGAGTGTGGTGAGTTTCATCATGACTTCAGGGCTGTTAGCTACAGCGTAGAAGTCATTGTTGGGGGTGATACCGTTTGCTTTGGCTAGGTCGTTAAGCGACTTATGCTTTCGCATGTGTTCGGGGGTGGCTTTCCAGTTGGTTACGAGGCTGATGATGCGTTCTCGTTTTTCTGGTCGGCTTTGCAGCGGTCTTTTCGACATACGGTTCCTTTGTATATAGGTATGCCCTAGCAAGGAGGAAGTGCTAGGGCATACGCTCAACCTAAGGAATAAGAAGTCCAACGAAGGGTAATGTAAGGTGTTTTGTAGTGCTTGTCAATACAAAACACGCTACACTAGGCACACCAATAATCCCCCCATCTCTGGTTATCACGCCCAGGAAAGAACCTGGAGTCAGCTAATCCACCGTTTTGCTATAGGACCCATGCCGTTAAAGGTCGCACCCACCTACCTACTAGCGCGTAGGGTTAGAGTTTCGTTTACGCACGTACTCTTGGAATTACGTGGCAAGAGGGGGTTGTTCCCCATGCGTAAGGCTGACCCTACGAACCTGATGGTGCTGCGATGTCTATTCGTCGGCTCTGCCTTCTTGCCAGATCACCAGAGCGTCGATGAAAAAAAATATACTAAATAAGATATATCTCTTTCTTAGGTTGTTGTTAGTGGTTAGTTGCTGGCCCTCATAGCCAGCATACTAACCACACTACCTCAGGTAATCGCGTATACGGTTTTCTATGATTTGGTTGCGTTGGAGTTGATCTAAGAATAAAGGAGTGGCGTTAAATGGTGCAGGTCGGCTGTTTTTGGCCGTCCATTCTGTGCGTTTAAGTTCGACTAGAGCATCTATGATCAAGTCTTTTTCTTTTTGATTCATATATCCTCCTTTTTTTAAATTATGCACATAGAATACTTTAACTATGGAGTCATGTCAAGGAAATTTACGTATGTCTTGCATTTGTCTCTACGAGTTAGTATACTTATGGGCATGAGCGGTAAACCGAGTAGGGATAAAGGGGCGCGTGTTGAGCGTGAGCTTGTCTCTAAATTGCGAGAGAAAGGCATTGCAGCTAAACGCGTTCCGCTTTCGGGAGCCGCTGAAGGATTTAAGGGTGATATTGTCATTGAGCATTTTACAAAGAGTTGGCAAGTAGAAGTAAAGGCTCGTAAAGGGGGTAATGGCTTTAAGACGTTAGAAGATTGGCTTGGGGACAACGACTGTTTGTTTCTCAAGCGGAATAACGCGGAGCCAATGGTGGTGATGTCATGGGAGAACTTTGTGAGCCTGATACTATGACCGTAGGAGGACATGGTGGCAAGGCAAGTAAAGAGAGCACCAGACGGAGGTAAGCAGTGGCAAGGCAATGGAGAAGATCGGGATTTTGAGTATAGGAAGTGGCGATTAGACGCACTGCGCGGTGATCGCAACTTTGGTTTTTCGACAGACGCCGACCAATTTGAATGGCGTTTTGTCAACGACCAAAAAGAGATCGTAGCTCTTATTGAGCTAACTCGGCCTGATAAGGGCAAGACCATCTTTGCACCACGCAGCTACTGTGAGACGATATGGAATCGCTACTATGTAGAAGAGCATCAAGCGTGGCACTCTCGGTATATAGCCAACAAGATAGGCTGTATGGCGTATGTGGTGGTCTACGAACCCGATTTATCCACCTTTTATGTACACAACCTCTTAAAGGAAGGCGCTGATACAAACCCTTTTCAATGGAAAAGAATGGCGCAGCATAACTATATCGAATTTTTGAGGTCGCTATCTAAGATATACGAGATCAACAAGACAAAGGGTATTATTACTCCAAACTAATTGGGTGGGCGGTGCTGTGTAATTCTAACTAATCACATTAACAAGGTTTCTGTGGGGAGAATGGAATGTAGGGCAAGGGGAGCCTATAGCAGCGCCGTCCACCGTTGACTGTAGAAATACATGAGCAGAGTCAAGATACGATACCTGCCGCCTGTTGATAGCTTTGGTCCAGCGAAGCGCAAGCCACTAAGCGTGCGTTGGTCTAAGCTGGACCAGAGAGCGTATGATGAGCGGAAGCACAGTGATGATTGGTATTGCTGGGTACCTAAGTCGATTCTTCGTAAGGTGCACGTAGATCATAAGTCTTCTATGAAGGGTATTGGGATTAGCTGTTTGCCTGAAAATGGCCCAAGAGAGCCTTGGCATAAGGATTGGGAGCGCAAAGGTTTTTCCATGATGAAGTGGAAAGGCAGTGTAAAGGAGTTGCTGGACAACCCACGCTTATGTTCCCTGTGTAGAAATAGGGTCGATAAACACGTTAGTAAATCTTCCATAACGTAATAATTATCAGGTATTTACGGTATATATTTAACTACCGATAATACCTGTACTAACAGATGTCAATACGAATGTAATTAATTTGTAATCAGATTGCTGTCTAGACAAGTGGGGAGGGTGTGATGAAGCCTGTAGTGAAGATACACAGACAGGAGATGAATGAGTCTGGAACCATCTCTAAAATAATTATTGATGATAAAACATTCTATGGATTGGAACAACCGTGGCGTAATAATGCTGCCAATCAAAGCTGTATACCAACTGGGGTATACTGTCTTGTTCCACATTCAAGTGATCGTTTTGGCGATACGTGGGCTTTTGTTGGAGGGCAGGTATCTCAGTATAAAAACGAGGCTACGGAGCGTTTTGCTTGCATAATCCATGTAGGTAACTATGTCTCTGATGTTAAAGGCTGCGTAGCCTTAGGCACTGATTGGACGCGCACCCCTGAGGGGAATTTGATGGTTACTAACTCAAAGGTAGCAATGGAGCAACTGCGCGGCATCCTACAACGCGATGAGTGGTATGAGGCATATATCACAGCATTTTAATGGTCTATGAAATGTGAGTATTGTCAACATCGGTGGGCTACACAGCGTCACCATGTGCGCTATGTTCCCGAAGTAATTAAAAGCGTTTGTAACGTATGTCATGAATTTATACACGGTTTATTGCCGTTTGGTACAGAAGTGACTTGTAAAAAGGGTTCTCCTATGGGCAGTGATGAGAACTGGGCTAAACAAAACCCTGCTATGTATAAGTATCGTGGCTGACTATGACCTAAATACAGTAGCCGAGGTTGCTGCTTCTCTAGCAGAGCAACCTCGGCTGCATGAGGTGTATGAGGCCCAGTTTCCAGACACTTATAGGCAGATTATCTCTCTCCTAAACAGTCCTTTTTATCAGTGGTATCCCTTTAAAGATCGCAATAACGAACCCAACGCACAGTATGGCTTTTGTCACTCCCACCACAAGAATAAGTGGTGTACGGCTGGAAACCGTGGTGGCAAGACAATCAGTGGCTTGATGGAGGACGTAGCTGATTGCTTGATGCTTGATGTAATCACTAAGCGTCCCTCTAAGCGATATAGAACACCACCGCAGATGTGGATAGTTACCGACACCGAAGAAACGGCTATTAACGTTATTGAGCGTGGTATCGTATCGGATGTATTAGGCTCTGATGAGAGCGGCTTTTTATGGAATTTTATAGACGATCAAGCCAGCTATTCAGAAAAGGGTGGGTTCTCAGGTCATACAATACCGTGGACTAATGGGGCGTCAATCCAAGTCAAGTTTTCTACGCAGAAACGAAACACGTTTCAGGGGCGTAAGCTGGATAAGGTGCATCACGACGAGGTGCAGCCACAGGATATATACGGTGAGTGTATAGCGCGTCTTGCTGATAAGAACGGTTATTTCTTAGGCACGATGACACCGATCTACGATGAACGGCGCGGTGGGGGTATACCGTGGATATATGAGGAGCTATATCTACAACGTCAGAAAAAAAATATAGAGTTTCATAACTGGTCTATGCTAGATAACCCCTATATCCCACAGGAAGCCAAGGAACGCCTTTTAGAGCAATGGGATGAGGATGAGATAGATGCGCGTGTATACGGCCAATTCGTGCCGCTAGGCGTTAAGCTAGCGTTTCCTACTAAGTTGATACGCCGCATGCGCGATTGCTCGTCTAATCCTCGTTTTAGCGGTGATCTGCAAATGATAGATGGACAAGTCGAGTTTATCGAACTGACGGACGCTGAATATGCAATTTCGGGTGTGGGATAAGCCAAGAGCAGGTAAGGTATATGCTATTGGTGGAGACCCTGCTGAGGGGTTAGACCACGGTGATGATAGCGTATTACAGGTCATTGACTGTAATAATGGATGGCAGGTAGCTGAAATACAAGGCAAGATCGACCCATTTGAATTTGCTGAACAAGCCTATACGCTTGGAACATGGTATAACAATGCGCTCGTAGGGATTGAATCAAATAAGGATGGGGGAGCCAATAGGCTCTTGGACAAGCTGCAATACCCTAACATTTATAAGTATATCAAAGATGATGGACGCTCGTATGATAGTTTTACTGAGCAATTAGGAATCAATATCAATGTAAGCAATCGCCACAAGTTAGTAGCACAAGCTCGTCACATGATGGAAGATGATATTGTTCGGACATCTTCCAAAGAGCTTGTAGCTCAGTTTGAGATATTTGTCTTACGCAATATGAAGTTTCAAGCCATACCTGGGGGGCATGATGATTTGGTCATGGCATGGGTTATTGCTTGCGAGATGATGAAAGTTGCTTGTGAGCGTATGGCTAGCACAAATAGGGAATTAGAGCCTCTGTGGGAGGGACGCTCGTTGGGGGATGATGTAGAGGACACGGATGTGGGGATTATAGATAAGCATGTAACGCAAGCTCGGTCTAAGCAGATACCCGAACATACATATTCTTCTACCAACGATTCACTTATATGAGGCTAGTATGATACCAGTATACATTTGTTTAGTAGTATTGGGCGTTGTCATTTTTGCGCTATTGCGGCAGTTAAACTGTGAACGCACCGAACGGCAGCGGCTAGTTGAGTATCACCAACAGCTAGCCGCAACGATACGTTTTGCCCAACTGAGTTCAGAGATTGAGGATTTCAACCCACAAAGCCTACACGATCTACGCGAAGCAATGGCGTCTACGTTGGATGTGGAGGGTGTATAATGGCAACTATTAATCCCAATGCAACTGCAAGCGGTCATTTTCATGGAGCAGGTGGTGGGCGCGGTGCTGCATTTGATAATGTAGCCTTTATGGCAGGTGGCAAAGTCATAACGGAAGCAGAGGCGCGTGCTAGTGGGAAGAAGGAGAAGAAAGAAGCGGCGCCAATAGAGGCGCAAGCCCCTGAGTCAGCAGCAGAACCTGTTAAAACACCTGCACAGGGACCAGAGAAACGCCCTGTAGATGACGTTTTTAAGCACTTATTTAACTTACATTGCAATATTATTGTCTCTGCCAATACGCCAAAAGGCGAATGTTGGCACTTTTCTGCATCGAACAGTTACATAATAAATAGTGAAGATTGGGAAAAGGCGTGTGATGAAGGCATTGCGCTACTGAATGATGTCAAAACAATGCGAACGTATGTGCCTGATCCATTGAATGATCCCTCGGATGATCCCCAATTAGGTCCATTAATGGCTTTGATGGGCAGCGTGTAGTAAAATAGTGTAGCTACATCTGCTTCAGTGTAGTAAATTACTGATAAAGTAAAATGTTGTAGTAAAACGACTTATTTCGCGCACCTGACGCCTATTGTCAAGTAGAAATTGCTTGACTATAGGCGTTTTGTGTTAGAAAATCGTAGTGGGGGATTATGAATACACTACGAAATTCTACCTTTAGCCCAGTATCTAGCCGCGAGAACAAACCACGGTCCAAAGAGGATATTATCAGCTTTGTTGATGATACGTGGGGCTATCTGTCGCGGAATCGCTTTGGTTTAGAGCAGCAGATAAAAGAAGCAGTCCACTTTTATTCTTCTGACCAGTGGGTTCGTTTTTTACCACACACGCGCAAGTTTGTAAAACATACATTAGATGAGTGGGTTCCTACCCCTGTCACAAACTTGGTTGTAGAGCATGTAGACCGCATACTGGATATTTTTACTAGCGGTGATCTCCTACCTATCGTAGACCCTGCTACGCAAGATCAGCCCGATCTAGATGCAGCGCGAGCCGCTACGCGCATCCTTCATTCTGAGTATGGTCGTTTAAATACAGAAGAAAACATTGTCATACCTGCTGCGCTTTGGCTAGCGGTAGCTGGTAACTGCTTTTTGTCTACCACATGGAACGCCAGAGCAGGGGACACCATTCGTTACCCCAAAAAACGCATTGGCACCAAGGCTATAGAGCAAGACACGCTTGAGTGTATGAACTGTGGGCGCGTTGAGCCTGCCGTTATACAACGCAGCCAGTGTGTTGAGTGTGGTGGTAATATGGTCAAAAGCAAAGCCTACCAGCTAGATGATTTAGGCAATCCTATGCTGTTGGATGTGGAAGAGGCTGTAGAGGGCGAATACGATGAGTTTACCGTCGGCCAGATCGAAGAGCATATCATATCGCCGCTGAATTTCTATCCAGAGCCTGCTACCACCATGCGTAAGGTGCGATATGCCATTGAGACAGAGCCAATGTCTGTTGATACCATCAAAGATTTGTTTGGCTCCAAAGCCAAAGATGTCATGCCTGAGTCGTTGGATTTTGACGCCTTTGGTGGCTTATATGCTGAAGCCCTCCAGATGCAATATGTGCCAGAAAAAGAACACCAAAAAGACCACGCCCTAGTCAAATGGTTTAGGCATGTACCCGACAGGCGCTGGAAGAATGGCTTACTACTGATTATTGCCAACGGCCATATCCTGTATCAAGGCGATCTAGATGATTGCGGCGATGGCAAGTTGCCTTATACACACCTTAAATACAGGCATATCCCCAACTCGTTTTGGGGGGTGTCACTGCTAAATGACCTGATACCCATGCAGAAACGGCTCAACGCCATTGACTCGCATGTGGTGCAGAACCGTAAGCAGATGGTATCGAATCAGTGGCTTGTGCCAGAGGGGTCTGGTGTAACTAAGGTGGATGGGCGCTCTGGCCTGATGATCCGATGGACACCCTCTACGTCAGGCGGATTTAAGCCAGAACGCCTGCAGGGTGTGCCGCTGCCCAATCAGGTCATGCAAGAGCGTGAACAGGTTAAGATGGACATGGAGCTCGTCTCAGGGGCCAAGGAGGTCTTGCAAGGCAACGTGCCTCCAGGTCCAGAGACAGGTGCGGCTATTGAGGCCATGCAAGAGCAAGCCTTTAGACGGTTTGGTCCACTGGTCAAGCTGTGGCGTGCAGGCCTGTCTAAGCACGAACACATGAAGCTCAAGCTAGCACAGATGTATTGGAAAGAAAACCGCATTGTGCGCGTGCTTGGAGACAATAAACAGCTTGAGTCTTACTTCCTTTCGGGTGCAGACATAACGCAAGCTACCGATATGACGGTGCGCGTGTCTATTGGCATGGATTATTCGCAGTCAGCACAGCGCCAGAAGATTCTACAGGCGGCGCAGATGGGGCTTTTAGGTGATCTGCGCGATCCTATGATTCGGGGCAAGATATTAGAGCGTTTAGAGATCAAGGGCTTTGAATCTGAGTATACGTTGGATGCAAAGAAGGCGCGTAGATATCTGGAGATGATGAAGGATGGTGAGATGCCACCACCTCCAGAGCCAGTAGATAACCACTCTATACAGTTTCAGGTATACAAAGACTACATGCTGACCTCCGACTTTGAGCAGCTACCTGAACCTACAAAAGAGATGATACGGCAGCGTGCAACGATACACCGACAGATCATGCAGCAAGAGCAGCAACAACTGATGATGCAAGCTCAGGCAGCCAAAGGCGCTCCTGAGCAGATGGCTAATCAGCTAACCCAAGCTGGCATGGGCAACCAGCCAGTACCAACACAACAATAAGAGGTGAATGAGATGACGGAAGCGGTCGTGCAGCAAGCTGTAGAACAGCCTGCTGAAGACATAGAGCAGCCGCAATCGGTTGAGGATTCAGTCTTTGAAGACTTGTATCGCGCAACCACTGGGATGCCGCAGCGCGATGTCCCACAGCAACCAGCACAGCCGCAGCAGCCTGTGGAAGAGACAGGTAGTGCTGAAGGAAATGTTGAGCAGTTGCAAGAGCAGTTAAACCAACTACGCGGTGCTATGGCAGCTATGCTTCAACAACGCAACCAGCAGCCAGCACCTACAGCCAATGCACAGGACATGGCTAAGTCTTTTGAGCAACAGCTTATAGAAGATAACCCTGACCTAGACCCAAAGGCTGTAAAGTGGATGGTTGATACTGCTGGCAAGATCGCACAGCACCAAATACAAAACTCAATGCAAAGCGAAATTGCACCCTTAAAAAAAGAACTCAATGACTTGCGTGGCTTTGCTGCACAGACAGCAAACGAGCGCGTGCTCAATGAGTATGACAATGCACTGAACCAGCTTGCTAGTCAGGCAGGTATTGAAGATTCCTACACGCGAGACTTGTTAAAGGATGCCGTAGCCGCTAGAGGACAGCGGCTTTATGGTCAAAACTTTAACATGGATCATGCGCGTAAGCTCTTCAGAGATTTAAACAACCAGCGGTTGCATACTGGACACGAACAACAAGCTCAGTATGTAGCTCAAAAACAACAACAACAAACCAATACGCCACCAGTTCAGCATGCTGAAGGCAATGCTTCATCGGCTATTGAGTCACTACAAAACCAGATACGCGATCCCAAGAATCGCCAGTTTGATATGCGATCACAGGGTATGATGGATGTGGTTGGAAAGTTTCTTGATGCAGGCGATAAGGCAGTTAATGCGATGTTGGGTGGTGGGCAGCAAAGAGGCTAATAAATGGCTACTTCGCAGTATTATACGACTACCAGTAATACTGGTTTTAATGCGGCACTGAAGGAGTTTTACCTTCCGCGCCTCGTTAGCACGATTAATGAGCGGCGCGTGCTTATGACGCGCCTTGAGCGCGATTCCTCCAAGACGGATGTATCGGGACGGCATGCGCGTCTTCCTGTCAACATCACTGGCACGCAGGCTATTGCTGCGCGTGCGGATGCTGATGGTGGGCCGAGCTTGCCAACGCCGCAGTCACAGACGTTTGTCGAGTTGCAGATTGGCTATGCGTTTAACTACGGCACGATCCGTATTACGCATCCTGTCATTCAGGCTTCCAAGAACGACCGTGGCGCTTTTATCCGTGCTATCGGCGCGGAAATGGACGGTATTCGTCGCGACCTCAAGAACGATGTCAACCGTCAGCTTTTTGGTGATGGCACTGGCGCATTGGCTCGTGTCAATGGCGCTGAAGGTGTTGGAGGCAACACGCTAACTGTCCATGCAGGCCATAAAGTCAAAAAGAACATGGTAATCGACGTATATGATGGTGCTACGGCTGAAGTTACAAATGGTACTGTTACCGCTACTACCGCAACGAGCGTAACCTTTACGATAGATGGCGGGGGCACAGAAACTTGGGCTGACAATGCTACTGTATACCGCGCTGGCAACAAAGACAACGAAATGATGGGTCTGTATGGTATCGTTGATGATGACAACACCATTCAGGCTATTAACCGCTCGACGTATCCTGAGTGGGGTTCGATTGTCTATAGCAACTCTGGTGCACAACGCGCTATTAGCGAAGACCTGCTGGATACTGGTATTCTGGAGGCTCAGAGCCAGAATGAAGCAGATACCTCGTTGATGATTACTTCGCCTACGCAGTTTCGTAAGATTGGTCAGCTACTAACCGATCAGCGTCGATATACGCCCGACATGGAGCTTGATGGTGGTTTTACTGCTATCAATTGGGCTGGCATCCCGATTGTGTGGGACATTGACTGTCCTCGCAATGGTCAGTTCTTGTCCGATCAGACCAACGATTGTGACATGCTCTTTGGCATAGACGAGTCGCAGTTGGCTATCTACCAGCTTGCCGATTGGGACTTTGATGAAACGGATGGCAACATCCTTCATCGTCGTCAGGATGTAGCGGCTTACGATGCTACGTTGTTCTACTACGCCAACCTCGGCGTGCTAGACGGCTCTAATCACTTCGTAATTCAAGACCTCCAGCGCTCATAAGCGGTGGGGAGGGGTGGGGAGAGGGTAGGGCTTCGGCTCTACCCTCATAACCATAAAGGAATACTATGGCATCGCTAACAATATCTGTCGTACCTCCAGGTTCAGATACTGGAAGGCACTATACGCAAAAGACGATTACCTCGGCTGATGCGTCTTCTGGTATAGAAATCGTACCTGCTCTCACTGGGTTTACTGCTGTCATTGACAAGCTGTACATCAACACGGCGGCTACTGAGGTTGTATCTATTCTTGCTGGAACAGATGCGCTTATCGATGTGATGACGCTGGCTTCTGGTAGTATGCACCTAATTGAAAAGATTAGGTCCGACACTATCAGCGAGGCAATCACTTTAGATACAGTGGATGCAGGCACTATTACTGCGTTTGTGCAGTATCACTATGAGTAAAGGCTAAATGTATATACCAGATTGGAACTTTGTCAGGAAGCTAAAAAGCTATGACAGGAAGTTGGGAGTTCATTGGGATGCTAGAAAGCAACGATGGGCTATCACGCGCCTTGTTCCAGATTCAACCTCTGTCAGTGAACAACCTAAGGTCTTGTTTTATGTCCAAAATACAGACAAGTCTTTTCGCCCATTAGATGACAGGGTGTTGTATATGCTGCGTAAAGGCGATCACCACAACAGAGGACGCAGGGCAGTCATTGAAGAGATGATTAATGCTCAGAAACGCCAACAGCAGATACATAATAAAGATCGTAAAAACCAAATGGAAGCACTCGCTAGCGATGTTACTCCATTGGGTGGTTACGATGATCCTTCTTTGGGTAGTCGCAACATACCCAAAGAGGATATACAAAGTGTTGAGCAGTATATCGAAGAGCGTGAAATACAAGCTGAGTTTGAAGAAAGCGTAGAGTTAGCCGCATGACTCCTTCTGAGATGTATGCTGAGTTCCAAAGCTACCTTGATGTAGGTGATGGTTTTTTATCTGGCGATGAGGTATGGCGCAAGCTAGATAACGCAAATCGTGAGATTTGTCGCATCGTTGCCAGAGAAGACCCTACATACTTTGTGCAAAGTTACTCTATAACGCTGGTGGCTGGTCAAACCTTATACGACCTGCCTCTAAATGCACGCCTTGGTAGCCGCATACTATTCACCGAAGATGTGGATAACAAAGTTGAGATCATGCCAGTGCAAGAGCTTCGTGAGCATCTCGACTTTGATACGCCGGGCATCGTAAACGCTACGAGCACCTACCACTTTATCATGGAAAACGATAAGGTGCGTATTATGGGCGAACCCGGGTCTTCGGGTAAAAGTGTTAGGGTATGGTATATACCTAGCTTTGGGCAGATGATTGAAGGCCAAGTAGCCAACGCTACCACTACTACGCTTGACCTTTTTAAATCTGCGCCTAACTATACGCAAAACTACGGTAGGCCTGATGTACGCAATGACTTTTACAATGGTATGCGTATTCGCATCCTGTCAAACAATGGCGTAGGCGATGAGCGCACCATATCTGATTATACTGGTGGAGCTACTAAGAGGGTTACGGTAGACACAGCGTGGTCTGTTACTCCGACAGGCTCAGAGGCAGCAGCTTCCAATATCTCTACGTTTGCAATCCTTTCTCCACTACCTGAAGACTTCCACCAGATGATTCCTATGCGTGCCGCCATTGATGGCGCTATTAAGTCACGCAATAGGCTGCAAGAGCTACAGTCAGCCTACTATGGCAGTCCAGGTCGAGGTGGGTTGGAACGCAATTTATTGGGTTGGCTTACACGCCGACACGAATCGAACATGAATGTTGTAGTGCCGATGGAGATTGGCCACTAATGCAGCCATATCCTCAACTGCTGTAGGCGGCAATTACTAGTAATGATTGAGCGCGACGGACAATTTACATGGGAAGAGGACAATATGCTTGGCGGCATACGCCAAGATGTGTCTGAAACAGCACGCAGATACCGTGTCATAGAGAACGCGCATCTGTTCAATGAAGGTGCTGTAACTAAAGACACTGGCATAACACCTCTTTCTACGTCCACTATAGGCTCTGCTTCACTCGATACGCTAGCAGGTATAGACTGTCATTTCTCTGATGGCACTCAAAAGTTAGTTGTCATACAAGAAGGTGCATCTAGTTCTGACGCTTATATCTTCGACAATGGCACAACGCTTTTTGCGGCAGAAAGTCGCACTATAGCCAAAGATGTGCGCGTAGACCTAATCATGTTTGCTGACAAGCTGCATGTGATAGATGGCACAACGCTACAGGCAATGGACTCTTCTACTACATGGTCTACTCCGGGCGAAGCTACATACTCTAATCCTAGTAAGTTTGGAACTGTGTATGCTAACAGGCTTATCCTTTCGGGCAATAGCACATACCCTTATTCGTTTTTTCCTTCGGGCGTGCGTGATTCTACTAGTTGGGATGGCTCTTTGGCTGTCGACGTCACAAGTCTTCAGGGCGAACAAATCACAGCCCTTGGGGTTATCGGCTCATACCTTATTGTCGGTGGTCGAACCTTTACGAGAGCGTATTACTTAGGCACAGCTAGCCCAAGAGATTGGGACTACGATGATGTGTCTGCCCAAATTGGTCCAGCACACCATGCCAGCATGGTAACAGTCCCCTCAACACATGGTCGAAGTGGTATTGGCGTAGCAATGTTTTGGTCTATCGAAGGGCCAATGATGCTAATACAGACAGGGCAGTCTGCTCCGCAGCTTATAAGCCTTACTGCGCCTATAACACGCGCTGTGCGCGGCGAAGACTTCCAAGGTGTGTTGGGGTTAGCCATTGACCGATATGACGATGTGCAGGCCGTCTACGTCCCTGAGTTCGATGAAGTGCGTTTTGCTGTGACCAAGCGTGCTACTTACTCAGGTGGGACAAACCAAAATGATGTCTTGTATTGCGTGAACGTCAACAGTGCAATTCAGTACGCACAAGGAGCACAAGGAGCATATCCTTTCTGGCGCACGCGATTGAACACTACGGCAAACCTGCCAGTAAATACAGTCTTTAGTGCGCGTATGGATCCTCGCACACACAAACCCTCTACCACAGGTATTGTGCGCTGCCTATGCGCTCAGAATGGGTTTGTATATGAGATGGATGCACGAAACATATACGAAGACACTATTGAAAACACTGTATACGGTGTTCCTATGCGTATACGTCGAGATGGGTATGATGGCGTAGAAGATGGCACGCGCAATCACATTAAATCTGTGCGTAGGGTATATGCACGCACTACTCGCGCTGGTGAGTTTGACCTTAACGTAAAGTTACTGGCTGATGGTGGCACTACCTCTGCTGTCTCGGTGATTAACCTAGCAGGTCCAGGTGGGTCGTTTGGTTTGTGGGGCGATGGGCGAGTGTGGGGCGATGGGACGGTATGGAACGCTGGTGACTTTGTAAACGCTAGAGCGTCCACTGGGTTATTGGGCAGTAAGTTTGACATTGAGTTTTATGATAATGGCAACATTAAAGCAGGCTTTCAGGCTAACTCTTTCAGTATTATGGGATATGTAGAGGATAGACGATGAGTACTTTGACGCTAACGCTCTCAGGAGCTAATGGCAGTCCACAGACTTGGGATGATGTCGAAACGCCGCTACAAGAGATTGTAACATGGGCAAATACGACAAAGCTGACCTATGTCAATATACAAGATAATGGGCTGCGTTCGACCAATATGCGTACACATGCAAACCTTGAAGGTGTGCGTGTTAAGGTGAGGAATAATACTGGGGCTGAGTTAACTACAAATACGCTTGTCTATTTTACTGGCACTTATTCAGACGGCACTAATAACTATCCCACTGTAGCTAAAGCTATAGCAACAACTTCTACGGCTACGACATTTTATGCTCAAGGTATTGTTACGTCAACAATAGCCAATAACACGGATGGTACAGTAAGTCTATTCCTTGAAGGCACTCTTTTAAATACTTCAACAGCTACGGTTGGCGATCCTGTTTACTTAGATACATCGGCAGGGGCTTGGACGCTTACTAAACCTACTTCAGAGCTAACTCAGGTAGTTGGCACTGTTAGTGTGGTTGATGCCAGCGTAGGGCGTGTAGTCTTCACGCTTGGCTCAATGCCGCAAGAGCTAGCAGCCCTTGGCTCTATGGCAACGCAAGAATCTAGCAATGTTTCAATTACTGGCGGCTCTATATCAGGTATTACCGATCTAGCTGTTGCAGATGGTGGCACAGGAGCCTCTGACGCAAGCACCGCTAGGACGAATCTTGGCGTAGCTATTGGCTCAGATGTGCAAGCCTATGACGCTGGATTGACAGATATTGCCGCATTAGCCGTTACGGACGGTAATATTATCGTAGGCGATGGAGCTAATTGGGTAGTAGAAAGCGGCGCTACAGCACGCACTAGTTTAGGATTAGGGGATATAGCAACCCAAGCGGCAAGCTCTGTAAGTATTACTGGTGGCTCCATATCGGGTATCACGGATTTAGCGGTAGCTGATGGTGGCACAGGGGCTTCGGATGCTGGCACAGCACGCACGAACCTAGGGGTTGCTATCGGCTCAGATGTACAAGCCTACGATGCAGGGTTGGCTGACATAGCAGGGTTAGCTGTCACCGATGGCAATTTTATTGTCGGCAATGGGACCAACTGGATTGTCGAGTCTGGCGCTGCGGCACGCACTTCGTTAGGCCTAGGCGATATTGCTACTCAGACAGCTAGCTCCGTTAGCATTACTGGTGGCAGCGCGACAGGCATGACCACCTTAACGGCTATCACGCTTAACGGCACGTTAGGTGCGACCTCTGTGCTGGCAAACGGCGTTACCGCGACCACACAGTCGGCCAGCGACAACTCGACCAAAGTCGCTACGACAGCCTACGCCGATGCCGCTGCTGCTGCTAGTGCTGGCACGCCAGGTGGCTCCAACACGCACGTTCAGTTCAACAACTCAGGCGCGTTTGGTGGTTCGGCT
>JAAOEI010000167.1_pt1 | contig 27447 bp, 41 predicted proteins | sample 7059261 | NCBI WGS metagenome assembly JAAOEI01 (sample SAMN14008812, study PRJNA610033) | viral metagenome | isolation source: viral particles filtered from seawater | place: China: Hangzhou Bay, Yangshan Deep Water Harbour | collected 2017-10-31 | reverse complement strand
CAAGAGCCCACATTGGTATGAGCCAGGAGGCCCTGTGCCGACGGGACCGCCGCCTAGACCGCCGCAATATCAGATGCCCCAGGTGACGAACCCTGGCGTGGACGCGCAACCAGCGGTGCCTGGTGCCCCTGGCCGTGAGCGGACGCCACAAGAGATGCAAGACGCTGCGCTGAAGTGGATGAGTCAGGGCGATCCGGCGATGCGTGAATCGGCGAAGTTCCGTTATCAAGAATACACGTCAGCCCGAGACAAAGCTGCTGACCGCGCATTGAAACAGGAAGAGCTTGGGTTGCGGCACGAAGAAAAGAAAACATTGCAAGATATTCAGAACACGCAATTCCAGATGAAGTACGAGAACGATGCACGGATGCTGGATGCGAAGCTTCGTGAGATCGAGAATAATCGGCAAGATGTGCGCACGTCTCATGCCGATCAAGTCCGGTTGCGAGAGGAAGAGCTACAAATAAGCCGTCAACGACTCATGTTGGATCGCGATAAATTGGCGCGTGAAAAAATGCCAACCGATGCACAGGGCGCGGCGAATTTGTACGCGAGCCGCGCGGATATTGCCGACCAAATCATCGCAAGCCTTGAAGGGCAGTATTCGCCATTGGCGATCGATTATAAGTCGCGCGCTGGCAATGTGTGGATATTCGGTGGGGCGCTTGAGAGCGGAGCGAACGCACTCCTCTCGAAAGAATCCCAACGAGCCGAGCAAGCGCAACGTGATTTCGTCAATGCCGTACTCCGTAAGGAATCGGGCGCTGTTATTTCCATGGATGATTTCGTCAATGCACGGAAGCAGTATTTCCCACAATCTAACGACAGCAAAGAAGTCATTGAACAGAAGCGGCAGAACCGCCAGACAGAGATCATGGGCTTACGCAAAATGTCAGGCTCGTGGAACCCTGGAGAGCGAGCCGTTCCTCCCGTAAAGTCCCCAGCGCAACCAACGGAGCCAGCTATCAAGGAAGGGGCTACGGCCACAAATCCTGAGACGGGTGAGCGCATGATTAGAAAGGGAGGGCAATGGCACCCTCTGCCGTAAGCGGATCACGTGCCACTGAATTGCCCCCTGGCTTCGTTCTGGATACTGAACCGCCGGTTGTGGCACCTCCGGCAGGAGATGGTGGCTATGTCGGCCCGACACCTGAACAGGTCGCCTACCTCGCGAAAGTTCGCGCAGGGCGAGCGGTTCTGCGCCTCAATCCTGAATTGCCCGTATTTTCACAAGCGCGTGAAACAATCCGCCAAGCGCAGGCGGTTGATCGAGCGAACGCTGCCCCAACTGAACCGCAGCCAAGCGAACGTGAGGACACTCAGCCTGCCAGCACACCGGACCATTCGACGCTTCCCCCTGGGTTTCGGCTAGATCGTGAGGTGCCGGATAAGCCACGTGCCACCCCCAATGAATTCCGGCTGGGTACACCGCTTGGGAGTCTGGCGCTTGGTGCTGCGGATCTGGTCACGGGCCCCTTGCAATACGGCGTCAATCGTGGGGCGAAGATCAGCGGCTCGTTGGGCGATGAGGTCTCCGACACGAACGAAGTCGCGCAATTTGTGAATGAAAAGTTGGCGGCGTTGAATGCGATGAGTGAGCGCGGACGAGCAGCGCAGGGGCGTGAGGGAACGGATTACTGGAGACAACTCGGCAGTCTTGGGACTGGGGTGGCCACATCATTAGGTGGCAAGACGCTCGCCTATGGGGTGCCGTATGCGACGAAATACGCAGGGCAACTCGCGCAGGGGATTGGGCTGGGTGGCTTGTTCGGGCTGACGTCGCAAGACACATCCACGACGCCGCGCACGCCAGAGGCGTACCTTGAAAACCAGAACGTGAAAGGCAAAGCCGGCGCGGTGGCTGGTGGTGTGATGTCGGGCCTATTGGCTCCACTTGCGAAAGGGGCCTACAACCTCATCCGTCCGCACCTCAAAGGCGGGGAGCAGGCGAAAGGTGGCGAATTCCTCGTAGAGGCCGCGGGGGATCGTCGCGCTGCCATTGAAGCGGAACTCGCGAAGAAGCATCCACCCTACACCACGGCTGGCCAAGCCGCGACACCAGCGAAGAGCGCGGAGTTTTCCGCCGTTCAAGACATTTTGGCAGACCGGAAACCGTCAGCGTTTAACGATCTTACGAATGCCGCGCAGGCCATGCGAGTGCAGGCGGTTGAAAAGCATATCGCGAAAACGCCAGAACGGCTCGCAGCCGACATTGCCAAGCGAACAGCAAAACATGATCCGCTCTATGCCGCAGTCAAGGCGCAAGGGGATGTCGTCGATACCTCACCTGTGGTGGCTAAAATTGACGCGGTGCTGAAAGACAACCCGGGTAATGAGCAACTCGTGAGGGAGTTCTCAAAAATTAGACGGCGACTGTTTAGTCCTGACGGGGTGCTCCGCACTGATGCGCAGCACGTGTCCTCTTTACTCGATGGACTCAAAACGACGCTCGCAAAGGAAGATAATAAATTCATCACCAGAAACTTGCTAGAGGTCAAAGAAGGTCTCACGAAAGCCATCCCTGGGTATCAGGCGGCGCAGGAATCGTTTGCAAAGGCCAGCGGGCCCATCAACCAGATGCAGTACGGGCAAGAACTGCTCAAGGAACTCAAGCCTGTATTGGGCGAAACGGAACGCTCCGTGAGATTTGCCAATGCCCGTGCTAATGCCCCGCGTACCATTCAGCGAGCATTAGAGAATGATTTCTTCGAGAAGGAATCTGACTTTCTCACGTCGAAACAGATCCGTGTCCTCGATAAAGTCGAAGCGCAACTTCAGCGTGATGCGCTGTTCAAGGATTTGGCGAAGAAGGGCATGCCGGCTGCCAATGAGTTAGTTGGAGAGCAATTAGCACCAGGGAAGCTCCCGAATCCACTGATGCGGGCTGCGTCGTTAGGGCATTATGCCTATAACCGTTTGCAGGGTGGCCTGGAAAAGAAAACACTCAATTATCTGGCGGATGTGACGCAGGACCCTAACGCGACCGCGGCACTCATGCGGCGCGTGACACCAGGACAGCAAGCGGTGATTAAAGCCTTAATGGAACGTGGGGCCACAGTCGGCGCGGCCATTGGCGTACCGAAATTAGTAGGAGATCAACCATGAGTTATAACGGATCAGGCAGTTTTACGATCAACAGCACCGGGCAGCCAGTCGTCGATGGCACCGACATTACGGCGACGGTGCATAACGCACTGACGGCGGATCTGGCCAGCGGACTCTCGAACGCGATTTGCAAGGACGGCCAAACGACGGTGACGGCGAATATCCCGTTCGGCGGGAACAAACTCACCGGCGTGGGCGCGGCGACGGCTCGCACGGATGCGGCGTCCTTAGCGACGATTCAGGATGGCACCGGTGTGTATGTTGCCACCGTTGGCGGCACCGCGGACGTGATTACCTTGACGGTGAGTCCGGCGATTACGTCCTACGCCGCAGGCCAGGTGTTTTATTGGATTGCGAGCGGGGCCAATACGACAAGCGTGACGGTCAACGTCTCAGGTCTTGGCGCCAAAGCCTTGACAAAAGATGGCTCTACCGCGCTGGTCGCGAACGACATCCTCTCAGGCGCCTTGATCGGCGGACGCTACGATGGGACGAGATTTCAGCTCATAGCACGGCCAACTGTATCGGCGGCTGCGACGCTCACCAACAAGACACTGGCGTTGGGCAGTAACACCATCTCTGGCACGACCGCGCAGTTTAATACCGCGTTGTCGGATGGAGATTTTGCCACGCTCGCCGGGACAGAGACGCTGACAGCAAAGACCATCAATCTGACGAGTAACACACTGTCGGGCACGACCGCGCAGTTTAATACCGCGTTGTCGGATGGAGATTTTGCCACGCTCGCCGGGACAGAGACGCTGACAGCAAAGACCATCAATCTGACGAGTAACACACTGTCGGGCACGACCGCGCAGTTTAATACCGCTTTATCGGACAATGACTTCGCGACATTGGCGGGAACGGAGACGCTGACAAATAAAACACTAACGACTCCCTCGATTAGTACCCCAACTTTCACTGGGACCTTTCCACAGGTGATTGGCACGGGCCAACTCAAAACTGCCACGGGGAGTTATAGTGGCACAGGTCCAGTAGATGTTGTGATGAATGATTATGCCTTTAGCCCAGCGCTTACCCAGGCTGGCGGTGCAAGTGGTACAGCTTTATCGACAGTTGTAATAGCAGACCCTGGCACAACGGTTGGGCGGATATCGGTTCAAGACACTGGGGGTAATGCGGTTAATGTCCGCTGGCGCTACATGACGGCCTCTGACGAACCGACTATCTGGGCGCTGATTGATTCCGCGACGGGCGAGATCAAGGGGACGTGGGTGTCGGACGATCCGCTATCGACGACAGAAGAGACATTCAAGGACGATCCGGTCGAGGGGTTGATGCTCGTCAAGCGTAAGCGCATTCTCACCGAATCGCCCATCGCCTCGCCTGGATTGCTCGTGCAGCCGGTGCCGTTGGCGACCTTGGCGCAGTTGGCGCTCCCACAGGGCATGTTGGATGCCGCTGATCGGCATATTGAGCGCAAGCAAATGAATCCGCAGAACCGACTCTATCGGGCGCTGCAATTCCACACGCGAGACCTGGCGCCCTCGTCGTGGCTCCTGAACAATTGTGCATGGGATCACGCGGGCGGCGTGATTCGTGAACTCAGCCAAGCCGAGAAGGCTCAAAAGCATCGGCCCTAATTCGTCAGAAGGATGCAGACATATGCTTACTCTCACAAAAGATGCAAAAGATTATGAACGGTTTCATCTTCAAGACGGCCCGCCCGTTCCGCATGTGAAGAAAACGTGGTTCTATCGCGTGACCACCTGGAGCAATCTCTGGTTGCCAGATGGAACGCCAGGAAAATTTGAGTCGTGGTGGCTCATTGGGAACGCGATCCACTGGTACAAGGGCACGACGAAGTGTGACGGATCGCGCACCGCAGCGTATTGGGCGGGCATGCTCGACGATGGGGTGGAACCACGCTATATTCCCGATCCGAACAAGTACGTGATGACCACGACGGAAAAGGAAAAGTTCTCTGTCAGGTTTTTCGTCGATCCCGGCAACCCCACGTGGGACGGGATGGGGGGGGCATGATTAAGCCTGGCGTCGATCTCAGCAATCTTGCCCCACAAATGGCAGTGGCCTATACCATTGCCTGCGGCGTGTACGCCAAGCACACTGGGAACACGTTCGGCCAATGCGTCATTACCAGCGCCAGCGATGGTGTACATAGTCCCAACAGTTTGCACTATAGCGGCAAGGCACTCGATCTCCGCACAAAGCACCTCATCCATGCGGTAGTGCCGTTTCTCGTGCGCGATTTGAAACTGGCCCTTGGCGAGCAGTTCGATGTGGTGCTTGAGACGGATCACATTCACCTAGAGTTCGATCCGAAAGAACCGGCAAAGGACTCCCATGCCTAAACTCTATCGGTGTCCCTATTGCGGGAAGGCCCTGACCCATGCGGCGTCCTATGCCCATGCGGCGTATCCACTGCTTTTTTGCAAGAAGAAACCAAAGTAACGGCGTGATGCCGGGAAGGGAGCGATGGTGCTTACAGAATGCGTGATGCTGACTTCCTCAAGAAAACCCTTATGGCCGCTGGCGGTCTTATCGTTACTCTGTGCGGGGTGGTTGTTGGGATATGGAGCCACAGCATGGAACGAACCCTCGATGAAGTTCGGGAGGGACAGCGGGCCATCTGGCGTACGCTCTCTGAGCGTTCCAGCTTACTCGGACGCACCGACCAGTTGGAGGAACGCACCAAAGACCACGAGCAACGACTCCGAGAAATAGAGGCTCTCAACGGGCGATACCGCCATAACTAGGAGGACACGACATGGAACTATTTGCCACCGCACTCGATTTTCTCAAGTCTGATGTCGGCACCGGCGTCCTCGTGGCGCTGTTTACACTCAGCGAAGCCCTGGGCGCGATCCCCGCGATCAAGGCGAACGGGGTGTTCCAGCTTGTCGCCGGTCTACTCGGTCGCCTAACCGGACGGACGACTGCCTAATGCCTGGCGATGTCGGGCTCGTCGCGCAACTCGTCAACACGTTCGCACGCTTCTTCATGGACGAGGACGGCTATGCCGAGTTGCGCAAACGGCGACTACTCAAGGCCAAAAAGGAGGAATGCCGCCGTGCGTTACTGGACCATCGGTTCGATGATCTTAAGCGTCTGGTCGATGAGCTTGAGCGGCTGTCATCCAGCCCCTAAGCCCTGCGATTGCGGACAGGCGGCAGTCGAGCTCACACGCTACACCACCCTCTACTTCGATGCGCTCGAAGATGTGGGCAATCTCCGCCAGCAGTTGAAAGCCTGCCAAGAGCGGCATTGAGTCATGGCACGCGCCTTGCTCTTGCTGTGCTGTGAAAATAAATCTACCAACCCCCTTGACAGGATGGCGTGAGGACGCCTACACTCCGCGCCATGCACACACCAACCATTCGATATAATCTCCACACCATCATGCGCCAGGCGCGGCAACGGCGGAAGCGGATTCTCACGCTCATCGACCGTGGCTGGACGCAACGCGAGATGGCGGATCTCTACCGCGTCAGCCGCCAGCGCATGAGCCAACTGGTGGCGGATGCCAAGAGGATGGCATGATTACCCTCCGCCCCTACCAGGCCGCCCTGATCGACCAGGCGCAAGCGAGCTTGCAGCAGGGCGAGCGACCGTTGCTCGTGAGCCCCACTGGTAGCGGCAAGACCGTGATGTTCGCCTGGCTCGCGGCGCATCGGCAGCAACGGATCTTCATTCTCGTCCATCGCGCCGAACTGCTGGCGCAAGTGTCCAACACCCTCACCGCTATGGAGGTGGAGCATGGCTGTATCGCCCCGGATCGCCCCAACCACAAAACGCGCCGCGTCCAGGTCGCCAGCGTGCATACGCTTGTCCGACGACTCGCTGACTACATACCACCCGATCTCTGCATCATTGATGAAGCGCATCATGCGATACCTAGCACAACATGGGGACGTATTCTGTCGTGCTATCCACGGGCCCAACGCTTGGGAGTTACAGCCACACCGGAACGACTTGGCGGGGAAGGGCTCGCTGACACCTTTGACCGTTTACTCCTGGGCCCCAGTGTGGCGTCACTGATCGAGATTGGCGCGCTCTGCCCGTACCGCCTCTATGCCCCGCCTGCCACCTATACTGAGGGGGTCCACACCCGCATGGGCGATTTCGCCAAGCCGGAGTTGGTCGCGGCGACCGATACGCCGACGATCACAGGCGATGCCGTGGCGCATTACCGCAAGCACGCGCACGGCAAGCGGGCCTTGGTGTTCTGCATTTCTATTCTTCATGCGCAGCATGTGGCGCAGCAGTTCCGCACGAACGGGTATGCGGCGGACGTGCTGGATGGCACAATGGAGGCGACAATACGACGGGAGAAGATCGCCAGATTCTCCTCTGGGCAGACCACGATCCTGACGAGTTGCGATCTGGTCGGGGAAGGGTTCGACCTGCCCGCGATTGAAGTCGTGATCCAACTCCGGCCGACACGCAGCTTGGCCCTACACTTACAGCAGGTCGGTCGTGCCTTGCGCCCGTTTCCTGGCAAAGAATATGCACTGATCCTCGACCATGCCGGCAATAGCCAGCGGTTGAATGCGTACCCTGATGATGACTTTGCCTGGTCGCTCGATGGGAAGGCGAAACGACTAGCGAATACCGCCGAACGAGCCATCCAGCTCCGTCCGTGCGGACAGTGCTTCCGACCGATACGTGCATCATTCGCAACGTGCCCCCATTGCGGCTATGTGTTTCAGGTCGTCCCTCGGAAGGTCGAGGAAGTGGCGGGGGAGTTGGTCGAAGTGAATCGACTCGCCATCCAGCGCGAGCGGAAGATCGAGCAGGCAAAGGCGAAGGACTTGGCGGACTTACTCGCCATCCAGAAGCAACGCAATTATAAACCAGGCTGGGCGTTTCATGTGATGAAGGCGAGGTTGAAGAAGTATGCGGGAGTCTGACCTCATGAAAACCATCCAGCTTGAGGCGGCGAACTTGAAGCAGACGCCGTGCATTTTGCTGCGGAATAACGTGGGTGTGGCGAAAGTGAAATCGAAGGACGGCAAGAACGTGCGGTATATCAGATACGGACTCTGCGTGGGGAGTAGCGATTTGATCGGCTGGACGATCTGCAACGGGGCGGCGGTATTCACCGCCGTTGAAGTAAAAAAACCTGGGGAAGCGCCATCGAAAAAACAGAAAGCATTTTTAGCTGCTGTCAGGCAAGCTGGCGGAATCTCTTGCTCAGCGATTACCATCGACGATGTACAACGTGCAATTGAGGAGTGGCACCGATGATCTTAACACCAGCGCAAAAAATCGCTCGTGCATCCTGGCATTTTACGAAAACAGGATTCAAGTGGTTCAAGCTATACCCGTCGTGTTCATTTAGTGATGGCGACACCGAGCAGCATGTGACGGGAATCCGTATCAGGGAATTGCTCCTGGCGTTAGACGAGGCGGGGTATCTCGCACAATGGGATAGAAAAGCGAAGAAACTCAAACGCTAGGAGGAGGCACCGATGATTAAGCCCCTGCATTGGCTCTACCGTGGTCCACGCTATGAATCACTCTCGATTGAACGCATCTTGAGCGAGATGAAAGACCGTCCTTCATATTTGCTCAAGGGGACGAAAGGCTTTGCGCAACGGGCCAGCCGTGCGGCCAAGACGAGCCGCATGGTGCAAGGGTTGTTGAAGAGGTTGCCATGAGCACACGCATGAATCAATGGAAAAGTATCGATAGTGTCCCTATTGGGACAATGGTTTTATTGTGCTGCATGCACACAACAGACGCTTCCCGTTGGTGCTTCGTCGATTGGTTGTTCGTGCCGAATGGAACATTCGTCCTGCATCCAACATTTACCGCTACCCATTGGATGCCGTTACCAAGAGCGCCAAGGAATACGCGAGCATTAAAGAGGTTGCCATGACTGCCATGCCATTGACTGTTGGAAGTCTCTTTTCTGGTATAGGAGGATTTGATCTTGGCCTTGAACGAGCCGGAATGTCCGTCAGATGGCAAGTCGAAATTGATCCATACTGTCAACGAGTCCTTACCAAGCATTGGCCTGCCGTTCGACGATACGGCGACATCCGAACCGTGGATTGGGCAACCGTCGAGCCCGTTGACCTCCTCTGTGGAGGGTTCCCCTGTCAAGACATCAGCCTCGCAGGGAAAGGGGCCGGACTCAGTGGCGCACGAAGCGGCCTCTGGTCCGAATATGTCAAAGCGATTGCCGCGCTCAAACCGAAGTACATCCTCATCGAAAACGTCGCAGCCCTTCGCTCTAGAGGACTGGATCAAGTGCTCAGGGAAATCACTGCGCTCGGCTACGATGCGGAATGGCATTGTATACCCGCTTCCGCCGTTGGTGCCCCTCACCGGCGGGATCGCGTCTGGATTGTGGCCTACGCCAGGAGCTCAGGAGGGAGGACCGATCCCACCGGATACGATCTATCGACCCAACCAACGGAGCTACAACACGCGAACGGGAAAGCATGTGCAGATCACGATTCGTCGATTTGTCGAGATGTGGCCGACTCCAAGTGCGGGGAAAACCACGTTGAGCGGGGAGTTGGTGAATGCAGACGGGACGCCGTGGAACGGGATCAGCAAGCCACACAGCGCGACAACGGGGAGGCCAGTCAGTACGCACCTGACGGATGCGGTGAAGATGTGGCCGACGCCGAATGCCAGGGACCACAAGGACACCGGGGAAAACTGCAACTGGGAGAAGATCAGCAAGAAATCAAAGCTGGCGGGGCGGGTGATGTGGCCGACTCCTTCCTCCAACAACGGCACAGGTGGAGCGACGGGGTTAGCTGGTGGGAGCGGGAACCGCAAGAAACTTTACAAGCTCTTGGGGGAAACCGAAGGGAAGAAGATGGGCTGTCAATCCCTGAATCCCTATTGGGTCGAGTGGCTCATGGGGTACCCGCTAGGGTGGACCGACTTAGGGGGCTCGGCAACGCCATTGTCCCGCAAATCGCGGAAATCTTAGGACGAGCAATTATGAGTGATTGGACAGCAGCGCCATGACCTTCGACGCCTTTCTCCTCATCCTCTCGCAGGTGAAGCCGCTCCGCAACGGGCGCCATGTGGCACTCTGTCCGGCCCACGCCGACTCGTCCCCCAGCCTCAGCGTGATGGCGGGCGACAAGGCGGTGCTGTTGCGCTGCTGGGCCGGCTGCACGGTGAAGGAGATCATGCAGGCGCTCAAGCTGCCGATGAAAGAGTTGTTCTACGATACGACGCCGAACCCTGCGGCGGCTCGCAAGGCCAGAGAGCGCAAGGCCAAAGCCTACGCGGAGAATATCCGCGACGGTAAGCGCATCGACGCCAGACGGAACGCGGAGTATTTTATTCGCTCACGGCGCGGGCTGAACATCGCCGGCTGGAGTGACGCCAGGCTCGACAAGGAATTGAACAATCTGGCGACGGCCTATGCGCTGTTAGCAACAGAAGATTTCTTTTACGATCACCATCTCGTCCCATAAGGATTGCCCCATGACCGACCCCACCACAGAGCAGGACGATGCCTTGCGTGCGTTCGAGCAAGGGCTCGACGGGATGAACGTGCCGGTGCCGTTCTCCGATGACGGCCTGGCCTCGGACATGGCCTTCCGGTACGGGCTGAACTGGCGCTACATTGCCGACTGGGGGCAGTGGGTCCGTTGGACCGGCACCAGTTGGGAGCGCGATGAGACAGGGCTGATCTTCAACGCCGTGCGCCTGTTCTGCCGTGAGATCGCCAACAGCGAGCAGGGCTGCGCCATGCAGGAGTCCGCTCGCCAAAAGCTCACCTCACGGACGCGGCATACCGCCGTCGAGTCGGTGTTGAAAACAGACCCGACGCTCGCCACTCGCGCCACGCAATGGGACGCCGACCCGTTGCTGCTCTCGACCCCTGGCGGCATCGTGGATCTCCGCACTGGCACGCTCCGTCCAGCCGTGCGCGAGGACTACCAGACGATGGTGACGACCGCGGAACCTGGCGGCGATTGCCCGCAGTGGCTCGCGTTTGTCGAATGGGCGGCGGGCGGCGATGTGGAGCTGGTGGCCTATCTGCAACGGCTCTGCGGGTACAGCATCACCGGCCTGGCGACCGAACAGATGCTCGCCTTCTTCTATGGCACGGGGCAAAACGGCAAGGGCGTATTCATGCGGACGATTGCCGCCGTGCTCGGCACCTATGCCACCTCGGCCTCGTCGGACATCTTCACGGACTCCCATAACACCCCGCACAAAAACGTCTTTGCCCGGTTGCAAAACAAGCGGCTCGTGACGTTGCCGGAGTTTGAGCAGGGCAAGCGGTTTGCCGAGGCACGGATTGCGCAGTTTACGGGCGGCGATATGATCCAGGCCAATTTCATGCACGAAAACGAGTTTGAATTTAAGCCCACCTTCACGTTCATCTTCTCCGGGAATAACCAGCCTGAGTTGAAGTCGATCAATAAAGCCATGCGTCGGCGGATTCAGATGGTGCCGTGGAACGTGACCGTGAAGGATGAGGAACGGGACAATTTACTCGAACAGAAGCTCTTAGAGGAGTCGGCTGGCATTCTCCAGTGGATGGTTGAGGGCTGTCTCCACTGGCAGCAATACGGGCTCTGCCCGCCGGAAGCCGTGACCGCCGCGACAGAGGAGTACATCGAGGCCGAAGACGCCCTGGGCCAATGGCTTGAAGAACATTGTGACATCGCGCCAGGGCTCTCGGTGGGGACCGGCGAACTGTATCGGGATTATGTCGCGTTTTGCGGGTCGATTAAAGAGCAGTATCCCTGGAGTCAGAAGCGGCTGGTGAGTAACCTGCAATCCCGCGGGCTGGCCCGCGACCGTCTGAACGGTCTGCGAGTCATCCGTGGCATCGACCTCAAGCCTGGCGTGAGTGCGGAAGTGGAGGAGCGGCGGTGGTAGGCAACGGAACCGGCTCCCATTTGCTTAATGGATACATCGCCGCATCTTTCCTGTTACGATGCTGGACGAATCTTCATCTCATTCCATCCTTGTACGCCTTCATCGCCTTCAGGATGTCCAGGCAGGCCTCGACGCGCATATCCCAACATTCTGGGGAGAGTTTCGCTTTTACTGCATCAATCGCCAGTCCTTGATACTCAGCCATCTGTTTCTTCACGAGCCGCATCATGGCGGCATGCTGGCGGCTGAATAGCATGGCCAACCGTGGCTCGTTCAATTCCCAGATTGTCGCCAATTCACGCCTGGCCTCCATCGTGAACCGATTCGGCTTTTTGGCTGGCTTCATGTTTTCCGCCTCATTCATCATCCCCCCACAGTACTGTTCGGTGTGGACCCTGTATTGATGGCCGCCGCAGCCGTCAAGCGTCGGTATTCCTCGGCGGTGCGTGCGGGTATAGCCCCAAATATCTTCTTCGCTCGCATCACCGCCAGCATGTGATTGGCCCCTTTTTTCTTCTTGGCCTTCGCACGTTCCTGTTGGGCTTTTAGCATGGATTCCTCGGTAGCACCGGCAGTATGGCCGGAGGTGGCATATAAGTTGAACCGCTATGCCCCTGGGTATCATGCCAGGTAGTCACGCCGGTCAGTGGGTCGCTGTACCCGCTTATTGTGTTGCCGTCAGACTGACTCTCGAACCATTGCGCTGCCGCTTGTCCACTCATCGCGATCCCCATGCCCAGCACCACCCAGAGTAATCGGTTCATGGTTATCCTTCCTGGTTAAATAATGGCACTCACTTGCCCTTGCCGCCGATTGACTTCCGCCTTCGCGGCCTCGATATGGTCCGGCACTTTGCCGTTCGTGGCGAACCATTGCAGGTAATCAATAGGAATCGTGGTGATCGACTCATTTTTGTGTTTGGCCCCGACGCGCCAAATAAAAGCGGGGATGGAATCAGTCGGCTCGTCGCGTAGGTCTCCCACCTCTTCCGGCTGCGGAGGTGGGAGTGTGTGCGCATTTGCTGGCATCGGCTCAGGCTCCTGCGTGGCCTCTGGCGATGTCACCGGCTTCATGCGAGCCAGCACCGCCTCGGCCTTCGGTGCTGCCGTCGATGCCACGACCGACACCGCCGTGGGGATCGTTTCCACCTCTGTCTCATCCAGCATACCCAACCCGGCAATCGACAACGTGACTCGACGCTTGGCCTTCGTTTCCGCCTTCATCAGCGCATTGGCTCTGGCTTCCCCCTTCAGCCCGTCAATGGACACCGCGCCAATCGACTCATCCGCTCGTCCATCCGGCATGGTCGCCCGTGCCGTCACGACATAGGTACCTTCAACCGACTCCCGCGCCACGATGGAGACCGAAATCTTCTTGTTGCTTCTGAGCTGTTCGGTGCAATCCTTCCTGGCATACAGCGCCATTTTACCGTTCAAGACGATGTATTCAAAGGGTCGCGTCAAGGGATTGAGTCCCAACGAGGCGCAGACGTTGGAGTAATAAGCCAGTCGTTCTTGTGGGGCCAACTGGCTCAGGTCGCCCCCAAGTAAGACGGTTTCTTGAATGGCCTGCGAGAGTGGCGTGGAGTGGGTTTGTAGTTCTTGGTTCATACTGTCTCCTTGTTAAACTTCTCCGTCCCATCGACCGTGCATGAGGTTGCAGAATGCCACTCAATTGTGACATTGCCGTAAGCTTCCAGGACGCCCTCGGCCCAGAGCTTGCCGCCCTCGGCCCAGAGCTTGCTGCCCTCGGCCCTGAGCTTGTCGCCCTCGGCCCAGAGCTTGCTGCCCTCGGCCCAGAGCTTGCCGCCCTCGGCCCAGAGCTTGCTGCCCTCGGCCCTGAGCTTGTCGCCCTCGGCCCAGAGCTTGTCGCCCTCAGCCCTGAGCTTGTCGCCCTCGGCCCAGAGCTTGTCGCCCTCAGCCCTGAGCTTGTCGCCCTCGGCCCAGAGCAATAAATATAATTTCCAAACGAACGTGATAGGAATTTGCTTCGCCATGATGAGGTCTCCTTTATTTACCTGGCTTCAGTAAAAATCGGCGGCTGCCTGGCTTCGTTTCATGCTTCAAACAGGCTGCGTAGGCGTCAGGATAGACCGCTTTCAACGTATCCACGTCCAGGCTTTCCTTCGTGCTTGGCGCCGCGGTTTTCCACGTGATGGTCCCGAACCCAGGCAACACGGCTTCGCTGGCATCGCCAATGGCGGACTTGAGCACGTTCTCGCACCTGGTCTGTTCCGCTTCCAGTTCCTTCGCCTTCGCCTTCACTTGCACAAGTTCTTGCGCGGCCTGAATCAACTCAGGTACCGCAATGGTGAGGCTCTTGCCGCTATCCTGTGGATAAAGTCGTTTCAACAGTTCGCCGGTCTTGGCTGAACCATCGACGGGCGGCGCGTGGCCGGTCTTCACTCGCTCCCAAAATGCCGCTTCCTGCTTAATCAACTCGTCGATCACGGCCTGTTCCCTGGCTACGTCGAACCAGATGAACTTGGACCCACCTATCAGGATCGCCAGGCTCCCCCACTGGTAATCGTAGACCGCCAGATAGTGCTGGAGCTGCAAATAGTAATGGTCCGGGATGGACTCAACCCCCTGGATGGCCTTCCCGGTCCAGTCATTCGTGGTTTTCACCTCTAGAATCCCCGGCCCCCGGCGGTCGTTGACGATCTGCCGGTCGATGTTCGCTAACATCCACTCATGCGTGGCATGAGACGTGAGCGGTTGCCGGCGCACTTGCCGACCTGTGACATCGCAATAATGCTGGACAATCGGCGCTTCGAGGAGGGTGCCGAACTTCATGGCGAGCGTTTCCTCGGTATCTTCCGGCGCTTCCCCCCGCTTTTCGAGGAATAACTGATAGGGGCTCTTATAGGGGGATAGGCCCACCACAGCCGCGGCATCACTCCCGCCAATGCCCTGTTGTCTCAAAGTTCGTTGTTCAACGGTTAGCATGCTGGCTCCTTTCGTGGTGTTAGTGCCCTGGTCCACATCCGTTCTAAAGCGTCAACTTCCTTGACCCCTCGTTGTAGTTCCTGGTCGAGAGAGCGACTACACGATCGGCACACATGCTCCCCCCGTCTCAACACGGTAAACTGTAAGCAGAGCGCACAGCAGTCAATCATGGTGCAGCCTTTCTGGTATTGGCCCGTGGTTTCCGCTTCGCTTCCAGTTCCCGCAACCTCGCCCGGTGGCTGTCAAGGGAACACGACACATAGAGCCCCCACAGGACCAGCACGGTTGCTAGCACGGCGTAGCTGGTATACGTGAATGCGAGACTCATCGGGTAGCCTCCTCTCGTTGCATCATCTCGTGGACTGCCCGGCGAACGAGCGCCGCAATCGACACCGGCGATCCGGTGGCCTGGCTTTCCCGTTCGGCCTGCTGGGTCAACCAGTCCCGCATGGGCTCTGACAGGTGGATATTCACTGGCTTCAGCGTGGTCGGCATTAGTAGATCCTCCTGCTATGTTTTGTGCGTTCCTCGAAAATGGCCTTGGCTTCATTCATCACTTGTTCTACTTCGTCGCTGGTCAGGCTTTTCAACGTGTCGTGGTCAATTTCCAGGTCAATCAACTCGTAGCTCATGCGTGGCATCCCCCGGCGACCATCAGCATCGCTGCCATAATCCTCGTCAACTTCTTGGAGAAGTTCAACAGTCACAGGGACCGTTAGCCCAGTCGGAAAGCCCGCGTCGTCAGTGACTTCGATGTCTAGTGTCATACGCGTGGTATAGGTCAGCACGTTGCCTCCTTTCAATTTTAGGATAATACATCCTATCGCCAAGGTTAGGACCGCCCCCACCGCCATCCCTTCCCGCCAGTACCAGCGGCAATCCAAGAGGTCTGATGGGCTCATAGCGAACACCCCAGGAATAGGCTCCACAATGCCGTAGCGGTGAGAAGGGCGTAGAGCCAGACGGATAGGCTGTCCCAGGTTGTCGGACACGTTCTAGAGCAAATACGGCGGTTTGGGCGCATGATTAGATCCTTCCTTGTGTGTGTTCGGCCCAGCCCGTCGAATGCTAGGCGGAATGGGCTGGGAGCGGCTTAGCCCGCTGGTGTATGCTGGTTTACACTGGCTTACCTGATTCGAGAAACTCGTATTCATTCGCTCTAATAGCTTCGTCCACCTGTTCGTCGCTGAGGCGATATTCATATTCCTGTTGCAACATGATCGCATAATCTTCAAGCAAATCGTGTGTAAAATCCTTTGTCAGTGCCTCAAGGTTATCCTCATATTCTTCTGTCTCCGCATTGAGTTTTTCAACTTCACTCAGGAAGGATGAAGCTGTCTTATGTGTGGCACAGTCTGGCCCATGCTCTTGTACAATCTTTTGCGCTACAGATCGCGCATCCTCTAGCAGCGTTCCTTTTGCGTGGCGGTTACGGTCTAAGTCAAACTCTGTGAGTTTGAGCCCAATATTTTCGGCATCGTCATAGATATAGTCCCACCATTCTAATGCCCCTTCTCTATACCACTCCCGCGCCCGCTCCTTGGCTTGTTCGTTAAGCTCGTCAAATTGATATACTGAAATTTCGATTGTTTTCATGGTCTCTCTCCTTGTCTGTGTCCTGCCTTCTCGCCCATGTCCGGAGCGACAAGGTAGGACGGGTCAGTTAGCGGTTTCCTCTTCTTCTTCCTCAAAATGTTCCAGCAGTTCATCCCAGTTGATCTCAGATAGGTCCAACATATCTTTCAGGATACCGTCAGGCATGGCGTTATATTCTTCCTCCAGCGAGTCTCGCAGCATTTCGACATCTGCTCTGCTTTCAGGGTTGCCCCATACATTGATGAGCCAGGTCGCGCGGTTCGTCCATCCGTTGTATGTGTGATCTGTCATGGTGTCCCTCCTTCTGTTAGATGTGGTGAATGGGTTAATGAGGAACGGAACGACTAGAAGCGAAAATACTGATGATCAAGACAATTCCAAAATCTCTCGCCATATTCCTTGTCGATGCCAGTCTCAAAGAGCGCGTCGCCTACTCTCACTTTTCCAGCGTATCCGTGAACGACTTGCCCAGAGTAGTAGTCGCAAATCGTCGAACCGCCGTAGGTGAATGGGTAATCTTTTCGCTTCGTCTTGGTTAGTTGCATAACTCCTCCTTGGTTGTGCGATTGCCGATCATGCCTCTCCTATACGCAAGCCATGTGCCACATAATACCGGATATGGCCCCACGTATTATCAAGTACTTACAGACTTATCCACAGGTTGCCATTTTTCGCCTGTCCCGAAATGGGACAGTGGTGGCGTAACTCGTTGATATTGCTATTGTGGAGTATTGCGACAGGGTGTGGCATGGTGCTACAGGATACGGGTGACACGTGTCCCTTTCCCGATGATCTGTGAGCCCTGTCGGCCATCGACGAGGAGAGGGACCACTTGATACCACGGCGACCAGCGGAATTTTTTGCCGGTGCGCTGCTTATAGGCGTTGACGGCTCGCTTGAGTGCTGCAATCCGTAGCCGGTAGGCGTCGAGGGTCTCTACTGTCTCTACCCAGGGCCAGATCTGTTGTTGCCCCACGTCGAGCGCGTCGAGCCAGTCATACCGCCCTGGCATACAGGGTCTTCCTCGCGTGGCTGTCGTGGGGTGCGCCCTGGAGAGTTTTCGCCGCATACTGGTCAAATAGCGTGAGATTGGGTGTGTCATTGTCCCTCCGTTGTTACCATGTCCGATTGTCACTGATCGGTGTCACGACCGTGGGCGCGATTCCGAAAAATGTTCGGCACCCGTTGTATTTGGCCACAGGATAGCCTAGGCGCTGGAGGATACGTGAGAGCCGCTGTTGTGAGTAATGATAGCCACCATCAGGCCATGCGAGGTAGGCGCGATAGAGGTCGCCGGTTGAGGCATGGTATGTTTGCCCGACATGGCAACATGCGGCAATGTATGTCTGTACGTGTCGGTCCTCAATGTCCCATCGGATGTTTCGTGCCTTCTCAGCACTTTTCCGCTGGATCGCTCGATATCGTTCAAGTTCGTCTTGTAATGGCATGCGATAACCTCCTTATATGGTTCATTGTGGTATGATGGAGCAATCTCTATACTCTATCTAGCTACAGTTGTCAAGCTGTTGCCATGCCTAACCATGTTACGTCAGTCGTTTTGACCCCTATTTAATTAAGTTCCCTCTAGTGAATTTGAAATAGAAATACGTGTACATTACATGTATATTCTATTTGAAATTCTCCTATGCGGTATTAATATATTCGTGTCTATGTGCAAGAACAGACATGGTACGATATGGTTAACTATGTCCCTTCGTATTATTGTTGACAACCACCCCTCTATAGTGTATAGCGTGCAGCATGAGTGCCTACTTTGCGAATACCCAGCGGGTTCCCCCGGCGATCGGACGCAAAGGCAAGCCTAACAAAGATCACGCGATTGTGCGCTATGGCATCACCGAAGCGTATCGTCGATTAGGCGGCGTCGAGGGGCTGACTGAGTGGGGGCGTGAGCATCCATCAGAGTTTTATGCGTTGCTGTGCAAATTACTTCCTAGGGAATTAGCCTTAGAGCGAGACGCGAGCGGCGCAAGTGGGGTGCGTGTGTTAGTGTATGCGCCACAGCCGGATGCAAGCGGTGCGCCAGTCACGCAACAAGCAATAACGATACCAGTTCAAGTCGATGATGTGGCACAAGAGTTGCAAGAGGATGACGAGGCATGAGCCTTGCATCTTGCATAGTATGGGCCAGCTCAAAAAAACTTACAGCATTCATGCCAGAAAACAAGGGGGGGGCTTATCCCGAAGGGGGGCCGGCAACTTTGGGTCCCGACGTTGGTACACCCATCCCCACCATCTCAACCAAATCGACTATTCACAGGTTATCAACAGGTAAGGTGACAGGATGCGTATCCGAGTAACGGAAACGGGGCGACGCTACCAGGTGGTGGAGGAGAGTGCCACCTACTATATCGTGGAGGGACCGCTGGCGATCCTGAAGAGCCTGGCGACGATTGTGCCAGACGTGGTATGGAATGAGATCGGGCTATCCTGTGTGATCGTGCCGGGTCATGATGGGGTGGATATCTCCCATAACGGGGTGCTGGTGAGGCAGCGGGACGACTATCGGCTACGGTTCACGGCTGGTGGGCGGATCATCGTGGAACAACGGGAACCATAAGGAGGCGAGCATGGCGATCACAAGCGCACAGATGCAGACGGCGTTAGGGGAGACGAGTGGACGTGATCCGAAAGTTCTGCGCCATTTTGGCGTGGTGGGCACCTATCAGGAGTGGGTGGTGGACGGGGGCCCGACGACGGGGGGGCGGGTGCGGACGGTGCGAACCACGGCAGCGGACGATGCGGCGACACAGGCGGCGGCGGTGCTCACGGCGTTGCGGGCGTAAAATGCCGAGCCGATCCACGGCCCAAGCGAGATTGATGGCAGCGGTGGCCCATAATCCGGCGTTCGCCAAGAAAGTGGGGATTCCGCAGTCGGTGGGGCGGGAGTTCAACCGTGCGGATGTGGCGAAGCGAAAGGTGGTGCAGGCGTTGATGGCGAGGAAAAGGAGATGAGGGACGTATGCCACTGTATCTTGCGCAATTTTCAGTGACCACACATGAATACACGCCGATCTACGCGGCGACGCAGAACGAGGCGGATGAATGGATGCGGACGCACGAAAAGCAGGTGTGCCGCAGAGATGCGCGACTACGGCAACTCTCAACCGAAGGGGCGACGGTCGCATTTCTGACATGTTTAAATCCGACAAAGGCCCTGATACGCAAACAAGATATAGAACCAGAGACACTCTGTTGGGGACCGCGAGAAGAGGAGGAGATCGAGGTCTCCCGTGTATGGCCTCGTGATCGTCTCATTCGATGACGAACGTGGATGAAAAGATACGACGATGACCGATATCGTCCTCCCCTATCGGTGGTCTCCGCGCCCGTATCAACGCCCGTTGTGGGAGTATCTTCAGCGTGGCGGGACCAGGGCCGTGGCCTGTTGGCATCGACGGTCGGGGAAGGACGAGGTGGGGCTCCATCATGTGGCGTGCGCGGCGCACCAGCGGGTGGGGAACTACTGGTACATGCTGCCGCAATATGGGCAGGCACGGAAGGCGATGTGGGATGCGGTGAATCCGCATACCGGGAAGCGGCGGATCGACGAAGCGTTCCCCGTGGAGATCCGGAAGAGTACGCGCGAGCAGGAAATGCTCATCGTGTTCCTGAATGGGAGCACGTTTCAGTTGGTCGGGTCGGACAATTTTAACTCCCTCGTCGGCTCGCCTCCGGTGGGGCTGGTGTTTTCGGAGTACGCGCTCAGTAATCCCTCGGCGTGGGGCTACCTCAGGCCGATCCTCCTGGAGAATAAGGGATGGGCGATCTTCAACAGCACGCCACGCGGACGGAACCACTTTCATAGCCTGCTCGAATTTGCGGAACAGGAACCGGGCTGGTTTGCCAACCGCCTCGGGGCCGATGTCACGGACTGCTTCACGCACGATCAGCTCCAGAGCGAGTTGCGGGAGATCCAAGCGGAACATGGCACGGATTACGGCTACGCGCTGTGGTTGCAGGAGTACTACTGCTCCTTCGATGCGGCGATCCCCGGCAGTATTTGGGGCGACTGCGTGAAGGCCGCGGAGGACAGTGGGCGCGTGGTGGCGTTCCCGGTGGCACCCGCCTCGCCGGTCTATACGGCGTGGGACTTAGGCCGCACCGACGACACGAGCATCTGGTGGTATCAGTTCAATGGGAAGACCATCGACCTCCTCGACCATCATAGTTCGAGCCTCAAGGATATCCCGTTCTATATGGACCTGTTGGAACAGAAGCGGCAGGAACATGGCATCACCTACGCGACGCATTACCTTCCGCACGATGCTCGGCCACGGACCTTGGCGGCCGGCGGGAAATCCATCCTTCAGCAATGTCACGATAGCGCGACGGAGAACCCGAAGTTGGGCAAGTTCCAGATCGGGAAACGGCTCGACCTGCAAGAAGGGATCCAGGCCGCACGAAAAACCTTTCCTTTTTGTCGGTTTCATGCTACACGGTGTGCGAAAGGCTTGAATAGCCTGCGCCAGTATCATCGGGAATGGGATATGGAGAAGAAAGTCTTTCGGGACACCCCTGACCATGACTGGTGCCTAGCAGGAGAGACTAAAGTCTTGACACGTTACGGAACATGTCAGATAATGGACCTTCCATCAACAGGGGAGGTTTTAACATTATGTGGCTGGAAACCGTACACGCATCCGAGAATCACTCGTCGCAATGCCCCACTTGTGGAGGTGGTGTTCAGCGACGGACTTATAGTGAAATGTACGCCGGATCATTTATTCATGACGGAATCAGGGTGGACATTCGCAGAATCCCTACTACCGACTTCGCAGGTCCAATCGTCCTTGACCCGCTTACGCAGTATTTCGATGGCGGCCTCTACCGTCTATGGCCAAGTGATAAATACCTTTCAAGAGGTGGGAAGAAGTTACATCGAGATGTGTGGGAAGGTGCATTCGGTCCTATTCCCAAGGGGTGTCACATTCATCACCGCGACCATGATGCCACAAATAATCAGTTATCAAACCTTGAATGCGTGCCTGCATCCATTCATCTTTCAGAGAACAGAACACGCATTAATGTTACAAGAACAGGACCATTTTTCACAGACGAGGCAAGAAGTAGAGCGACTGAATGGCATCGTTCAGAAGAAGGGCGATTGTGGCATCGACGCAATGCCCAACGCACAAAAGGATGGACAAAATGGAAGCGCATTGACAAATGCTGTCCAGTCTGTCAGAAGGTTTTTAAGGGACTTGATCGAAAGAGTGGACATACACAAATTTATTGCACGGAAAAATGCAAAATGGTTGCATATCGTGCGCGTAAATAAATTGCACGAGACGGCAGATGTGTGGTGCCTCACGGTGCCAGGCATTGAACATTTCTCGCTTGCGAATGGAGCTATTGTTCATAATTCTTCGCACGACGCGGATAGCTTTCGTTATCTGTCCCTCAGTTGGAAATTCCTCAAACAGACGACGAACGAAATCTCGGTGGGGGATGCTGCCGCGGCCAAGAGCCCGATTGGGATGACCTTGACGGCCTTACGCGACAAGCATTTTGCAAAACGACGCCACGAACGGGCCTGGATGCTACGCTAAGGAGAGACACCGATGCTAACGTATATGTGGGCCGCACAGCAGAAGCCGACCATGACCGCGACCGCCGCCACGATGGTGAACGGGACCACGATCTTCACGGTGACGGGGGGACCGATCCAAATCGTGTCGATTGGCTCGCTCTGTATTACGGCAAACGACGCGACCGCCTCTACACTCCAATACGCGGCGGACGGAACGGTGGGAAGCGCCGTCAACATCTCCGGCGCGTCGGCTTCGCTGGCGAATGCCGCGGCAGGGACCGTCGTCGCCGCCGTCCCCGGCACGCTCGCCACCGCACCGGCGGTTTACGCCGATGGGGTGGGCATTGCGGGCACGGTGGGGATCATTGTGCCGGCGGGCATCATTAAGATCGTCGTTGGCGTGGGGTCCACGACCGGTACCTGGAAGCATTTTATCACCTATGTGCCGCTCACGCTGGATAGTCTGGTGAATTAAGATGGCGAACCGGGACGACACACTCGCGGGACGACCGACTGACCCTGATGCCACGGTCGGGTTCTGGCTCAAGGAAATCAAGGACGCACGGACCCGCGAGAAATCCTTCCGCACAGATGGCGAACGGATTCTGAAGATTTACGACGGGACCAACCAATCGACCGTGCCGTTCAATATCCTGTTCTCCAATACCGAAACGCTCCTTCCGGCCATCTATTCCGCTGTTCCGCGCCCCGTCGTGCAGCGCCGGTTCAAGGACGACGACCCGCTCGGCAAATATGCGTCGCAAGCCGGAACCAGGATGCTGGAATTTCTCCTTGACACAAATCTGCATGACTATGATCCGTTCGATGTGGTGATGCGACACACAGTTCTCGACGGGCTCTTGCCTGGACGTGGGGCAGCCTGTGTCACGTATACGGCGCAGATTGAGGGGATGGAGGACGAGTCCACAGACGCGCCAAACGTGTCCAGCGAAATGGTGTGCCTCGAAACGAAGAATTGGTCACGCGTGTATTACGGCTATGCGAAGAAATGGTCGAAGGTGCCATGGGTCGCGTTTGAGGAATATATCGACAAGAAGGAAGCGACGCGACTGTTCGGCCAGGAGATTGCGGAGAAGATCAACTACACGCACGATGAACCGGAAGATAGTGGCGACAAACGCAGCCTGTCCAAAGAAGAAACACATCAAGGTGCCGTCAAAACGGCCTGTGTGTATCAGATCTGGGATCGCCAGGGTGGGAAGCTCGTCAAGTATGTCTCGGCGCAATATCCTGATGGGGTCTTGAAGGAAGAAGAAGATCCATTAGGGCTCAGTGGATTTTTCCCGTGCCCCAAGCCGCTCCAATTTCTTGAAAAGACGCACTCGCTTACGCCGACCGCACTCTACAAGATTTACGAGAATCAGGCGACGGAACTGAATAATATCCAGTTGCGCTTGAATGCCTTGGTGCGAGCCTGTAAGGCACGCGGCATTTATGATAGCGGCCTCGGCAGTGAGATCCAGAAACTCATGGAGGCCGACGATAACGAACTGGTGCCAGCCGAAAGTGCGTCGTCGCTCGCGGCAGATAAGGGGTTACAAAACGCGATCTGGTTCATGCCGTTAGAAGTGATCCAATCCACGCTTCAAACACTTTACAACGCACGGGAATCCTGCAAACAAGTCATTTACGAAATTACGGGCATCTCGGACATTCTCCGCGGCGCGTCCTCCGCGAGCGAGACGGCGACGGCACAGAATATCAAGAACCAATGGGGCACGCTGCGGCTCAAGCGGCTACAAAAAACGACCGCGAATTATGCACGGGATCTGTTGCGGCTCATGCTGGAATTGGCCGCGAGCAAGTTCAGCGAAGAGACCTGGGCGAAGATGACGGGGTTGCCGTTCATCACGTCGCAACAAGCACAACAAATCCAGATGTTGGCACAGATTGCGCAGCAGACCGGGCAACCACTTGATCCGCAAATTCAGGCGAAATTGCAAGCGCCGATCTGGAATGATGTGCTCGCACTTTTGCGGGACGATATCACCCGCGCCTATCGGATCGACATTGAAACGAATAGCACCGTCGAGCCGGAGGCGGCAGAAGATCAGAAGAACATCTCAGACCTGATGATGGCGCTGGCGCAATATTTGAACGGCGTCGGCCCGTTGATTGCGAAGGGCGTGTTGCCGTTTGAAGTGGCCCAATCCATGATGCTCGCGATTTCCCGACGATTCCGATTTGGCAACGAGATTGAGGATTACCTCAAGCAGATGAAAGCACCTCCTCCAGCGGACGATGGCGGTAAACAGCAAGCCGCGCAGGCGGCTCAGCAAGCACAGGCCATGCAAGCGCAAATGCAGATGCAGCAGAAGCAAGGGGAAATGGCCTTGCAGGTGAAGACTATGCAGGACGAAAAAGCCTTACTGGAAAAGAAGGTGGATCTGGAGTTACGCGAATTGCAATTGAAAGCCGACCAGGAAAAGTTTGTGCTCATGCAACAAGTCGCACAAGAGAAGCAGGCGATGCGCGACCAAGTGCATTCCGTCAAGGTCAGCACGGACGATAAGGTGCGGACGCTCAAGGAAGTGGGGGCCAAACGTGAAGCCCAAGCGGCGCATTTGGCGGATACGAAGTTGGCGTCGAGTGTGGGCGCGATTCAAAGCGTCACAGAGCAGATGAAAGAGATTAACCTGCAATCGAACGCAGGGCAGATATCACAATTCACGCAGCAGATGCTCGAAATTAACCAGCATCTCTTGCAGGCCGTGCAGGCGCAAGCGCAGCAAACCTCACAAGTCTTGGGCGATCTCAAGCACGCCATTGCGGCGCCCAAGGTGCGTAAAGCAGTGCGTGGCAAGGATGGACGGATTGAAGGCATGGTCGAAGTGGGATCTACAGCAGACGTGGCAGTCTAGGAGGGATGATGGGATTGATTACGACGACGCTAGGGGAACTCGATGAAGCCGATCTCGATAAAACTGAGGGCGGGTTTGACAATGAGCACGAATCGACGACGTGGGTGGAATATCGGTTGAAGGGTGCCGCAGAAGTGATCCACCGGAGCGCGCATGTGCGGCTCAAGAAACCCGTGACAATGGAACCAACTATGGGCGCAATCGGATAAGGAGTCAGCGCATGGCAAACACTCAAGCGATGTGCACAAGTTTTAAGGTGGAACTGCTGAACGGCATTCATGCACTCGGTACCTCGGTCGTGCGCGCAGGCACCACACCAGACAGTTTCAAGGCCGCGCTCTATTTGGTGTCTGCGACGACAAACGCCAGCAACACGGCCTACACGGCGACCGGAGAGGTATCCGGCACGAACTATTCGGCTGGCGGCGTGGATCTGACGGGTTCACCGGATTGGATCGCCCCAGCGAGTACAAGCACGACGGCCTACACGACGCCGACTGCGAACATCGTGTACACGAATGTGACGCTGGCAACGGCATTTGACGCGGTGATGATCTACAACTCGACACAGGGCAATAAGGCGGTCTCCGTGCATACGTTCGGGTCGCAAACGATCACGGCGGGTACCTTAACGCTCACGATGCCGACGAACGATTCTTCAACTGGGCTGATTCGTCTTACGTAAGAGGGCAAGGGTTCATGGCCGCCACGATTTCAGACTTAGCCAACGGCGTTAGCACCACGAGCAACACGACGTGCGTGACGGGCGGGACCGTCACAGCTTCCGTGGGCGACTGGCTCGTCGTGGTAGCGGCGTCCTCGAACGATGGCACGGCTGGGGCCGCCTCGCAAACCGGCGTGGTGGACAGCGATGGAGTGAACACCTACACACGGCGGGCCTTGATTAACTACGATCCTGGGGCGGCAGGGGCGGGGGCGACGTTAGGCCTCTACACCTGCGCCGTCACGAGTGCGCTGTCCAGCGATACGATCACCGTCAACCATTCTGTCAACACGTCAGAAAAAGCCGTCCAAGTCTACAAGGTGGCACCTGGCGCGGGCGAAACCATATCATTTATTGCCGTTGATACCACGGGCGTGACGGGCAATCTGACCACCTATGCCGCGAATACCGTGAGTGTGACCAACGGCGACACGATCTTCGGGGCCGCGTCGATTGAGACAGATGATGCCGTGACGGGTGACACGGATACGACGAATGGGAGCTGGTCATCGATTCTCACGAGACTAGCCGATGGTGGGGCCGATGCCTCAACAATGAGCTGTGCCTCGCAGTACAAGACGGTGACCGCGACGGGCAATCAATCCTGGGCCTGCACCACCGTGACGGGACGTGATGCGGCGATCTCCTATGTCGTGTTGCGTTCAGCCTCTCCGGTTCTTTCTACGGTGGCAAGTCCTGGTGGCATCGGGTCTCTCCTCGCCGCCGCCGCTCTAGCTATCTCAGGGCTCGGCGCGACGCCTGCGATCGGTGATATCGGAAAGAATGTCACGATTGGCCTGAGCGGAACTTCTAGTGCCGCACAGGTGGGGACGCTGACTCCGAACACCGCGCCGACCTTATCAGGTGTCTCTGCGAAACCTCGCGGGACGACGCTGTGGGGGACGGCCAAATGGGGTACCTCGCAGTGGGGCTATCAGGATGGCGTCGGGAGCGTTACAGCCTCAGTTGATACCGGCACCATTTATCTCACAGGGGTGTCGTCGTCCGGTGCCGTAGGCACGGTCTCGCCAGATCCATCCATTGCGCTGACCCAAGTAAATAGTGTTGGCGCCGTTGGAAGTATTACGCCCTCGCTTGATCGTGCGCTCACCACTGCGGCTGGCACTGGTGCCGTGGGGTCTCTTGGTATTGAAAGTACCATTCTAAACACGGGCGTTGTGTCACCGGGAGCGGTTGAATCTCCTGGCGTCGCTAGTGCGCTCGATACCACAACTGTTTCGGCGGCTGGGGTCGTTGAGACGCCGTTAGCCGCAACCGCAGTCACACTTGATGGCGCGACAAGCAGCGGAGCTGTTGGGACGGTCACGATTCCGTCTGGTGGCGATGTTGTGGTCGGGCTCTCTGGTCTGGCGGGTGCAGGTGAAGCAGGGGCCATTGCGCCTTCAGTCGAGACGGTACTGTCTGGCACAATCTCCGCTGCACAGGTTGGGACTATCGTTCCAGGCGAAGATGTCACACTGGCGTTGTCAGGAACTACGGCGACAGGCCACGTGGGAACACTGACGGCTTCATTGCCCGTTCCGCCTGCTACGATCAATTACCAGTCTGACGGCAAGGGCAGTGGGAAACGTGAGAAACGGAGGAATCGCACCTATGAACTCTTCACCCAACTTGAGCGCACGATTCGCGCAGAGCTGTCGGGCGATACGGCTCTGGTTCCAGCACCAGTGGAATCCGCCACCGTCCCCCGTCGTTACGAAGCCGCGTTCCAGCAACTCGTTGCAGCCGCGCACGAGTATGCAGAACTCGCTGATCGCCTTGCGGCGC
>JAAOEI010000166.1_pt1 | contig 27456 bp, 19 predicted proteins | sample 7059261 | NCBI WGS metagenome assembly JAAOEI01 (sample SAMN14008812, study PRJNA610033) | viral metagenome | isolation source: viral particles filtered from seawater | place: China: Hangzhou Bay, Yangshan Deep Water Harbour | collected 2017-10-31 | reverse complement strand
GCACCAGTAACTGCTATTGTGTTAGATAGAGTTGCTGCACCAGTAACTGCTATTGTATTTGCTAAAGATACCGTATTTGCAAAATAAGCATTACCTGTTATTGATGTGTTCGTAGAAAGAACATTAACAACTGTAGCTATAGAATTTCCTGTTATATCAAGAGCTGTAACAGAAGTGTTACCTCTTATTTGCGTATTACCAGTAAAGATCGAAATTGCGTTTGCATTTAATGAGGTAGAAGTTATGTTTGTAGTAGTAGCACTAATGTTAAGATAAGATCCACCAAGAGTTGTGTTTCCTGAAGGAACAATACTAACTGCGTTAGTTGTGATTACTGTATTAGAATACGACGCATTTGTAGTGAATACGACAACATTACCGGTTCCAGAACGTACAATTGCTGTGTTTGATAATAAATTCAATGTTGAATTTGAAGTTAAGTTTCCGCCAATAATCCCAGAAAACGCAACAAGAGTATTCGCACCAAAGTGTCCGTTAACATAGCTATTGCCAGTCGTTAATGACCCGCCAGCAGTTGTATCCGCAGTCACTGCATTCTGAGAAGCGATTGTTGCTAAAATATTCGTTTTTGTTAACCAAGATTCAAATGTTTCGGTAAGTTCTACGGTGTCTACAGTGATTGTCATAGGTTACTTCTGTCCTAAAAGCTGTCTTAAAAGATTTTTAATTTCATCAATATCACTCTTCATTTGTTCACTTTCATCAACAAGCCTCTTTAACTTCATTTTCTCGTCTCTGTCTTCTCTGTATTTATTAAGGTCTTTTACATTCATATTAAGAATTGCATTGCTGTTCTTGTGTCGTACTAGATCAGAATTGCCCTTAACTTTTAATAATTCGTTCATTAGATCTGAAGAGCTAGGCATCTTATATCCGCCATTTTTGGGACAATATGCGCACTGTCGGAAACTAGAACAACTTTTACTGCAAACACCTTATATGTGTCAAAAATGCTATCATTTTTAGTTATGTAACGCACAATCCCACTGTTGTTCGCATACTTGAATGCACCAGTTTGTGATTCCATACCAGGAATTATTCCAACTGCAGCGTTTGTAGATAAGAACGACACATTAGAAGAAGTTATCAGATTTGTTGAATTTGAAATTCCAATAAGTTTTCTGACGTTCATTTTTCCCGTAGGATTATCAGTTATATAAACAAAATCCCCAGCTTTGAAAGCTGATGTAGAAGATACAGTAACATTAGCTGATGTTGTAGCTGTTGTTGCATCTTGATTAATTTTTTGAACTGATGTTGGTAAATTATGGATAAGTTCAACAAAATCATCACTATTAACAGCGCTACTTCTAAGTGAAGATGCAGTCAATTCTACTAGAGCAGACCAATCTTTATCTGTAAACTTATCGCTGTCAGCACCAGAAAGAAACTTACCATACACTTTAAAATTGGCACCAGGTGGTCTGTATGCTGTAATATAGGATCTTAGATCTTCAGCATCTTGTTGATCACCTAAAATTATATTCTTTGAAATGTAAGATGGAGCGCCAGAAGGGATGTTTCCTGTTTCATTAAATACTGCCAACGAACTTACATTTACCGTTATGCTTCTTGTTACATCAATTACGCTCGGTGTTGTAATTGAAAACGTTTCGACGGATGAAGTGTTTGAATACGTTAATCCTGAAACATAAGCTACAGAAGAATTTGTAGAAGTAACAGTTCCTTGAACATTTCCAGTTGCAGTTACTTGCCTAATTATGTTACCAATAGTCAAATTACCGTTTGCATTGTTGTATGATATTACAACACCACTAGTAGCGCTTTCTGATCGATTGATGTTGTGTATTGTTGTAACAGTAGGTCTTATCAAGTCAATATATGGGCTAATCTTTGAATTTTGAGATTCTAAAGTAGCAGCTAGTGTAAGAGAACTGTTCCCAACACCATCAGTTGTTGGGTTTGCATATTCATTACTTCTTGAAAGTATGATTCTTGTGTTGTCTACAAATTCATACGGAACTTCATTTGAAACTGTTTTTGCTACTGAATCTCTGGTTCGACTAACATCGTTAACAGTGCCCTTAAAACTCCATGATATATTCGTCTTTTCTGGCTCAATATCAGGCAACATAGTCGTAATGTTTTCGTATTCTAAATTTTGAATATGCGAAACAGTAGCAATTGAACCTGAAGTTCTTCCAATTACAAGGTTGCCATTAGATCCACTGAAATTTAACAATGAATTGGCAGTTACTGCTCCCAATAATAAAACTTGATTTGATAGATCACCAGAACTGCTTAATAACGTTCCTTGTAGATCACCATCACCTTTAATTCTGCCAATAATTGCGCTTGAATCTGTGAAATTTACATCTGATGTGAATGTAATAGTTCTTTCAGTTGCGTTTACGCTAGCGATTTGAAGAAGTTGAGTGTTTGCACCTGTATTTTTACCAACATACAAATAATTACCTACACCAAAATCTGTGAAATTAACATGAACATTATTTGCATCAGGAACAGTAATTGTGGAGTTTGAGTTAGTTACAATCGATTGGTTTGCAAAAGATGGGCTTCCAGCAGTATAGTTTGTAGTTTCGCCTCTAATCGTTCCACTTGTAAGGAATGCCCCATAAGTGTCCTTCATGAGAACTTTAGTAGTATTTGCAAAATACACGGTACCATAAGCAGTAGCTACAGAGATGTTTGCTGGGCTTGTTCCTCCAGGCTGGAAGACCCTTTCTCCAACCTGAAACGTATTACCACCACTAATAGTTAATGCAGAATTCTTAATGTAATTATTTGATACTACGACTCTCTCACCAATCCTAAACGTCCCAATTGGGTTGTTTATAATAACGTGATCAGTCGGGCTGTTCTTGAAATTTGCAGTCGCAGTGCTAGAAGTGAAATTTGCAATGTAAGCGGTGTATTTTATGCTCTCATTTTGTATTGGTGTAAAATTTAAATCATTTGATGATACAAATAGAGATCCAAGTTCGTTGTTTTTTATTATCGGTGGTGTTGATTCATGTGACACATCAATCCCACCGAGTTCAGCAATCCAAACTGTTGTATCCGGATTACCACCTTCAGGAACAACAACAAATGCATACTGTTCATTTGTTTTTATTAAAACTGGTGTTTCAAATTCAAATGTGGTTGATAATGATCCATTATGAGATGTATTAATTTGACTTGATGTTAGAGATTTTGATGCATATGGTAGCACCCTGCTAGTAGGGGAACCGTTACTTGTTTCTCTAATCTGCAACTCAACACCAAACACGCTTGATTTTGATCTAAAGTAAAGATCTATTTTGGTAAGAAAAACAGCTTCGACTCCCGAAGGAGATTCGTTAACTATGAAAGTTTGTGCAATTGGTTTCATCTATTTCCTACTTTAAAGGTCGTCATTTTTAATGATGTGTGATCCATACATATTATCAGTAACCACCATATTATTCTATACCACCAGAATAATCCCCACTGAACCCATCGAAACCACCAAAATTTCCACCTTCAATATAAACAGCATCATATGGATTTGGTATTACAATTGGATCTGGTACGACTATACTGGTTGATGTTGTTTGTACAGAAGTTTGTTGAATTGACCTGGTGTTAATTTCTTCACTAACAGCTATACTAGAAGATCGAATATTTAAATTCGCCTTATTTTTTTGAATTGATAATGATGAACAAAATAGAGATTGGATTGCTTGAGTTGTTACAGAACTTTCACCAGTAGTTAGATCATCGATGTCAGTTAACTTAAATTCCAAATCACCAGATTTAAAAGTTGCAGCAGGAATATTTATAACTCCATAGCATTTTCCCGAAGAATCTGTTGTTAGAACGCCTCCCCAACCATTATTTTGGTGTTCAAATTTGCTAGAATCGTGGGCAGTGTACACTATATTTCCTGTAATACCTGCACTAGTGTAATTTATACCACCAACTGTTACTATTGCTCCACTATACGGAGTCAGGGGAAGAAGATACTTGTCGAGGGAAATTCCTTCCAGATATACATGAAGCCTTGTATTTGGTCTCATTCCTACAGCCGAAAAGTATACCATTCTGGAAGGAACAAACGTTTGTACAGAAACGTTAGTAACATAATTCCCAATTTCAACAGTTGTGTCAGATGGAGGTGTTGTTGAAAAACTTCTGCTTATTTGCTGTTGTTGTTGGGAAAGATTTTGTGTTACTGTGGTTGTAGTAGTTTCAATATTTCCGCTTTGTGATGTTGATGTTGATGAACTAGCTCCTGTGACTGTAGGAGGAACGTTACGATTTGTCCAGTTTCCATACTGAGTGCCTACCATATTATTCAATGAATTGGAAAGACTGGTCCAATTCGAAGAAAGATCAATATTGCTATTGATAACTGGATTTTGTGTTATGTCTGGGTCAACTAATCCAGGAGGGAATAGCGTTACCTTCCCACGATAATTATATATGTTTCCCTCTATGCAATTTCTATACTTAGAGGCATAAGGTTGTCTTTGAATTTCTGTATGATCATGTGGAAGCATGATCAAATCACCCTTACGAACTGCTGATGAAGTATTCGCATCAAATAATACGCTTGTCGTTAATTGATTAAACAGTGGTCTAGCCTCTGTCTTTTTTTCGTCAATGGCTATTCTATACGCGGAATCGATTGTATTACCGATAGAATGATTTTTAAACGGTTCAACGAAAATACCATTCTTAAATCTGTTCTGTCCAGTTGCATCACTTCTAACAAGAAGCGAATTCGTTGCTTGTTCAAGAAGCGACAAAGCAGTATAGTATTCAAGACGATCAATACGAGTTGTTATCTTATTAATATCAGCCATCGTGTATCGTTTTGTCTGAAGTACGTTAGTTTCAATTGAGTAATCATAACGATTGAATTCTCTTGCTTCAGTTGGCGACAACGAAGGATAAGGCGATACCGTTGCAACACCAAGGCTCATTGTACCCGGAACTTCAGGAGGTGCCACAGGATTAATATTTGGTGATCCTTCTGTTACTAGGATTGAACCTTCTTTCGTTAAAGCAATTCTGTCCTTTCTTGGAAGATAATATTGAATCGTAGATTCATAATTCTTGCCTGGTGTTGGAATATAAGATCCATCTGATCCGTATATGTAAAATGTAGTTGTGTTAGATGGATTTACGCTTGCATTACCTATTGTCGATGAAGATACAGCTGTATTCATAACATATGGTCTGAAATCAACACAATCCCTCAAATCAACAGTATTACCAAGAGTTGTCGTATACCTTGGAATTTGATGTGTCTGTATTGCTGCTATATTTGCTAAATTAGAGTCATCAATTGGGTAAGAAGCTGCTGTAAAGAACCCTCTACCTTGTGATGTGTCTGCAACAAAATTATCAACTGAAACAAGAATAGTTGCATTTGGTGGTAAAGGAGCAACTGAAATTAATTGTGCAAGACCATAATAACTATCTCTTTGTCCAGTGTCTAAGCGGAAATTGTCTATTTTATCTGGATTTGTATTTGCATAAGTTCCGCCTGTAGGGTCGACGTATACTGCATTAAGTTTATACACATCAGGCAAACCAAGACACCATGGACCTGACGTTCCACCAGAATTTGTATTTGCTTGAATCTTTACGTAAGTAGTTTTATTTACAGTTTTTAATACAGGAACTGTGTTAGTTCTGTATATGTCAAAGTAAACGGAAGCTGAAAAATCAGCACTTAATGCCTCGCCTAATGAAGCAGTTAGGTGCGTTGTGTTGCTTAATGCTATTGTTCTCTCAGGTGGCGAGAAATCAATTGGAACGCCAGCTGGCCAAGTCTTCTGATGTGTTAAACCAGACGTTGTAGAACCAAATGCAGAATCTACAGTCATACTGGTGTTATTTGCTATCTGTGTAATTAGTTTCACTTCAAGTTGATTTTGTACTTTTATATAATCACCAACTCTATAGTTTGATAGGAAAGTTGTGCCTGTTCCTGTAACTGTAGTCGTTGATGTGCTAATCGCAACTGTACCAGCCTTATTTGTACTTAGACCTGTATCTGTCGGTATTATAACAATTGATTGTTTGTTTTCTGTTGAAAGAGAACCTACCCCATAATTCAATACCTCAGATCCAGCTCCAATTGCAGCTGAAATCGTACTTGATAAAGAACCAGTTGACGCAGAAGTAAATGAAGAAATAGCTCTGTTTCTATAAACGTATTTTCCAGTAGAAGAAAATCCATCCGGTTTAATCGCTTTCTGACCGAAAGGATATATCATAAGTTCGTTAGACGAATCTTGAATCTTTGCAATACTAGTATTACTAAAATCCTTATCACGGATTATATCAGCAACTGCTTTAACAGTTACATTGTGGTGTATAATACTTCTTACATTATCGATTTTTTGTCCCGCAAGCATCGATATGTTAAATACGTATACTAGATAGGTAGCATCAACCCCTGGCGTTCCTGAGTAATAAGAAACTCCACGTACATAAGCAGTTCCTATTTTAGTATCTGATGAATATGAGACTCCTAAGAAAGTCTTTCCAGTAATTGCTGTTTTGGCAACGTTATGAAGTTCAATTTGTTGAATAGAATCGTTGTTGAAATCACCACAAAATTGATTAACTTTAAAATAATAACCAAAATTAAGGGTAACCAGCTGGTTAGTTACTGTAGCGTAATCTAGACCTTTCCTGAGATTTGCGGTATTGTTATTGATAAACTCAACACGGTGACCTTTAACGTAACCTATTCCTGGAGAAGCTACAACGCTTAGGTGCGTTGTGTTAGAAACGCTAGTATTGACATACTTCTTTTCCGTAGTTACTAAAAACGGATTAACAACATAATCCCCATTTGTTTCGTAAGTTCTACGCGCTAAATCTTTTGCAAGAACAGCGTATTGGGGATCATTCTTAATTGAAACAGGCAATCCTACCTTAAAATCACAAAGAGATAAGAATGATGATGATTCTTCAATAGTGCTTGTCTGCTTTGTTATAATTTTTGCAGCTATCTTAAGTCTATGTGCGCCTGGAGCATCCTCGTTTGGAGATCCAGCAGCATTATCTAGTAGAGAAGTGTCAATTTCAGGAGTTATAATTTCTTCTACAGCTTCAAAACCAACGGAAATATCATCCGGAACATTATCATATCTAGAAATTAAAAAAGTTTGGGGTTCAACACGAATAAAGAATCCCTTCTTAAAAATCACACCTTCTGTTGTAGTAAATGCATACCCCTTACCTGTTGAATTAGCAACTGTTGCAACAACAACATCTCCAATATTAACAAGGTTATCAGTTTGAATTGAAACTGTTTCGTTGTTAGCAAAAACTGATTGTTGAGCTCCATTAGCATATGTCGAAGAATTTAAATACTTGATGTATAGAGTGTTTAGATTCGGATTTTCAGCTTCATACCCAGGAAGAACATTTACTATGCGTGCCTTTAGACCATTTGTGTTGATTGCTGTATAACCTAAGAAGTCTTCAATATTTGAAATTGCAGAATTGTTGGCATAATTATCTTCAATCTTTACATAGTTGTAAGAATTATCAAACGTAAATCCACAACCTTCGATTACAGATCCTTCTTTGAAGATATGACGACCAAATTTATCAATTTGATCTTGTAGAATAGACTGCATCTGATTAAGTTCACGAGCCTGAACTGCAACCGAAGGGCGATACAGCACACGATAGAAGTTCTTCGTAACATCATAATCATCGAAGTAAGGCTTACGAGAAAGTTGTGTGTCTAGTGCCATTATGTCCTCTTAGAATTTTATTACGAGCTTAACTTCGTCTGAATGCGTAAATTCTCGACTTCTTGTAACTGGTGCGAAATTTTCAAGGTAAATGACTTTACCAGAATCTCTTACTAAATCCGGCTGTTTAATTAATAAATGATTACTACAAATTCCTACAGCACCTGATGTTTGTCCAACGATATTATTAGAAGATGAAGCTTGAAACGGATTTTCGGCTGATACATCATTTAAGACTAATACTGTTCTTACGCTAGAGATATCTGCACTAATCCCTCCAGAAGAAACAGTAAGACCGCTTGTAAATGTTCCGACAACATCAGTAAGTTTTACATAAGAAGTGTTTGAAAAGATAACCTTTCCTTTTTTAGTAGTATCACCTGTGGCAATTTCTGAGCTTACAACAAATTCGCTGCCCCCTGAAAAATTAGTAAGCACTAAATCCACATCATCTATTGCAGAAACAACTCTACCAGTTGCAAAAGAAGCTTCTTGTACAACATATTCGTTGTTTGCAAAAGGAATATTATTATTTGAAGTAAGAGAAATTCTAGTAGTCTGGTTGAAATGATTACCAAAATTAGATGACGAATCAACAGTTCCATTTGCTGTATATATGCTATCAACAGTTGCGTATGCATTAGCAACTGTTTCGTATATAGTGTCACCATCAGCAAATTGCCCAACAACATTGCTCATGAAAAACACTGTGTTATTTACTGTTGATGTTATAATACCATACGATCCAGAATTCGATTGTGTAGCAATCGCAACAGAATTTCCAACAGGAAAGTATATAGTGTAATCTGTATTAGATGTAGTAGCATTTGCAGTGGTATTCGAATACCACGCAGTTACTGCATTATTTTTAACAAACGTGCCCTTTACGCTCTTCAATTCAACACTAGAACTATTTCCAGATACAACAATACCTGTCGCATACTGAACAGGGGTAACACCAACTCCACTTATAACCTGAGTTACAGCTTCACCAGGAACCCATCCTGATTCTGCTGTTGCATAAGTCGCTGACTGTAGCGTTATTTTAGCACGATCGAAATCTTTAACAGTTACTTTTATATCTTTAAATTGTGGGTTCTGTAAAATTCCCAGTTGTCTATATGTTCCATAACCTGCTAACTTAAAGTTTTCGTATTCAGATGAATTAAACTTAGAGTTGATCCCAACATATCTTCCACCAAGTTCTGCTATTGTATCTGCACCGTGACCCTTTACTGGTGATATTATAGCCGAAGCAACAGCACCGGAACCATAAGTTGTGTTTGCGTAAATTTCAATGTTTGCTGTTGTATAACCCCAACCTGAATCGATTACATCAATATCAACGATTTCCTTTGATGAATTCGCAGAAGTATTGACAGTTGCAACTGCAATAGCATCTTCTCCATCACCAGTAATCTTTACCGTAGGACCAATAACGTATTCTGTTTGCTCATTTGGTAAGTTCATACTTGCTGTAATTACTGCATTTCCTGTAAGCGTGCCTGTAGAAAGAGTCTTAAAGAAAATTGGATATCCAATTTTAAACACCCCATCCGGTTCTCTTATTGTAATTGATGGGTTGCTTCTTACAGATGAAATTTGCGAAAGTTGTTGTGTTGAAAGACCATAAACAAAGAATGGTGTTCCACCACTTTCATTTACCCAATTACCAAAAATTCCTGAAAGAACTGCTGTTGTTGAATTTGCATATGAAATAATTCCATTTGCGCCTTGATTAACTTTGGCGCTATCTGTCATATTGACCTTTTCACCTATAGTAAAATTAACACCACTTAATGAAGAATTTGAAATTGACAATTCAACTGAATTAAGATTAGTGTTTGAAATATAACCGTTTGCGCCGTAAATAACGATTGAAGATACAATTGAAGCGACTGGCATCTTATAGTGTGGATTCGCAGATACATTAAATAATGTAGAAAATGGGGTATCGACAATAAGAACAGTTGTATTGGGGTTATTAATAACTCTACGAATGTTATTATTTAAAACTGTCGAAACTCTTATATAATCGCCGTTGGCGTAACCATTTGTTGAATTGTTCAATTGAGTTGCGGAACCAACAACAATTTGGTTATCACAATATAGTGTGCCTGTTGCAGTTACCCCTTGGAAATTATGACCTGTTTCAGTTAACCCTTTTGTTAACGTTATCCTAGAACCAGCTAACGAAGACTTTAGCGCTATATGTGTTGTATTAGCAAAATCTACATAATATGTAACACCAGAAGTCAACCCTCCAATTGCTGTATTACCAGAATCTACAGTGTAAGTTGTTAGATCGTTGACAACATATCGGTTAGCAGAAGCTAATGCAATAACGCTATTGTCACCTCCACCCGATCCTCCAGTAACATCTATGTTAGCATTAAATGACTGTGATACTGGAGCAGCAATTGTTACTGTTGGTTGGGTTAAATAACCAGATCCGGCAGCTGTGATATTAATTGTTTGAATTTTACCCGTAGAATTTGATTGGGCATTTGCAGTTGCACCAGAACCAATCCCTGAGATTGTTGCAACTGCATTAGCTGTATAACCTGATCCACCATTCACGACAAAAGAAACAATACAAGACCCTACATTTCCAACTGTTACTGTTCCAGTTTTTACAGTACCAGATTCTGTTGTCGAGGAAATCGGAAGGTTTAAACTAAATGATTCTGTAGAAGTTTTTCTTACTTGAATTACTGATGTATTTGCAGCAACAATAACTCCATTTGCGTTTGTGTCAGATTGTTTAACTACATTACCAACGTTAAAGTATCCTTTTGTGTGAATGTAATTCAAATAACTAAACGTTTGCTCAGCATAATAACCAGTTGTTATCGTTCCTTGTGTATTACTTACCTCAATTACAGCGAATGTGTCAAGTGGATTGAATGCATCAATTTGAATTTGTTTGTTGACACCATTCGAAGTTATAATCTCACGGACCTGCCCTGAACCATGACCAGACTTTAAATAAATCGATGACTTAGTATAATAATCATCTTCGCTTGAAGAAGTGTCAGGAAGTTTAAGCGTGTACTTGTTTATAAGACCATCCAAATAACCAGTCTCATAAACTTGATAATTGTTTCCATTATTTGTAATTTTTATTGCGTCAATTGATCCTGGTGTAGCATTTCCACTGACATATGGATCAACGCTAACAGGAATGTAATTTGTTGTAGTGAATTTACTATTTGCTGCTGGGTCAATAGTGTACATGTACTTCCATATGTAACCATCTCCAGTTTTAAATGTTCCCTTTGTCGCCTCTCTTAGCGTTGGCTTGATTGTTGAAGGTTCGCCATAATTATTAAAAATGCACTTGTATACATCATAGTTATCAGTTAACACATAAAACTGTTTGTTGTATAAATCTGAATCTGTTTGATCGTAAACAGAATAAACGGTGTTGATGGTCCAGTTATACCTAGGAATTAGATGATTAACATCAGAATCGATTAACAGTTTTCCGAAAAGAATGTCTTTATAAGTGGATTGTTCAATTTGTCGGATCGATCCGTTGCTGGCTTGCACTAAAGAATCATCATTTCCGCCAGATGAATTTACCCAAGGTTGTGATCTAGACGCAAAGACATAATAACCGTTTCGGTTGTTACGAATATCGGTTACTAGACTGTTCGCCTGATTTATGTAGTGGTTAATCGATAGTATTGCCATTACTTCGCCTAATTTGCCTTCGGTTATTTATACAACGTCTAGTAAGTGTATCTCGTATGTATTACCATTAATGGTACCATTCAATGCAACTGTTAATGTAGTTCCGTTGGTTGCTGTAAAGTCATAGCCCTCTGTTAACTTATACACGAACTGATGGTATATTCCAGAAGTTGTTCTAGTCTCTTGTATTTGTACAATCGGACCGTTAACGTTGGTTGATAGTGTTGTCATTATTGCATTTGTTGTTGCAGCATAATAATACGTATTTGGTGTTAAAAATGGTATAGAAGGTAATGAATTCGTATTTGCTCTATAATGAATAACAGTTCCTTGTTTAATGTAACTTTTAGTATCGACTAAACGGACAGCTTCGTTGACGTTTGATACGCCCGCTGTATTTGCAGGTATATTATGAACCTTAAAGACTTCAATTTTACCAGGCACGTAACCACCTGGAATTGTAATGGAACTGTGGTTGTTATCACTTAAGTTAAGTGTTATTACCTTATTCTTACGGTTTTCAAAAGAAACAGCTGTTGATTGGTCAGAAACAATTTCAGACTTAAGCCTAAATCTACCGAACATTTTTGTGCCGGATGGATGAATTAAGTCTTTAACAAGCTTTTCATATACACTGGACATTCTCTGAGCAACAATTTCATATGAAAAGTCTTGATAATAATAGCTGTCGTGTATTTTATTAATGTCGCTGACAAACCCTCTAGAATCTTTCCAACGACCACTTCCCTTACCATGTGTTTTAACAACACCTGCAGCAGTTGCTACAACTCCCTCGTTTCCAAATTTAGAAAGAGTTACAGTCTCTCCAGGAACATAACCAAATCCGGAATCAACAACTTCTGCGCTAACTGCTATTCCGTGTGCATTTGCGACATTAGAAGATACTTCTGCATTATACCCTTTGTATCCGCCCCTCCCATCATCAATCCTTTGAGGATAAACCCACGGCTCAACAATGTTAATATATGGAGGGGACGAGTAACCAGATCCAGGATTAATATTCGTAAGAAAAGATATAGTTCCTGCTTCAATTGTTTTGAATGATAATGTTTTCTCAAGGACAGAACTGATATTTGCAGATTCATTTTTAGGGAATGGCCATGCCGAGGCATTCAATAAAGCGTTTTGATAATTTTCGATAAAATCAGTATTCAGAATTAAAATTTCTTCATCAACTAAACCACCGATAGCAAATGATGCTCCACTTCCTCCGCCACCAATGATATTTGTTATGGTAGCTGTCGCTCCATTAGAATTTGTTATGCTATCACCAACAATAAAATCATTACTACCACCCAATCCATGGGAAAAATTAATTAGTTCAACGAACGAATTGTTAGAAAATGTTAACGTTCCGTTAGCAGTGCTTCCTGCCGTCTGCGAATCAATCTTATCAAATTCAGTAAATTCACCGACTCTGTCTTTTATTTGAAAATTAACAGTTGTAGCAACTGTAATTGCCGTATCTTCTAAACTAAACCCACTTCCTCCATCAACAAGTTTAAACATAACTTTACCATTTTCGTCACGTGTAGAAGCAATTCTTGCCTTTCCACCAAACCCGCTTCCTAAAATGTTTAAAACATCACCAACATTAAACCCACGCCCGCCATTTTCAACTGAAACCGCAGTTAATGACCCCAATATTGTTGGAGCATTAGTAATTGTTATCTCTGGAACTGAAGAACATAAGATTTTCTCGCCAAACGAAAACATACCATCAATTGATGACAGGTAAATTATGTGTATTGTTCTGTTTTCAACAGATTTTTGATTTATACTTTCAACAACAGCTGTTGCATTTCTGCTACTGTTGTAAATTTGCTTCCCGATAAGTCTATCAATGTAAGGATTTTCAGAAATTTCAATGTATCTTGGGATTTCCCATTTACCATCTGATGGTCTTAACACATAGTCTCGTGGGATATAGAGCTCAATATCCTCATCGAACATTATTCGGAATAATAGTTCGTATGCTCTGGGTGTTCCCTTTGCTCTATAAAGATCTAATATGTGCTTTACAAGCAATCTTTTGTCAACTAACACAGAATCAGGTATAGAACTTAGATATGTCGATCTAAAATACTTAAGGAATTGAGATTCTGTCTCATCTACATTTGAATAATCTAATAGTGATCTAGAATGATCCAATGTCCTCCCATCAAGTTCCATCCACTCATAGTAAGCTTTTACAAAAGCTACGAAATTAGGTCCTTCGTCTTTATAAAACGAAGGAAATTGCTGTGGGATGAACGGGGATACAAATTTTTCAATTGACATTAGTTTGTTGTCGCTGTAATTTCTAGGTTTTCAATATCAATTTGAATAATGTCGTTCCCTCTCGCACTAATGTCTTGGTTAGAAGGAGAAGCGTAGAATCTTATTGAGGTTGAATCGACAAACCCATTTATCTCTATAAGATTTAACGAAATCTTACCTGATTCATAGTTTATAGTTCCTGCAGAAGAGTAAGTTTCATAACCAATTGTTGTTAAATTTTTTAAATACACAATATTAGACGAATTTGTTATCTTAACTTTGCCGTCTGATGTTTGTGTAGCAGTTAATGTATTGGTCAGTGCGTTATAATCCGTATACTGTAGCTTCTTTCCACTACTAAGAAAAACAGTCGATGAGAACGACCCAGGTACAATTGGATTTCTGTAATCTATATCAATGTATACATCAGCATTTAGTTCTGGATTAACATCTTTTCTAAGAACAATAGATGATTCGTTGCTTGTTACGCTTGGGTGTGAACCATTTATTGCTTGTTCTAGCTTAGACGTTTTAAAGTCAATATCAAAATTAGATAGGTGTTCCTCATCATAATCCTTAATAGCAAGACTTGCTGCGTTTTCAATGTCTGTTGATGAGTCTGACGTAGATGCACTATCATATTTAACTTTTGATGAAAGAACAATGTAAAGGTAATCCGGGTTTGTTACAATAGGCTTTAGCCCAACAGTGCACTTATCTAATAAGAATGCTTCTATATCCTGCTTTTCAAATAACGACAATGGTGAACCGGATTGAGTTACACACGTTACAAATACCTTACCGAATTCAACAGTTTTACTGACGTCTTCTCCACCGTATACGTTTACTGCTTTTACAACATCAAAGTTGTTTAGAACTAGATTCTTGAAATCAGACGTTGTTACTGCTCTATTTTGTGTTTGATAGTGTTTTGGCGCATTACGTCTTATTGATTCGATTGTCTCAGCAGATGATCCTCCAAAACCTACATTCGTAACCGTTATTGTTGGATTAGAACCCAAATTATCATCAAGTGTAAAATTTGTACTTCCATTACTGTCTTCACCAGAACAAACTCTGTATCTTGTTACAATTAATGCATTGTTCAACGGAGTTCGCCCAAGAACTCCATCACCAAAGATTACCTCATATTGTGTATCTTCTGTTGCTTGTATAAAATAAACATTTGAACTTGATGTTACTCCATAAAGAGTATCAGCTTTTGTAAATACCGTTGTTGTGTCGTTTTCATAAACAGTTACAGTTAAAGAGTTTGTGTCAATGTTATCATTAGTCATGACAAATCTCTGATTTTCAATCGAGTTGTCTACAACAAAAGTATCAGAGGTATATGAACCTTCGTAGACTGTTAAATCAACTGTAAAGTAACCTCCTGATGGGTAAACAACTCGATTTCTATCAGTGGTAAACGTATATGATCGATCTTCATTCAAACCAGTGAACTTTGTTTCAATCGGAATTGTCAAAGAAGAAAGTGCTTGTTGAGGGAATTGTACGTGCAATACTGCTTGTGCAGATCTTGCTGATCTTGGTGTATAATTTAATTCTTTTGCCTTTGATATGACACTATTGCGAAGCTGGGCAGAATCAAGGAACATCTCAGATGCTACCATGTTCATGTAAAATGCATTCATGTGAGTATTATAAGTTAATATGTCCAACAATACAGACATATTTGATCCGTCAAAATCATAATCCTGAAACTGCGTCTGAGACTTTAGATAAGTCTTGAGATTCGCTTTCATAACATCGAAGTCTAGGTTAACTAGACTTATTGAGTTGTTTGCCATTAGCGGACTCTTCTTAAAATAAGGTTTAAACTCAAGACATCGATGCTATTTATAATTGAAAAAACAATGTTTACGTCAATAGCCGTCTCATCGCTTTCTCTTGTATTAACGTTAACTTCAATTAGATGAACCCTCGGTTCGTGGAACTTTACTGCGTTTTCGATTGAAGATTTAATTTGTTGTCTTGTTATAATTGAATTCGGTTCAAATAACGAATTCATTACATCAGAACCCAAATTAGGCTGGAATGGTCTTTCTCCAAGGTTGGTCATAATTATGTTTTTAAGAGCTTGCTTAATCGAATGATCGTTGCGAAGCCTCCCGATATCATGTGATATTGGATGGGGTGTCAAATCTTGCATGAAATCAGAAAACAGATCAGGCGTTTTCCTTAATTGAGTGAAATTATCTGCCCTTGTTGACATTTGATTTCCTAATGATTAAAACGTTCCGCCGTCGAATATTGTTGTTGATGTTTGCGCTTCCATTATGTAATGGGTACACACAATGTGATAAGTTCCAGTAGTAATTTTCATAGTATCATCTGCCTTTATGACTGCATTTTCTGCAGCAACGGACCAGTCTCCTTGAATCGACTCAAATTTGTGCCCACCAACAACAAATACAATGTTATCGCCAGCAGTTACAGTCCAATCTTTTTGTAAATCTTCTGACTTATGCCCACTACCTACAAATTCAATATTACCACCAGAAGAAACCGACCAATCTTTCTCTAAGATCTCAGACTTAACTCCGCTAATCTGCGTTACAGAATCTCCGCCGATCCCTCTATATTCACTCTTATCAACGTAAGATGTTTCGTTACCGCCAATAGATTCAAATTTGTCTGAGACAACTGTTTGTGTTAGATTCTCACCAACACCAACTAATAATGAACCACCATATGAGGTGTATTTATTCTTACCAACTTGTTCGTTAACAGATTCATCAACGTTAATATTCATTGATCCCCTTACTTTGAGATCATTATGTCCGTCGACCGTAGTCGTAAATCCATCACACATATAGTAATACGCTTTACCTACGCTATTTACTACAGTTCTTCCATCCTTATCTAGTTCTACGTAAGAACCTTTTGTATGCGCTATTCTTAGGCTTTCATTATCTGGAGTGTCGTTAATGTGAATTTCATGACCGCTTCTAGTAATTGTAGCCTGGTTATAGGGGTAATCTGCCTTAAATGTAGTTTCTGGATGGCGTCTATTATTCGCATCTGACATTTTACAATTCCTTAAGGCACATAAAGACCAGCACGCATATTTGTGCGCATTCTGGCTAACAAAGCTTGTTGTGTAACATAATTATTCACCGGCATAGCTGTCGTTTGTTGTGTGTGAGTTGCACGGGAATTATTTGGATTGAAAACGGAATTAATACCAACAACAACAGTAGGGACAAGAGCAGCAACTACACCAATCATTGCTGCTGTTTGGGCTCCTGCACCAAGAACTCGTGAAAGAGCAAATCCTTGTGTAAAATTGATACTTCCTGAAACAGCATTTGCCAAGGTATTAAAAGTCAATGGTCTTCCACTCAACAGTGTAGCACCTATTGTTGTTGTGAAATGATCTTGAGCAGCGAATAAAGTATGTTGTTGCGCATTAATGTAATTAGGTTCCCCGTTCCTTAACGTATAAAAAGGATCAGTTGCTCCAGTAGGGTGCCTCCATTCAATGTAACCAGGATATGGGTCACTACCTAATTGATGATATTGTTGTATATAGCCTGGTGGTGGTGATGATACAATGTAGGGGCTATTCGGCACTCTTGACGTTGCAGTTATAACAGAAGATCCTGGAGCAACTGGACCTGAGTTAACGAGATTAGTTATTGCAGTGTTCATCCCAGCAGAAATAGTAGATCCAGCTGCTAAAACAGCTCCAGTTGCAGTATTGATTACAGTATTAAGACCACCAACAATTGCACCAACAGCTGAATTAAGACCCCCAATAACAGATGCCATAGCATAATTAGCCATGTCAAACAAACCTTGGTTGATTAAATTAACACCGCAAATCTTAAGATTCAATGCATTGATCAGTGCTGCAATTTCCTTAATACCTTGTATTGCTGCGTTAAGAAGACCCAAAAGCTTAAAAATACCTAATCTTTGCGCCAATTTTAATATTGCATTTGTTATAGCTTGTGCAACAAGACTAACAATACCAGAAATTATACTATTAAGAAAACTTAAAATTGATCTTAATGATATCAAATTGAAATTAAGGCATGGTAATGATGCTAATGTAGATAATGGATCAACACTATTAATAATATCTAGAACATCCATTCTAGAATTTCTATCATAAGACCCAATTGTAGGAAGCCCGTAATTTGACATCCCGCCTTGGGCTAGTAGAGTTAAGGAACCACCTGTTCTTCTATCAACTGATGTGATGTTTACGCCACCTGAATCGATTGCTCTAATTCCTGTTCTTCCACTATAAAGGCTAGTATATGGATTGTTTAAATAACCTTGAGATGATGGAGGAACACTCCCAGTAGAAATATTAACAGCAGGATAACCGTTTGTTGTTTGTCCTGGTATTAAATCTCCTGCCCTCCCAACTGTACCCATAATGACAGGAAGTTGTTGATCACGGTCAACAAACATACCGAATACTTTAGTTCCAACAACTGCTCCTACTGGTGAAGTACCGATTCTTCCTATATTTGCTGACGTTACAGGCGATACAGTTTGCGCCCAAGGTAAACTAGAATCTGGGATGTTAGTTCTGTCGTCATGAAGACCGAAGATTCTTATCTTTACTCTACCAGATTGATGTGGGTCATTAATATCAACAACCTCGCCAATAAAGATGTTTTGGTTTTGACCAAAATTCCGTTCAGTCATATTATAAACCCTCCTCGAATCTACCCTTTAACCCTTCAATTATACACGTGTATCTTGGCTTATCTTGTGCCATTCCAATCTTATGATGTATTCTAGCTATAAGATACTTACCTGACATCATAGGGTCTTTTTTCACCGGTCCTGTAGTTGCTGAATGGTTTGGTATATCACAATCAATCATAACGCCTGATGTTAAATCAGTATCCCCCGGAACTCGTATCTTTAATGAATTCTGCATCACCTGACTGATGTATGCATTAAAATCTGACGTTGCCTCTGCTATGTGTGTTGCAGCTCTTTGCGAAATGTCTACTGGAACAAAAGACTGTGGTGGTATTCTAGAATTAAAGTAACGATTAGCAAATGCATCAGAAACATATTTCCCCGACCCACCATCTTTATAATCTTGTTCTGATGTTTTAACATCCTTCGATTCATAATCCCACGTTGTAAAATTAAACGTTGAGATTCTTGTCTTTCCGCTTGTAGCTATTTTATCAATTGATGAAAATTGCTTTGGAATTGAAAACGAAAGAATGTTATTGTCTTGATCGTTGTTCAAGAAATTGATGTTTATAGCACCTTGTTGTTCAAATTTCTTTACAACAGGAGTCGCAAATCTACTTTCTAACGTACAAAATCTTAGGATTTGTTCGCTGTTTTCTCTTGTTTCAAAGAAAACATATGAAGAAGAACGATTGTTTTCAGCTGAAACTGATCTAGCCCTAACCATGTTAATAGCATTAAATGGACTTTTGCTTGGAATAAGAATGTTTTGACTACCCTTTGTAGTCTCAACCTCAAGCCTTTTCTTTGATTGTAAGTATGTTTTACACAAATCTTTAATTATATCAGAACATAATGTATTGTAGCTTTTTTGTACGGTATTAGTCTTTGCATACATAGCCTCTTCTGATACACACTTCAGAACATATGTTTTGGCTTTTTGACTTGCTAACTGTTGTTGTTCACCCAATTCGTACAAAGCTAGAGTGAAATTAGCTTCTTTCATATTTGGACTTTTGAATCTAAATTTTACAGTCTCATCACCACTTATTTTCAATTCACCAATTAAATCTTGCGTATCAAGAACAGATACGTCACAAACTACACCAGGTGTGAAAATGCTTTCGTAGATTGAAGCCTCTACGAATGAATTAGTTAAATCTAACGATCCACGTGGTGACGATACAACAAGAGATGAAATTATTGCGTCGCCAATAGAAATGTTTGACATGTTACTTTAGAAGATTCCTAAGCTCATCTGCTAACTGTGTCGAATAATTACTCTTAACAACCTTTATTGATTTGTTGTTCTCATTGATATCGTTCTCATAATCATAATAGGTCACTGGATCCCAATATGTTGTTTCTTCTGATGGTATATTGTTAACTAATAAAACTGAACTTGTGAAACTAACGTTTGTTGAACTTTCTCTACCAACTGCTGTAAACGAATACGGATTGCTGTATTCGTTTACATCACCAGATACATGTTGGATTATCAAAGAAGTGTTACTCTTTCCGCAAACTTGCCCTAAACCTCTTTTAACGTTGTTCCTGTAGATATCTACAATTTCATCTAAAACAAAGTTTGTGCCATTAGCAGTATATTTAACGACAGAGTTCGTTGACTTTTTCCAATCAGCTTCTTTTCTCTTATAACTCAAAGGAGTTTTCGTATAGTAAACATCACTATACAGAGGCTCGTAAAATCTCTTAAGAGAAGAACTTAATGCATCATAAACATTTACACCTATAGGATCTGAATTGTACCAATTGTTCCTGTAATACTTAATCTTTGTAACAGCTCTTTCGTATGATTGATACTTTTTGGTAATGAATGCATCAAATGTTGATGTATCGATGTACCAATCATAGTAAGGATCTATAATATTGTTTGATAATTTAAGCAACCAACCCATGTACTCGTCTTGATAGTAACGATCAGCTATTGTATCGGGTCTTTCACCATTATCGATATCATACTGATAGTATAACAAAGGATTGTTGTACACCGAATTCAACAAAATCGCGCGCTGCGTGATGTTTCGCACTGCAACATTGTTGTAACTAATTGTTTGAAATTTCTCGAAGTACTTTTCAGCCAATTGAAAATTCCTTAACGAATTTAATTAAAATAATGTTTGACTAGTGCTTGCTGCTTGTCGGTTTAAGTTTGTTTGTACATCTGATGCAGACTGACCGATTTCAGCGTCAACATCATTCTCAGTCCAGTATTCGATTTCTCTTAACTGAAGACTTACAGTAACAGCAGCAGGAGCATATGTTCCTTTAAAAAAAGCAGGGGTCGATCCAGACGCGTAGTTCACGCTCAAATTGTCAATCACACATGGCTTGAATTTATATAACCATTTGTACGTTGGAAATAGTTCAACGTTCACAATGTCAGGAAAAGAAAAAAATGCACCCGAGGATGCAACTCCGGGTAACATTTTTCTATTAAAAGTCTTTACAATGGTTCGAAGGATCTTACTTTCTTCTTCATCTCTCGGAAAAAGTTTCCACGAAAACAAATGTGATTTAAATTGTGGACTATCAAACAACACCGTTTGAAAATTGTTTATTGCAGTTCCTGTTAGTGCCTTTAAAGCATTTGTTTTATTAGCGTCAAGATTACTAACCCCTCCGGCAAAAATACCAGAAGCAGTATTAATACCTGCATTTAACACATCAAGTGCGTCAACAGAACTCCCTCGCCCAATCAAGCTTGATGCAGCTTCCAATCCAGCACCTACAGCTGGACCCAAATTTTCTGTGCTATAATTAACTGTAGTATTATCTCTTAGATTATTTGGTAATGGTAAAGCTATAGTGCCCTCTGCTTTTAAAAACGGGCTATTGGTTATGCTTCTCTTTACATATTTTTGAAAAGAGAATGAAATAAAAAATACGTGCCCTTCATCATTGTTGACCAAGTCTCTTGGGAACACTAAGTTTGATGGATCAGTTGCTCTGTTTCGTGAATGTAACCTGTATAAATCAGCAGCTGCTGCTGCTCCAAACCCAAGAAACGTACCAACCCTCAATACAGCCCCTAATGCCATCGATGCCTCTATAAATAACATTTGGACTTATTTATAACAAATTAAACAGGGCACTTTGACAAAGTACACACAAGGTTACTTCAAGCCACGAAATCCAAGCAAATACAAAGGAGACCCGACGAACATCGTTTACCGATCTTCTTGGGAACTTCGACTCATGAGTCATTTTGATCTGGCGCATGATGTTATTTGGTGGAAGTCTGAAGAGATTTTTATACCGTACAGATCCCCCGTTGATGGTAAAATTCATCGTTATTTCCCAGATTTCTTGATAAATACCAAGAACAAAAACAAACAAGGTTTGAACGAAACAACGTTGATCGAAGTAAAACCTTTCTCTCAAACGATAGAACCTAAGAAGAAGAAAGATAACACAAGAAAGTATATAAACGAAGTGTTCACGTGGGGTATAAACTCAAGCAAATGGGAAGCAGCAGAGGCTTACTGTAAAGACAGAGGATGGAAGTTCTTTGTTATGACAGAGAAAGACATCTACGGAGAAGACTACGTAAAGGGAAACTTTCGCTAATGGTTTCATACATCTTTCAAACTTTAGCTAAAAAAGGAAAGGCAGAGGGAGTCGACTCTTCTAATGTTGCTGATGCGCGTGAATGGTTTAGAGACTCTGCGCAACAAATAAAATCTGTTAATCGTAATCGAATGATGAAAGATCCAGAAAACATTAAGCATGCTCTAATGCCTACTGACATTGGTAGAATGTACATGTTCTTCTATGATCCAAAGTTAAAAGAAACACTCCCTTATTATGACACGTTCCCTCTAATCTTTCTTATTGGTTTTAAGGATAACGGCTATCTCGGAATCAATCTTCATTACTTACCGCATGTGCTAAGAGCAAAGTTGATGGATTCGTTGTATGAAATAACAAACAACAATAAGATGGACAAGTCAACTAAGTTACAAGTTTCATATCACATACTAAGCTCTGCTTCGAAGTATCGTTGGTTCAAGCCATGTGTAAAGCACTATCTATGGGATCATGTTAAGGGGAATTTCCTAAATATCGAACCTACAAATTGGGATTCAGCACTAATGTTGCCGACAGAACAGTTCAGAAAAGCTACAAAAGACGCAGTATGGCGCGATTCCAGGGAGATGATTTGATGTTTAATGTGCAACAATTTTCAGCAAACATCAATAAGTATGGTACTCTGCAAACCAATCGATTTGAAGTTAACTTCAGATTCCCTTATCTAGAAAAGATAGAAGCTTCTACGCCTAATGTTGATAATTTCAGTAGAAATGTTGGATTTAGAGCTAGTTCTGTAAAAGTTCCAGGATTGACTCTAGATGTTCAGAACGTAACACGTTATGGTGTAGGTCCACAACAGAAATTCCCAACAAATGTAAATGTTTCTGACATAGATATAACATTCATTGATACTGCAGACAACGAGTTGTGGAAAAACTTCATGAATTGGATGAATAAAATCTTCGATTATAATGGTCAAACACAGAATGCAATGCAGAATCGAGGATCCACAGGAAAGCGTGGACATTACACTGTAGATTACCAATCGGCGTATGCTACTGATGTTATAATCAAGGTTTTCAATACTGGAAGTATAGAACCAATAAACAGAATAACGTTAGTTGAAGCATTCCCTGTGTCATTAAGTGATGTTGATTTATCTTGGAGCGATAACAGTAAATTATACGAATTTACAACTCGATTCACATACAGTAGATGGTATCATGATTCTGCGAATCAATCAATATCAGCTAACGCAGTAGAAAGACTTAGAGTGCTAGCTAACAGACAAGGAATATAGAATTACATTCGGTCAATAATCACTATTGCAATATTATGTTCACAACGTGATTATACCGGGTTCTAGAAATAAGTCAAATAAAAAGTTAAGAATTCTTCATTATGGAGTTGAAAATGCTACCTAAAATCAACCATCCGATCTTTGAGTTTGTAATACCTTCAACTGGAAAGAAGGAATCATTTAGACCTTTCCTTGTCAAAGAAGAAAAGATTCTTTTGATGGCAAAATCATCTGAAGATCAAGCTGATATTCTCAGGGCAATCAAACAGATAATCAACAATTGTTCATTGAATAACACATTCAACGTTGACAAGTTAGCAATCTTTGACATTGAGTATTTGTTTCTGCAACTTAGAGCTGTTTCAGTTAACAACATAATTAAAATTTCATATCGCGATAATGAAGATGATGAAGTTAGGGATTTTGAGATTGATATTAAGAACGTAAAAGTAACATTCCCAGAAAATGTTGATAAAGTTATCAAAATAACTGATAACATGGGAATAAAGATGAAATATCCACAAGGAATGATATTTGATGACAGAGAATTCTTTAATTCAGGTGAAGATTCTTTCTATGAATTAATCATTCGTTGCCTTGATAAGATCTATGATGGTGAAGAGATTTACGAACCTTCAGACTACACAAAAGAAGAGATTGAAACGTTTCTTGATGATGTCGGTATCAATGTATACGAGAAAATCCAGACATTCATGTATGATTTGCCTAAATTGTATTATAAGCTTCAATACACTAATAAGAACGGTAACGAGAGGATAATTGAGCTGACGTCGCTCTCCGATTTTTTTACGCTGGAATGAACCATAATACTCTTGAGAACTATTACATTGCAATTTTCTCATTAGTACAACATCATAAATATAATGTTACAGATATAGAAAATTTGATTCCTTTTGAAAGAGATCTGTTCATTGACCTTTTAATGAAATACTTAAAAGAACTCGAAGACCATAGGAAGCAAAATGCCTAAATTTTCTGTACCGAATCCGGATGATGATGACGTTCCCGTTAAGGCAGCACCGGATGAAGTGCGGGCAGTTAATAATCTTCCTCCCACTCCAGTTACCATTCCAAATAGATTAGCTACAAATCCAACGCAATCAATTGGACCTTCTGGAATGTCTGGTTCGTCTTTTGGGAATCAGTATAATCAGACTCAAATGAATCCAGCTGTTGGATTAGCTCAAGCTGAAATTGACGCATCGATTGCTAAACATCAGATGGAAAAGCAAGACGAGCATTGGGTAAAGACATATTGGCGCCCCGCCATGGGTTGGTTATACATGGCAATGTGCGCTTTCGACTTCATAATTTTTCCAATCATAACAATTTTCCTACCTATATTTCAACATAGTTTTGGTATTACAATGCCTTATACTGAGTGGAAGAGTCTAACGCTTTCAAATGGAGGTCTGATTCACATAGCATTCGGTGCAATCCTAGGTGTTGCTGCGTATACTCGTGGGCAAGAAAAGATAGCTGGTAAAGCATAATGGCTAGTTTACCTATTATTACCAATAACAACTCAAACAGTTTTAAGGAGATGTCAAGACAATCTCCGATGCCTTTAAACTCTTTTGGTCTAAGGGCTAATGTTGAAACGTCGAAACTTCAAAAATCGACAGATGGAACTTTAATTAAAAACAACAATATGCTTGGAGATGTTGACAAGGGATTTATCAAAGAAAACATTCTTTTAGAAAAGATTCTTTCTTCTTTACAAAACGAAGACGCTGCAATTAACAAGCTTTCTAGTAAATCTCGTTCTGGGCAATCTGATGATGAAGATTTTGATTTTTCTGGGAAAATACCTAGGCTTAAATCAAGACTTAGGGGTAGAAATGTAAGAGGGAGAGCAAGAGTAAGAGAGAATGGTAGGATATCCCACCTATCAAGATCATTAGCTAAACCGATACGTTCAATATCAAAGATTGCAACGAATTCTATTAAAATAGCATCTGGAAATATTTCTTCTGTCAAACAGTCAGTAACTAATAGGTTACTTGGCAAACCAACACCAACACCGAGACCAGTACCAACACCAACAACAGCGCCACCACCGAAACCACCAGCGTCAACACCAGCACCAAAACCATCAGCGTCAACATCTGCAGTTAAAACGTTAGATAAAGCTGGTATAAAGTCTTTAATAAAAACCAAATTAGCTAAAATTTCTGGTAAAGTTTTGCCAGGTATTGGACTCCTATTTGGGGCATACGAAATGATAGAAAGAATAGGAAAGGGAAATTATGTTGGAGCATCTATAGGTGTAGCATCTGGTGTTGCTGGGCTTCTTCCTGGTATTGGTACGGGGATTTCTGTCGTTGGTTCTGCTGTAAACATTTCACGCGACCTTTACAAAGAAATTTATGGCATGTATCCTGAACAAGACAACAGCGGAAATGTTAAACAGAATTTCAAAGATATTGTTGATATGGTCATAGAAGAAATGACTGGGAAAAAATTGAGTAGCGAACAAGCAAAAGACGAGCTACTAAAGATAGCTAGAGAATATAAGGATTCTCTAACAAAAGAATATTCTAATCAGGTAAGACAAGGGATTTCAAGCCGTTTACGTAAAGCTGCGCTGAAAGCTGGTATTTCGAAAGAACAAGTTGATAAAGAATTGGGGGAAGCTCGAGGTGCTGCATTAGTTGAAATACAAAAAAGAGAAGATGCTACTACTCTTGAAATGAGTAACATTGAAAATGCCTTAAAATCATCATCACAATCTACTTCACAAGCAGCACCTGGAACTCCATCAACGCAGCAACAACCAACTGCTACAACACCTAGCAATGCAACACCGACTACGCAAGCACCAAGCACTTCAACTCCTGGAATTTCAGCACCAAGCACTTCAACTCCTGGAAGTACAACTCCACCACAACCAGGTCAAGACGCAACAAAAGTAAATTCTGCGTCTCCTACAGGCGATGTTGAACAAATCTTAGCTACAATAAGAAAGAAAGAGTCTTCAAACAACTATACAGCACAATCTGGTGGGTCTAGTGCCTCCGGAGCTTATCAGTTTATTGATTCTACGTGGAGTTCTCTTGCTAAGCGTTATAGTATTGGAACAGAATTTAAATCTGCTAAAGATGCACCGAAAGAAATTCAAGATGCAGTTGCTGCTGCTTATGTAAGGCAAATTTTAAGAGATAATGCAGGAGATGTCTCTAAAGTTCCGTTAGTTTGGTATACAGGAAATGCTCAAGGAAAAATGTCAGATGCTGCTATAGCAGCAAATAGAGGGCAGACTGGCGAAGATTATAAAAATAAGTGGATGGCAATGTATTCAGGAAACGGTCAGCAATTAGCACAATCATCTACAACTAAGGTTCAGGAAGATAGAGCTAACAATCAAAGAGTTACAAATAATTTCAACGTATCTCAAGCTACACCCACACAAAACAGAATTCCACAACAACCTCAACAACAACCATCACAAGACACTTCAATTAAAAACAGAATATTAGATATTTTCAATCTAAATCGGGTAGCTGCATAAATGGCAAATACAACACCGACCTTTTCAGACTTATTGAATAGTAGTGAATTCACTGGGATGAACCCACAGGTCCGTGCTCAAATTGAAAAAGCGCAGGCTGAAATGGAAAAAGCAACAAACAATTCACCTGAAAATAAGGGTAAGAGAAAAAGATCATCTAGAAAGAAAAAGTCAGATACATCAATTTCTCTTGGTGATGTAATTACCAGTGTCGAAAACACTAATATGAATCCACAAGTAATTGCTCAAATTGAGAAGGCACAAGACGAGATAAGGAAAGGTTTGCCTAAAAAAGAGTATATTGAAAATCAATCAGATAACAACTTTAATTTTAAGTCTACGGCTAAACAATCACCTGGTTTGTTAAAGAGAATTGGCACTGGTTTAGAAAGTGCTGGAACAAATACATTTAATAAGATGTTTCCTAGAATGGGTAAGGTGATTGATTTTGTCGAACAAGAGCACAACAGAAGAAAATTATCTGAAAAAACACAAGCCAATGATTCGAAAGTAATTCCTACAAGCGAATTGTTAAGCAATATAAATGAAAATCAAGCAAAAACGAACCAACTTTTACAAAATTTAAACAGTGAGCAACAATCACCTGGTTTGTTAAAGAGAATCGGCACTGGTTTAGAAAGTGCTGGAAC
>JAAOEI010000165.1_pt1 | contig 27482 bp, 47 predicted proteins | sample 7059261 | NCBI WGS metagenome assembly JAAOEI01 (sample SAMN14008812, study PRJNA610033) | viral metagenome | isolation source: viral particles filtered from seawater | place: China: Hangzhou Bay, Yangshan Deep Water Harbour | collected 2017-10-31 | reverse complement strand
GCATCATGATCGCAGCACACAAGCCTGCGCCGGTACAGGTGAGCTATCTTGATGCTGGTCGCTTCCATGTGCCTGAGCTTGACTATCTTATTGTCGGTCGCAGATACGCACCGCGCGATCTAGCTGAGATGGGAACAGAGCGCATCCTTGGCATCCCACGCTTCTATCAGCACGAGCCCATCTCGCCGAAGCCACTGACGCCACCGCCCTTCGTGGAACGAGGCTTCTTTACGTTCGGATCGTACAACAGTCCTGTCAAGATCAACGATGCGGTGCTCAGTACGTGGGCACGCATCCTTGATGCATGTCCTAAGTCGTTCCTGTATTTCAGGTATCGCAACGAGTTCGCCTCACGCGACATTGTGAAGCGCATACTCGATGCGTTGCCTGACTACAAAGAGCGCATCATCCTTGATATGGGACAGAAGGATCATCTCACACAGATGCAGCACATCGATCTGCATCTAGACACGTTCCCGTTTCCTGGCTCAACGACGACGTTCGAGCTTGCATGGATGGGTGTGCCGACGCTGACGACGACTGGTAACACCATCATGTCGCATTACGGCTCTGGCATCAATCATCAGCTACGACTGCCTGACATTCTGACGACGCATTCGATCGATGACTATGTGAAGAATGCAATTGCGATCTATCAAGATCCTGAGTTCTTGATCGACATCCGTAAGAATCTGAGACAGCGCTGTATGGAGAAGATTTGCAAGCCGATCAATAATCACTTCGAGCGTTGGATGCGTGCTATCTGGCGCCACCACTGCAAGACTGGGGGAGAGCAAGGTGCAGTTAGATGAAGATGCTGTTAGCAAGGTTGCGAACCATGCTATAACAATCGTATTAGCAAGAGCTACTGCGATCATAGGACCGCCGTTGGCTGCTTGGCTGTTCGTGTCGTCATACAACAGTCTCAAGGACGATGTAATCGCCATCCGTGCTGACATTCGATCAATCGAGCGTAACATCAACACAGTACAGATCGAGAATGCTATGCACTCAGAACAGATCAAGAGCCTGGCACAGCGCGTTGATCGTATCGAGAAGGTGCGTTAATGTTGTTCGAGCATTGGAATGATGTGCCACGCGATTACTGGCGTTGGCCTCATTTCATGCCGAATGAGATTGCGTCAAAAGGGGATCAATCGCTCTTGGTAGACGAGCAAGCCCTTGATCGGCTTGAGGAATTAAGGCTTGTCCTGGGGCGCCCTCTTGTGGTACTATCTGCCTATCGCGATCCGTTGCACAATGCGCGCGTAGGCGGCGCTCCCCTGTCACAGCACAAGTTCGGACGTGCGTTCGACTTGAAGCTGACACTAGACAGAGACCTCATCATTCGTACTGCTCGTGAAGTCGGCTTCGGCGGCGTTGGCACGTACAATACGTTCGTGCATGTCGATGATGGGCCAAGCCGTGTGTGGGATGGCAGGGGAGAGTAATGGACATCATCGATTTTGCTGGCAGCGCACTGAGCGGCGGCATCCTTGGCATCGTCGGCTCCGGCCTGAAGTTCGTTGGAGAATACTTCACGAACAAGCAGAAGATGGAGATGCAGAAGATCACCAATGCACACGAGATCACGTTGCTTGGTGAACAGTCCAAGCTGCGTGTCATCGAGGGTGAGATCGAGCATCGTGTCGTGCGTGAGAAGGCCGATGGTGACATTCGCGTTGCATCGTATGGTCTGTACGCAGGCACCGAGAATATCTACAAGTGGGCTGCGACTGTCATCGGCCTCAATCGTGTGATCCTGACATGGATACTGTGGCTGCTCACGCTATGGATCGCGTACAAGATCATGGACTATCGTGGCAACAGCATCATTGATGGCAAAGACATCATGAGTGACATCGTGAATAACATCACGTTCTGTGCTGCGACGGCAACGACTTGGTGGTTTGGGGATCGTCCCCCGCAGAAGCGCTAAAGGAGATAAGCAATGCCTGCAAACTATCAACCGCCTCTTGACTACAATCCGAGTGGTGGCGATCCGTACGTTGCTCCGCCCGACATTAGCGGCTTTGACAGTTTGGCTGGCCGTGCTGCCCAAGCACGAACAAAGAGCGCTGGCCGTGATGTCATCAATGCACGCAACTCGTACCTACTTGGTGCAAGCCAGGATCAGCGCCGCGCGATCGGACAGAAATACTACGCGAAGCAGTTCGCTCAGAACACGCCTGCGCTGCATGGTGATAACCCTGGCGACTTTTTGAATGTCATCCTTGGTGGTGATGACAGCTTCTTGCAGGGCCTTGCCGATGACCCCGGCAACAAAGGTGGCTATGGCGGCAACATCGAAGGCAACGGTGGGCCGATCTATGTCGGTCCTCCTGGTGGCGGTACTGGTGGCGGCAACAACTATGGACAGCAGATCAGTGAGTTGCAGAAGCTGATCCAGACGTTGATGAACAACCAGAACAACAGCAGCGGCGGATCAACCACGCTAAGTGCTGGATCAGTCGGCAACATGACAGGCTCGGCTGCTGAACGTGCACAGCGACGTAACACCCAAGGCATCGCTAGCACGCTTTCGCAGCGTTCGCGTGGTCGTCGTTCGTCTAGCGCAGGGCGACGTTACTTCTAGGAGCCTATCATGGCCGAAGGCGGCGGTACTGTCGATAACATTGGCGTTGGTGACTACGGCCGCGATCTTGCTGGCATTGCGAGCATGGGTGGTGTTGATAGTGGCTTCAGTACTGGCAATGCCATGCTTGACAAGGTGCTTGGCATCACGCCTGGTATCGGCCTTGCACAGAACATGGTCAGCTTTCTTGACTTCCTTGCTGGACAGCATTGGGGCGACGGTGTTGCAGGTCGTGGATCGAGCAATGATCCTACCGAAGGCGGCAACAATGGTGGCAACGACACGAACAGTGCGTTGCAGCAGATCATTGAGACCATCGTCAACAGCGGCGGGGGTGGTGGCGGCAACAATACGACGCCACGCACGATCACGCCCAACGCACGTGCAGGTGCCGAAGGCAGTCGTCGTCCTGGATCAGGCTCGATGCGTCGTCCAAGCATGCCATACTACGAAGGCATCGGCAGCCGCAGCCGTCGGGCTCCTGTTGTTGATGATGGCATTGCATATGCTGGCGGTAGCAAGTGGTTCGATGAGCGTACAGGACAGCGACGCTCCGGTGCTCCACCGCTTGGCCCTGATCAGAAGCAGTTGATGCCGATCACTGACAGCTACGAAAGCATGACAGGCGCTCCACGCATGTCTGATGCTCCTCCAGCGGGGCTTGGCATTGCGAAGTTGATGACTGGCTTACTCGGTGTGAATGCTGCTGCTGATCAGGCGACGAATGCACGACAGGCGCCACTCAACAATGCACTCAGCCGCATGTACCAGCGTGGCGACATTCGAGACGATGCTGCTTCGGTTGGCAGCGTCGTCAATCCCATTCGTGGCAAGGCAAAGGACTTGGCACTGTCGCAGCTATTGAGCGGATCACGTGTGTCTGACAACATCTTCGATCTGACAAATCTCGGTGCCAACATCGGACAGGCGCAGGGTGCTCAGAATGTGAATGTGCGTGGTCGGATGCCAACCCGCACGCGGAGGTTCTAATATGGCTGGCTTGCTAGACTTCCTGCCGTTCATTGGCAGCCTGTTCGATAGTAGCGGCAACAGCGATCGATACGGTGCGCAGGCTGCTGCAACGATGGAGCAGTTGAAGCTCCAGCGTGAGATGATGGAGAAGTCTGCTGATTGGAGCGGACAGAACAACGAAGACCTGATGGCGTACATCCTCGGCCAGAACCCACTGGCAGAGGAAGAGCAAGCAGGTGTGAACGAAGGCAACTTCGACTTCGCTGAGTTCTTGAACGAACTGCGTGGTGGCTATGCAACGGATGTGAATGATCAGCTAGAGGGTCGGCTTGCGGGCGCTGACAATCTCGCTGGCAAGAACTTCCGTACACAGGATCGCCTCGGTGGTGACATCTTCGACATTGCGATGGGCCGCGATCCGTCGATGTTCGTTGATGCGTCTGAAGACATCGCTGGACAGCTGTCTGAGAACCCGTACGATCTTGAGAGCATGATGGCTGATGCCGAGAGCGCAGCCACGATGGCTGTTGATCGGCAGTACGGCAAGCTCATGGACAACGTGTCTCGTGATGCAGTGCGACAGGGCACGGATGCAAGCCAGTCGTTGCTTGATCTAGGCTCGCAGTCTGCTCGTGATGCTGTCGAAGCTACACTCAAGGCACGACTTGGCACGCCTTCGGCCTACGAAGCAGCATCGACGTCTCGTGCTGGCCGCCTGACGAACTCGATGAGTGCCCTTGAGGGTGCTGCGAGCGGCATCGATAGCCGTGCGATGGCTGGCTTGCGTGGCGCTGGCGACATGATCAGCGGTGCATCGAACCTTGGCATCAACACGCTGCTGCACAAGCCTGATTACGAAGACCCGAGCGAGGGCATGAACAATCCGCTCGAACGCTTCCAGTCGGTGCTAAATCGTCGTGCCAATCCGTTCGCTGCACAGACCAATCCGTATAGTGGTCTGAAGCCTGCGATCCCTGCATTCCCGAAGGTGCAGGAAGGCAAGACGAACTACGGCACGCTCGGTGCTGCACTCGAAGAACTGCTGTCAGGGATGTAAGACATGGCTGATCAGGACTTCGGTATCAACGATCTCAATCTGCAACAGTTGCTTGGCGGGATCAACAATCCTGCGGCACTTGCATCGCTACTCAGTCAGGACGGTGCTGCCAGCTTCTTGCCTTTGATCCGGCGTCGTCAGATGGAGGCAACGAAGTCGTACATCGACAGCACGGGCGAGAACAACGTCGCTCGTGCGCTGTTGCATCAACAGGCTGAAGCGAACAAGCGCAGGAAGAATGATCAAGAGTTTGAAGGCAAGTTGATCTCTGAAGCGCCCAATCTTGCACGTGAAGGCATCAACTCGGTTGAGGCATTCAAGGCGTATGGACCGATCACCAATCCAGGTGGTCGTGGATCGTTGGGTGTTGCAGCATTGCTTGGACAAGATGCCAAACGTTCGTATGCACAGAACCAACGAGCCGAAGCACTAGGACGTGCTGCTACCAACGGTTATCCGGCCGATGAAGGCACTGAAGTTGATTTGAATGCTTCACAGTTGCCAATCCTTCGTCGCGATGGTGGCCGAGCGACTGGTGTGCTTGAGGCGCTTGCTCGTGCGAATGCCAACAATGGCAAGACCGTTGCACAGTATGGGCCTGATGATGCTCTGATCGGCTCGTCTGTCACAATGCCTCCTGGCGTTGCGCCTCCGAAGAACCTGATGCAGCCAGGACAGGAGCGCGATCTTGCTGTGCCTCCTGCTGCTGAACAAGAGATGCGCAAGGTGCCTCAGCTATCGAATGCGCAGTTTGCGAAGCTGCCCGGTGGCAAAGGATACGTAGCCAAGTACAAGAGCGGTGGCAAAGATGTGACCGTCATCGTTCCTGCTGATGCGAATGGACGGCCTCTGAAAGAACAGGCGCGTGTGATCAATGGAACTGCCGCCCCCTGATGATCTAGAAAGCGACTATGATCTTCCTCCTGCTGATCCTGTAGAAGGCAGCGAGAGCAAGCTACGTCGGCTCGGTCGTCAAGCATACGCATCGTTGCTTGATACGCCATCAATCGTGCCTGGGCTCTATGCGCTGTTGGGCATGGGGACGGAAAAGCTCGGCCTGCCGCTGCCGGGCGCTGATGCTGCGCTACAGATGACGAAGCGCATGGGCGAGTGGGCGAATGAGACGGCAGGCACGACACAAGTAGAAGACACCGCTGATGCTGCCGCGCGTGTGGCTGCATCGATTGCGTTGCCCATCCCCGGTGGCTGGATCAAGTCGTTGTTGCCTGTACAAGCTGCGCTCAAGGCTGCGCCGAAGACGACGAAGCTCGTTGGCAACATCGCCGAAGTGCTCACGCCTGCAACTGTCAATCCGTCTGCGGCTCGCTATGCACTTGGCGGAGGTGTCGGCGTTGGCTTGTACGAAGCTGGCAACGCCCTTGAAAATGATCCGTCGTACAAAAGCCTGTTGCCGAACATGGGACAGGATCGAACACAGCTTGCGCTGCCGCCGCCGGATGACGCTGCTGATCCTGATCGCATTGGCGTTGCGTTGCCGATGCCTGATCCGCCCGATGACGACAAGTGGTCTAATCTGGCGATGGTCGGCGGTGCTGCGGCGATGGCAATCCCTGCTTGGTACGCAATGCGTCGTAGTGGTGGAATGCTGCGCTCGGCAACGATTGCTGGACCTGATCCAGAACTGACACCGTTCAAGACAGCAACCACGCCCGGTGAGTCGCTGATCACACAGACGCAAGACGCGAAGCATGTACTCACGTCGCAGCTTGGTCGTGCCACTGATGACGTGACTGAGAAAGCGTTCGAGCAGCAGATCGATCTGATGACTCGTGCTGGTGGTGCAGCACAGATCGACACCATCCTCAAGTCAGGCATCTATCCGGGCGGTGCGATCCGTGGGCCGGCGATGGTTGTCGTGCAGAAGGAGTTTCAGCAACTCACGCCTGAAGCGCAGCAACGCATCAGTCAGGGCATGGTCGGCCAAGACTTGCTTGAGAACCGTGCATACATTCGCAAGTCAACGAAAGATCCCAACCGCACAACTGATCTGCCAGGTATCGATGATGCAACTGCAAAGTCGTGGGCACAGGCTTTGGAGGGTGATGCGCAGAGCAATCTCTTCGCGATGCGTCTTCGCCAGACGATGCGTGATGCGCTCGAATACGCTGCACAAGAAGGTCGAATCAGCAAAAGCCAGCTGACCAAGATGCTGCGTGAGCGGCCGATGTACGTACCGATGCGCCGTGCTGGTGAAGACCTCAGCGAGAGCGAGTTCAACATGCTCTTGCAGCGTACGACTGAGGCAGGCAAGGGTGCACAGGAAGTCCTCAATCCGATCCAGTCGGCTGAGAGCTACATTGCTGAGTTGACGCGACGCACGATGAACAACACCGTGCGACGTGATTGGCTTGACAAGATGAAGACGACGACTGATCAGGGCCTGCTCAATTCATTCAAGCAGGTCGATGAGTGGTCGTCTGATGCTGTCACGATCTATCGCGACGGCAAGCCTGAGCACTACGTCTTCGCTGATCCGCTCGTCAAGAAGGCACTCGAACTCAATCCGATCATGGCGAACAGTGCATGGGCGGCAGGGTTTCGTAGCTTCAATCAACAGAACCAGACGGGTGTGTTCGCTCCGTTGAAGTCTGTGCGCTCGATGATTTGGGACACGATTGCTGCTGCGAACTATCGTGAGGCTGGCCGTTCGTTTGGTCTGCTTGATGGCGCATTGCAAGCAGCAAGCAACGGCAAATTTGCTTTTCGTGGTGACATTGTGGGCGGTATTGGTTCCGCAGCGATTGGATTAGGTCGGACAGCGGGTGCTCGACTGGCAGCGACGATTGCGGAGGGCATCGAAGCTGATCTTCGATCGGGTACTGGCATGTGGAATCAGCTTCCGAAGCCGATGGCGACGATGGTTGCGACGCGGATGAGGGATGCATATCTCAATTCCGTGTATCATGCATTCGAGCGTGGTGGTCGTAACGCTGCGCTGCTCAATGACGACATGTTGCAAGCCAGTCAGATGCTCAAAGGCAGCACTGACAGGCTCAAGAACTCTGCATTCGGTCGTGCGATGGGCGACACAGGTCTCGCCTCTCTGTGGCGTTTCTATACTCAGACGCTGGACACTCTACAGAACGCTGTGAAGGTTCAGTACGTTGCAGAGAATTTGCGAAATGCTCCAATCGATCAGCTAGTTCACGAAGCTCGGTCGATTGGCGGCGGAGATATGTCGCTTCGAGGTCTCGGTCGCGTACGTGGAGCAGAGACCACAACTCCTGCGCTTGATGGAGTGATTGGCGGCGTAGCTGGTGCGACGAAACTGGCTGCGGATTGGTTGCCGTATGCGAACGCAACTCTTCAAGGTCTTGCGAAGCTCGGCGAAGTCGCGGCCCGTCCAGGGCAGCGAATGACCTTCGTCGCAGGGCTCGCTGGATCAGTCGGATCAATCGCTGCAGCATCAGTCATCCTCAATTCTGGCATGTCGCCTGAGTGGAGAGAAGCGTATTGGTCGATGCCGTCGTGGTGGCGTATGTCGAACATCCCGCTTCCGGTTGGTGACAAGTTCGGTGACATGATCACCGTGCCCGTGCCGCCTGAGCTCTCACCGTTCGTTGCAGTGATGCAGAATGGTGTCGATCAGATGCTTGGTCTCAGCAATGGACAGGCTGCGGGCATCGGACCTGACATGTGGCAAGCGATCAAAGACACGGTTGGCTTCCCTATGCCGCCGATGTTCAATGCTGCCCTTGCTCTAGGTGGTGGTCGAGCAAGCATCGAGCAAGGTATTCAAGAGATACCGACGAGCAAGGTGGTTCCTGGCTATAGCCATGCAGGAGCAGTACTGCCAGCAAATATAACAGAAGCACTAGCAAGCATCGCCGGATCGTCAGCCACAATGTTGCTTGAGACAGCCAGCGCGATTGCGAACAAGGGCGGTGTTGGTCCTGCTGAAGGCGTCGATGCCGCAGCAATTCGTGGTGGGCAGCAACTCCTGGGCGACACAACTCGGAACGTGCCGGTGTTTGGTTCTCTGTGGGGTGGTGCACGTGACTACTCCTCGAATGAGGTGAGCAAGAGCTTGGCTGTAAAGATGCAGGCGCTCGACAACATGGACAATGCGCTTCGCAATGCACAGCCGAGGGGAGGCATCATGCCTGTACCTACATCGGCCAACCCTGCATTCAACAGCGCGGCGATGCAGGTGCGTTTCTATCTCACCAAGAACCCTGCCGTACAGCAACTGAAGCGTGACATCAAGACGCAACAGAACACTGTCGAAGGACTGAATGCGATCTATCCAAAGACGGCCGACACGATGGGACAGCTGAGCGGTGCGAAGCGTGAATTGCGCAACATGCGTGACAAGCTAGCACGACAGATCAGTGATATGGAGGCGTCGATTGGTCGCTCTCTTGAGGAGATTGATCCTCAGAAGGTTCAGTGATTGGCTCGCCTGCATAGAGAATGCGAGCCCTCTCGACAGCAGGCGTGTCAATAAGGTAGGTCGCTCGCCAAACCATCGACGGGCGACCTACTTCGCTCACGCGGAAGCATTGCACGCAGTTGTAATCAAGCAGTATCTTCAACACAAGGCGAACATCCTTCGCACCGGTCAGGTGGCGAAGTCGGATGCACATCTTCTGCTGCTGAACGCCCAGCTTGCCCGCCTCTTTGAGGATTTTGACGATCCGTGTGAAGATTTGGATGCGCTTTTCCCACGCTTTGTCGATGGGCCGATCGACATCGGCATTGACATTGTGACTTGTGTCATCTTCCAACCTTTTCGGATCATCTCGGGTGACAAGCTCGATTGCTTTGATTGCGTTGATGATGTGGTCTTCTTGGATTTCGAATGTAAGGTCAGCGCAGGCAAGGACGCAAGCAACAGAGAGGACGTGCCGCTCGTGTCTTGCTTCGCTGCTTCGTAGCTTCGTATCACTCGCTTCGCGATAGCTTTCGTATCGAGCGATGGCAGCTGCGGTCGCCTTGATAGGAACCTCTCTACATGGGCCTTCATGCCGCTCAAGCTGTGCAAGTCGCTCGTCAATGTCGATGATAGCTGATCGCACCACCGCAGCATCTGGCTGAGTGGGTACTTCTCCCCATTTGATGCGCCGCTTAGGGCGTTCTTCGCGTACGACGATGCATCTTGAAGTGAAGCCACCAGCATCCGCATCTGCTCCGCCGAATGCTCCAAGCCACTCAGGAGTTGACGCAGCGAGCATGTTGATGCTTGCTTTCTTGATCTCGTACGTGCCTTCTCGCTTCGTGCCGCCACGTTCAATCTCCTTGGTGTCGAACATATCAGTCAGATAGGCGATGGTAGGTCGAGCGGCATTTCGTGCAAACGATCTCGATAGTTCGGGCAGTGCTAGAAGTAGCGGCGAGCACCCAAATTCCTTCGATAGTACAGCCATCTCTTTCATGAGCATTGACGAGGTCAGCGATCCTGAGAAGAGCGTCGCGTTTGATTTCGATGCCGACGCATACCATTGCACAATCTCCGTTGCTCTGATTACAGCAGTCGTCTTCCTGGCAACTCCCGGCGGTGCGGTAAGCAAGATGTAGTGATTGGGCCAGACAGGAGCACCAGGACGATCGACGTAACACCGACGACGCAGGACAGCAGACACACAAAAGACAGCAGACCAGAAGTCGAAGCTGTATGGTGTCTCAGATGCATCACACCACTCCATGTACTTGGTGATGAAGGAGGCAGGAGACGTGAGATGTTTGTACGCAGCAGTCATCGAAAGATGAGCCACAGCAAGAAGGCAAGGAACGCAAGCATTGCTAACTCTTTGATCGTATCATCGTTCACAGCATCACCTTCTCAAGTCCGCTCAGTCGTCTCAATCCGTCCGCTCCTGGCTGACTGATCTTGCCCTCCGCTGGCACGATCATAGGCTCGCCTTGCACCATAATAGGTTCTTCGGCATAGCGTTGCATGATCCGTAAAGCCTTCTCCGCACATGCCAACGGGACAAGTGCAGTCAACGAATCGTGGCGATTGATCAGTATCTTCGCATGCATCGGCCACTCGTCATCCTCCTGTGCTTGGTACATGACCATCGACACCTTGTCACCGATGGTGCTCTGCGGCTTGAACGCGATGATCGGTGTCAGCTGCTCATCATCAACGATGCGGCCAAGGATTTTGAAGCGTCGGCCGAATGCATTGAACAACTGACCTGTGCTGCGGACCTCAGTTTCGACTTCCTTCCACCATCTACGAAGCTCGGGCGTCGCGCGGTGATAGCGTTGGAATGCATCGTTCGCAAGGCCAGGAGAGAGGCCCGTGACTTGTGCTAGTCGATCCACTTGCATTCGATAATTGAGACCGTGACGGCATCGCTTGGCGATATACCGCAGCGAGTGCACACCCTCCGCTGTATGATCTTCTTTCGGTACGTCTTCGTAAGGCATCTCAAACATATCCGCTGCGAGCGCCCGGTGTGCATCGTACCCGCCCTCCAACCGGGCTCGCTCGAATTGCTCCTTCCACTTTTCGATGCGCGCCTCCCACGCGACATAGCGAGCCTCCGCTTGTGATAGATCGAAGTACACGAATGTGTATCCCGGATCGGCGATGAACATCACATCAGCACGACGAGGCTGGTTCTGCATGTTCATTGCAGTGCCCCAAGCATTCTTGGATGACGACAAACGGCCCGGTGCAGACGTCGTACCGAACTGCTTGTACTCTGCACGGAAGCGATTGTCTTCGTCGATCTTCATCTCAGCATAGGTCGAGAAGAACTTGTGCTCTTCCTTGTACTTGTCGAGCTTTGCAATCACATCCTTCGCACCTTCAGACGTACGAGGGTTCATGCTGATCCACTTGCGATTGGCTTTGTCGGTGCCTGTGCCTTTGCCAAGCACGCCAAGGCGCTTGAACAGAAGCTCTTGCAACTGCTTGGGACTATTAGGGTTTGGCCTGTAATCAGGATCGGCACAGGCTTTTCTAACAGCAGCGTAGTAATCAGCTTCGAGACGTTGCAGCTGTTCGTACAACTCTCCACGGACACGCTCCTTACTCTCGACGTCAACAAGGACGCCAACAGTCGTCGCCTCAATCAGCCACTTCTGCAATCGCATGACATGATTGAAGAAGAACTGGTCGAGCTTCTGTGCTACAAGCTCTCTATGAAGACGGTCTTGTACCTTCCACGTGATGCATACGTCTTTGACATTGTATATCCAGAACGAGTCAATGTCACCACCCTCTTTCCAGATGTCGATCTCATCTTTGTAGTACGGATGCGTTGTATATTGCGCCGTGAGGAAGCCGAGATTGTGCGGCAAGGTCGGATAGAGCAGATGATGCGCAAGTAGGGTATCGAACCAAATGGATCGCGTCCGAATGTTATCCTGATACCAGAGCCAATAGGCATCGAAGTTACCATTCTGTGCAACCAAGCGAACGTTGGATGATGCAAGTACACGAGCAATTGATTGACGAACAGTGGCTTCCTCACGAGGAGAGAAGCGGTTCCCCTTCGCGTCTCGAAAATTGATGCACATCCCTTCATGAGCGTTATCTGCCAGCCCAACACAGACAGTGGTGGATGCGTTGGTCTCGATATCAAACGCCACAGGTGCTCCGCTTGAGAGCATTCGTTGGCACCACCTAATCGCTTCAGTCGGCGACGGATTGTACTGAGGTACGATTTCATGCTTGACGTACTCACCCTTCACAACGAGGCTGAGCTTCTGCATGTCGAGCATGAAGATGGGCTCAAGCTGCGGATTGCGAATGGCATATGCAGGGTTGTAAGAGAAGACGTGCCAGATGCCTTTGTTCTCGGTTACTGATCCGCGCCACTGCTCGATAGAGTGATGGCCGGTGGTGACGAAGAGGGCAGTTGATCCAAGCACGAGAAAGACTCTAGCATCTGCCAACTGAGATAGCTCCCAATCAAGTAGAGCTTTCCAATTCGACATCTCGTCAGGGCCGATGCGTTCCTCTTCGCCGCACAGGCGCTTGACAACGTTAGTAACGTAGCAATCCGCTCGGGTGATGCCGAACTTTCGCAGACTGGCCCAAAGTAGTTGTCCTGAGCCACCGACCAAAGGCATCCGCATCTTAACCTCATTGTGCCCAGGTCGCTCCGCCAAGATGACAATCTTTGAGTTGACACTGCCATCTCCTCCGCATTCAAACTTCAGGCCGCACGCAGCAGCACGAGTTGCAAGCTCGCTTTGAAGTGTTGCCATTACGAGCCCACTCCTGTCAGATCAGCACACGTCTTACACAGCGGCAGGCCGTTAGCGACACGTCGCCGTTCACATCGTTGGCAGACGGTAAACATGCGACGAGCGTTAAATTTCGCATTCGTCCTGGCATTCTTGATGCTCTGTCGCTGCTCCTTTGACATCATCGGTTGCTTACGTCGAAAGCCGCCACGTCGCTCAGGCTTGAATGAGAAGTCTGTCGTCATCGTGGCATCTTTCGTTCATCATGCCAACGCTCAACAGCACGCACGACCTGCGCCCGAAAGCCTTCAAGATCATGCTTGTTATATAGCTCCTGCACAGTCACGCCGTTGTAATCGACGTAACTGCGGCTGTCGTTCAAGAAGTCGCAGCCTTCACGATACAGTTGAACGATTAAGCAGTTGCGATGATTGATCCATTCAATGATCGGGATCATCTCGTCAACGAAGCCGCAGTCGCTGATCACCATGACACGGCCAGGAGATAGATGGTTCTTCAGATGCGTGACTGCGATGCGACCGAACACATCCTTGCCGAGCAACGGCTTGGCATAGACTTCAGACATGGCGATCTGCATCTCACGATACGTCGGGCCGAACCATGTTGGCTCGTCTTTGCGCTTCTCAAGTTCTTCGTGCTTCATGCCAATCAACGCGGGCACAGCCAATTTGAGTGGCTGAGACATCTTGTAATGAAACGCATTGAAAGACGTGACGAGTGCGTTGGCGGCCGTGTCCTTGCCACTACGCGGGGGGCCGTTCAAGAAGATGATGGATGCTGACATCTTACTTCCTCGCGAAGTTGTTACGGACAGTGAAGCATGCTGCCTGGATCGATCGCTGATCGGTGATGACAGTCACATGCTTACGTGCACGAGAGCAGCCAGTATAGAAGTTGCGTCGGTTCAGCATGAAGGACACAGACTTGTTCATCAGATAGACGACATGGCTGTACTCGGAGCCTTGACACTTGTGCGTCGTAAGGACGTACGCCAGGTCGATATCCTTGCGTGGATCAGCGAGATATGCGTTGCCAGCCCGATTGATGCGCTGGACGTTGCGAGGGATGTAGACGACGCGATCACCGACGTCGATCTGGAAGCCCTCGAACTCATCGATCTCAGTGACGATGCCTGCTTCACCATTGAACAGCCCACTTTCTTCGTTGTCAGCCTTCACGTCGTACGTGTTCTTGCTACACACAACCTTGTCGCCGACACGGATGCGAACCTGTTCTTCCTTCGCCCATTCATGACGAGGTAGGACAATTGATGCAGACATGTCGTCCCACAGAGCGGACTGAATGCGTCCATTCAGCTTGACAGTGCCGATCCATGACTTGTTGCTGGGCGTGATGATCTGATGCTGAATGCTGGTGAAGTCGATGCCGCGTGACTGTGCATCGGCGATCAGGTCCATCACAACATCGACAGGCTTGTCGGTGTACTTAAGCTCGAAGTCATCCTTCTGTACAGGTATCCAACCACGAAGGATGCGACTGCAATTCATCGCAACGCCGGAGCCAGCTTCCTGTCGATAGTTGTGCTCAAGCCGAATACCCTGGAACTCCTTGAGCATCTGACTGAACTTGCTTGGCGCATCGAGCAGACGTTTGTCTTCTTCAATCGGCTGTAGCTGATTCTCGTCGCCGAACATACAGATGCGTGAGCCATTAGGCATCGCATCGATGATGCAACGATGCAGATCGTTGTTCACCATTGCATACTCGTCAGCAAGAATGACATCGCAATCAAGCGGGTTGTCAGGCATGAAGCGACGTGGCACAGAAAAGCCTGTCGGCTTGCCGGTCTTCGGATCAGGATCGCCAGGATGTGTGAACTCAAGGGCGCGATGTGCAGTCATCGCATTCTTGATGCCGGTCGCTTCCTTGATACGCTTCGCAGCCTTGCCGGTCGGGGCTATCGTGATGACAGAAAAGCCGGCCTGAGTGAGACTGTCATGCACGAGTTGCATGATTGAAGTCTTCCCAGTGCCGGCTTCTCCTGAGACCGGAACGATGCGACGGTTCTTCGTATCAAGACATGCAGTAACGGCTTCCTGCTGCTTGCTGTGCAGAGACGCGAAGTCCATGATTGATGATCTCCTCGGCGGCTTCAACGAGCCGCAGGTCAGACGACGTGAAGAATTCAGTGATGTGTGCAGTGAGCCACATGTTCTCGATCTCGCGACGCATCTTATCGGACAGATGACGTGCAGAACGACGAAGTGCCGTCAACCGATCAAGGGTCAACAGACACGACCGTTCCTGTTCTGCGTTTGCGAAGTTCACGAGCGACATAGATGGCACACCAACGGTAGAAGGGCACTTCTTTGACACCGAGCGCGTCTGCCTCTTCCTTGACGAGCTTGCGGTCGATGTCGTTGATGCGAAACCTGACAGGCGTGAGAGCTTTGTGATGGGCCAACACGCCACGGGCACGCGCGACTGATTGTGGTACGGGTATGGTGATGTAGTTGTCATCAGCATCTCGCTCAGTCATCGTGTGCCCGTGGTTTGTGTTAGTTCAGATGCGACTTACTTCGACGCCTTGGCGCGTTCCTGCTTCGGCACCGTGAGGCGAACGAAGGTGAGCGACGCATTCTTGTCGCACGCATCGAGCACATCATTCGGATTGATGGCGACGCCGACGATGGCGTTCTTGACCGCCTCGTTAGTGACGCCTTCCGGCAGCTTGCTCTTGTCGATCAGGACGAGAACACGCTTCGGGCCAACCGGACGCTTCGGCTTGTTCGGATCAACGGGCTTTCCAGCCATGTGATAGTTCCTTGTCTTGGGTTTGGGTACGACGTTGTTGACTCACATAGAATAGGCCAAGAGGGGGCCGAAGGCAAGTAGGAAAATGCATCCGGCCCCACCTTGTTAGACGATCTTCGTGACGCGGCCCGCCTTGTGCTGCATCACGCCCTCGAACTCCTCATGCTCGACAGTCAACCGAGCCTTGTGCCCGATCAGGCTGTTCGGGTCGAGGGACCGGCCGAGCGTACCACTGAGAGCTTCCACGATCCTGCGGGCATTCCAACGGCCGCTGGGCGTGTCTTCAACGATGGTGTAGTGCTTGAGGTTGGTGCCATCCGGGTTGCCGTCCTGATAGTCGGATGGATAGGCATCGACCGGCACATGGAAGGTGAGCGTGAGCATACGCTTGCCCTTCTTGCTCGGCGCGACTTCAGCGAAACGCACCTCTGCAACATAGTCCTTCGCCGGCAGTGGAGCAGGCGGCTTCGCATTTGCAAGGTCTTCGCTGAACTCGGCAATGGAAGAGATGTCAGTCATGTTCACTCACTGTTGTTGATGCATCGACAAACGACTACGGATTGTAACAACGATACGACACCATGTCAATCCGCTAGGCATAGGTGTCGGTCCAAAAGGGGCCTACTAGATATAGTGGGTCCGGCCCCTTCAGCGGTTGCCAGCGATCACACCACGTGACGCTTGGCGGAACTCTTCAGTTGCTTCGTTGTGCTCCATGATGGCGTGATCGACGGCATCCTCTGCACGGATCAGTGCTGACTTTGCACGCTTCAATCCAGCAGATGCCTTGACAAGCCGTTCATGCGCACGACCCATGTCGATTGACTCGGGCATACCTCCTCCTTACGTGGGTAGCGGCAGCTTCTTGAAGCCACCGTCACGCCACTGTTGATACCAATCACCGACCTTCATACCACGATCATGTTCTTGATCGTAGTTCCACGTGATCAGCCCAGGCCCAGTCATGTCGAACATGCGACTGCGCATAGGCTGATACACTCCATGTGGGCGAATGCGAAGAAGCCGCTTGTTCTTCTCGCCCGTATCCTTCATGTGCCAGACTTCACTGATCTGCAACGCGATTTCCTGCGGCAGCGTGCCACCGAGGAGGATTGTGATGCTGACAATGTTGCCGTCGTTGTCTTTGCTCGGTGTGTCTTCGTGGCATAGGACAACAAAATTCTTGCCATACTTGGCGGTGAGCCGTAGAAGCATAGTGATGGCGCCAAGCGTATAGCGATTACGCATCCCGTAGCCGGATATTCCAGGCTGCGCAAGCGTTGCTCGAAAACCTTTGCCATCAGCCTTTCCTGAAACGATGCCGAACGTGAGTGCTTTCTGAGAAAACGATGTAGCACTATCGAAGACGACAGTATCGACCTCTTGCGTCTTGAAGTACCGCTCGAAGTCTGCTTCATACGTACCTCGCTCGATGAACTGCTCGACGATGCCATGCTCAGCGGCAGCGAAGTTGAGCACGCGAATATCATCACGCTCCCCAAGCGAAGCTGTGCCATCAGGATCGAACTGAAGCCACAGCTTCTTACCTGGCAGCGTGCTTGCGAGGACCGTTTTGCCACAGCCAGCCGGTCCCCATACAAGCAACGTGAGGCGATTGATGGACGATGACACGTTCAGAACTGGCGTGTTGCCGAACTTGAATAGCTCATCAGTACTCACTTCGTTACTCCAACCGCTGATCGTAGCGGATTAAGGATGGGACCATCGTACAAACGCTGCAAAGCTGCACGAGCGACTACAGCATTGGAGTCTTCATAGCAGCGTACGACATGACGAACCAATCCTGGCCCACGCAATAGCCACAGATGTGAATCGATGTTTGGTGTTGGCATCAGTGTCCACGCGGCTTGTGTATCTTGACGGTCAACAACTTAGAATCGGCTTCAGCATCAACGATCCACTCACACCCAAACGGGATGCGAACGTCGGGTGGATCGTTCTCACTGTGCAACGAAATCTCAGTCAGTCCTAGCTTGTGCATCAGCTTGGCAATGACAAGATCACGTTGATGAATGGCCCTGGCAATTGCTTCAGGGCCTTCATCCACCAAGTCTCGTACGAAGTCGTCAATGCGTATCGGTTCGCTCATGCTGCCAGCCTCATGATCTCACCAGCCTGTCGCTCGAATGCAACGCGCTGGTCTTGGTTCGGCATGTCTCGTGCGTAGCTGGTGCCTGCGGTGACAGCATCCCATAACGTCTCGATGGGCTTGCCTTCTTCAACCTCGTGACGCTCCATCAGCACCTTCGACATGCGAGCACCGAAGCGATCAGCCAGGAAGGCATTGACGTCGGCGATCTTCTTGTCACGCGCCGACTCGATAGCTGCAATGACCGGCTGTGCACTGCCGTTGCGATACTCATCAAGGATCGGATCGATCTCCTCGACCCAACGATGCGGAGCACCTGACGTATGACGAATGCGCATCTCCTTGAACTCTTCGACGCCCCAGATGATGCGGTTCATACACACGTAATCGAACAGGAAGAAGGCAGCACCGAGTGTGGCTGTGCCGACCTCGCTGTTCCACACAAAGAAGCCACGCGCGAAGTTGCCAGCCTTGTTGCCACGACGGTTCGGCAGTTCAACACGGTTCTCTTCGTCGGCAAGGAACACGAACATATCACGAGTGCCTGCATACAGCGTCGTGTTCTGCTTCGTGATCGGAACCTGCTTGCCAAACTCGCCAGGGATACGGAACTTGCCAGACCGACCGTCACCGAAGCGACGCATCAGACCGTGTACGATGTCTGCATTCCAGATGCGCCCGTATCGTGGGCCAGTCGCAGCACGTAGCTGCATGTCAGGCACATCCATGTCAGGACGAGTGACAAGCAGACCGACTTCTTCAACATCGCGATTGTACTTGAGACCGTAGTTGATGCAATCAGCGACGATGGGTGCAGGCAAGTCACGCAAGTAGCCAGCCGGAGCACCAGCAAGCTGCGCAATCTGACTGAATGCAAGCTCGTTGATGTTCGCAGCTGAGTTGCCTCGCGTAATCATCAAGTCCTCACCATCCGGGATGATGGTGACTTCACGATTTGCAACGACAGATGCACGGCTGTTCGTCTTCAGTCGCAACATCATATCGTGCATCTCAGACAAGCTCGTGAAGCGTTCGTCATTGGGACGAGACGCCCATTCCTTGTTGACAGTTGTGATCGTGCTCATTCGCTTGCCTTTTCTGCTATGGGAGACCAATGCTCTTCGGCCATCTGTTCAAGGATCGCCTGTCGCTCGTCATCAGGAGCCGAGCAATAGGGGATCAATGAACACGGACGGAAGTACCGATTGCACGCATGCGTGTACATCGGCGCTTCCAACACATTGTCTTTGTAGTGCTGATGGATTGATGCGACATCGAATATCCATTGCAACCAGCGTTCGTAGTGATGAGGCTCACGTGAGAAATAGTTCCAGTTGATGCCCTCTTCATACATCTTCGGCAGTGGTATCTGCGCACCGATAGCATAACCATCATTGACAGGCTGATCGAGTAGCAATGCAACAGCCATCAAATAGCCAGTCACCTGATGCGTGGTGTAGAACGACTTGCTCCATGCCTCATCAAGACGAGCGCCTGTCTTGTTCTCAATGAGCAATGGACGAAGCTGATTGTTCAGATGTACGCCGTCGATCTTGCCTGTATAGACAAGTTGTAGCGCAATGGGGTTTGGATTGCCATGATCACCTTCACGAAAGAACGTCATCTTGATCGCGAACGGTATCTCAATGCCAACAGGATGCGTTGGCTGGTTGGCATCAGACACCCAAACAGGATAGTCCATACCTTCCCATGATCTGAGATAGACGAGGCACGTCATCTCAAGATTGCCTAGCGTGCGTCGCTTGTCGCCAGGATCATCGACGAAGCCAGATGTGTACAGCAGGTCGAGACAGAAGTCGCGACGGTTCTGATCGAAGTCTTTGCTGTCATTCATCAACGACACAGCATTGTAGTAACGCTCACGACCGAACAGACGTTCACCGTGAAAGTCGGCATGAGCACGCAGCCCTTGCTTCCACCCAAGCATGTGAATGCGATGGGCAGCAAAGAACTCATGACATGCTGTACCTGCTTCGAGCGCCATTGCACGACTAGCACCGGGCATGGTCTTGTGCAGGCCGTAGCGAATGATGCCCCACGTTGGGCACGTTGCGATTGCGGTAAGACGGGAGTAGTCGAACTGATCTAGGTGAGGCGGGATGTTGTGTGGGTCAAGCAGTTCGATCTTGACCGATGCATATGATTTCAAGTGTCACCCCTCATCATCGCCAAGCGATTTGACATCGCCGACACGCTTCTGCATCCGCTGAAGCGCGTCTTTGTTGTTCTCAAGTATCCGAGTGTGCTGTGTTAGCACCGTAGCAAGGCTGTCAAATGACTTCGCCATCTCAGGAATGGCGCGGCCGATGGCATGCTGTTCTTCGGCAAGGCGCATAATCACGTCAAGCAGCACAGGATCAATGTTCCTGCGATGCAGCTTCTCGTGTACGTCACGTGCTTTCAGACTCACTGTATTCCCCTTCAATGACTGCGATACGCTTCAACTGCATCAAGGTGGCGTAGTCCTTCTCGAACTTCGCCACCTTCTTGTCGATAGCAATCAGTTCCTTGTTCATGCGGATCAGGCACGTCTCCATCTGAGCACGCGCCTTGTCATCACGAACACGTTGCTTGGCTGCCTGGGCCTCCTCATATCGCTTGCGAGTTGCAAGGCGTTTGTGTTGCAGGTTGGTGACAAGCTCATCAAGCTGCGCCTGTGTCATGTTCAAGATGTCGGGCCGCTCAGTTGGTTCAACCATCTAATATCCTACAGGCATGAACGACCTGCTTCGGCATTTTGGACACAAGGGCGCCTCGTGTGTCGCAACACGAGCATAGAATGCATCACGATCTTTTGGCATCGGGCGTCCATGCGACTCATGACCGCACTCCTCGCAACGCCAGAATGGTTTACGTTCCGGCGGCGCTTGGTCCGATGATTGTATCGACATACTTACGAACCTCCTTCCTTGCTGCATCGATTGTCTTCGCTGTGCCTCTGTACGTGGTCGGAACAGTATGCTCGAACTCCCAAGCCCACTGCTTCGACTCACGTACAAAGGTCAGCTGCGCTCTGAAGCCTCGATACAAGAATGGTATCGACTTCTCAGGGATGTGCAGAACGTCAGCCATTTTACTCCGGCACAGCGTTGAGCGTTGGCGTCAGGTACAGCGCATGGTTCGTCTTCGTCGCCTGTGCGATCAGATTGCTGATGCGATCAGCCAGCTTCGGATTGTCATCGCTCAGCTTCTGCAAGCCAGCGACAAGCACCTTCGGATCGACAGTCGTACGTCCACGCCACTCAGCATTGAGCGATGCATAGTGCGTCGAGTAGACATTCATCGCAGGAGCACCGCGACGAAGCATCTCGATCTTCTCAGCAAGCTCAGGGTTGTTCTTGACAGCATCCTTCGCCTCGCTCGCAACAGCCTCGGCCGCCTTGAGCATGACGTTCGCGAGTGCTGACTTCGCAACGATTGCATCAAGCGGATCGTTGAACGCAGGCAGCTTGGTGCCGTTCTTCTCAAGCAGCTTGCGTACGCTCTCTTGAAGACGGATCAGGAAATCACTCGGACTGCGAGGCATCAGGATGCTCCTTGTCGAATGAGATGCGACGGATCACTTCAGCCAGTGCCTTGTCAAGGTCAGCGTGGCGTACAACGTGGTAATCCAAAGAGATTTCCACGATGCCCACAGTGCTAAAGTCGAGCGACAAGCCTTGATGCAGCTTTTCGACATCGATGCCTGCATCGGCCAAGCACTCCTTTGCACGCTCCCAGCACGCATTGGCATGGTGTACGTGCTCACGATACGTACGGTCAGCATCGCCAGCATGTGCAACGAGAGCTTCCCACGGGTTGACATCTTTCTGGATGATGCCACCACCATGATCAATCAGTGGCGAGACTTTCTCGTCGTCGGTCATCAGTTGCTCCGTTCAGTTCGTTTTCGACATCAATATAGTACCACAACCACAGCATATGTCAATAGCTGTGCCACACTTCCTCCCGACAGTTGAGCATGCCTCCAGTGCTCTTGTGTTTCAGAGCGACAACCATGACAGCACGCAACGCAGTCATGCAGTTGCCATGCGTGTCGAATGGGCCTGCACGCACCTCGATTGGATCGCCGAGATGAAACATGAGGCCAACAAGAAACCACTTCATCCGATCCATCCCATGACGAAGAACAGCCCAACGGTTCCTAGAATGATCCAAACGCATATGCCAGCGAGGATGGCAATCTCAATCAACGTGCTCATGCGTCACTCCATTGATGATGTCACCAACAGCTTGTCTGCTGATGCCGTACAACTCAGCAATGTCTTCTTGCTTACGGCCTTGTTCGCCTAGCTTGCGTATCGCACGTACAACATGAGCAGGCATGCCATGACGGTCACGATCACGCATGTCCTGCATATTCTGTTCGTGTGTACCGGGCTCAAGATGCCAAGGATTGCAACATACCCAACCCCGACGACGCCCAGGGTCAGCGCCGTTGTCGCATGTATGCCTGAGAACAGCACTATCAGGAATGTCATCGCGAACAAGAACGTAGACAAGCCGGTACACCACGTGCTTCTTGCCTGCGACTTGGAAATAAGGGAGTCCCTTGTCATTCAACTCTCCTTTGAATGGCCAACACTTCGTGCGATCGCCGCCGCACATGTCGATGACTTTGAAGACGTCATGAGGTTGGTTTCTTCGTCGCGGCATGGTAGTCCTTCTTTTAGTAGCGCCAAGTCAAATGTATAGGTATTTGCATGATCCCCCAAACAGCCGACATCTCTACATCACACCAAGACAGTTTCTTGCCTGTTTGTACACTGATCGTATAGGGCGGACACGCTTCTTCAGGACACAGCCGCTTGCCGAAGCTGTCACAAAAGCGTTTGAGGCGTGGAGGCAGAGGACGTTGATGCATCATTCATCCTTTCTCTGCGGAGCATCCGGCGTCATATCTCGCTCCCTTGCGTGGAGGCGCGGTACTTGGTCTCCCAATATCCGATCCCCACATCGATCCATCGAATGGCGCGCTCGACCCGGCCCCATCCCCAGGAATTGTCGATCAGCCGAACGGGCAGCCACGCAAACCAGGAGTGCCAGGGCGACCATGTGAAGGGGTGCATTGTCGCGTTGATGATGTTGGCGCTCGGCTTGTCGAGATCATCCGGCATCGCTTCCTCCTGTGCTCGCGGTAGGGGGATGGAGGAGGGTGAATCGCTTTCGGCCATCATGAATGGTGCCGTGGAACTCATCGAAGCCGCGCACCCATGTTTTGCCGGTCTCGACGTTCCGATAGACGACGCAGCGCAACAGGTGGTCCCATTCGAGATAGGCGCTCTGGTGCAGAACCTCGTACACGCCCCCCTTGTAATGCTGGTATCGGTCAAGGCCGGCAGCATGGGCGACAGCAAGGGCGGACTCTGCGGCTTCGGCGCGCTGCTTCCATGTTGCATGCCATTCACCAGTGCCGCCGCAGCCTTTACACGCAACGCGCCCGCTGTCTTGGCTGTCATCTTCACCCGTACCCTTGCATGCTGGACACTTCTTGCCTGTCCAGTGTGCTGCATGCGCCTCCGTCACGCGCGCAAGTTCTGCAAGAAGCTCGTGCATGATCTGGTCGGCGAACCGTTTGCGAGAGGATGTGTTTCTGATCCACTCGCGCGCCTCCGCGATCAGCGCGGCGCTCTCTTGTGCGGTCGTCATGCTATTGCCCCGTCCATTCGAGTGCGTCGTATCGGCCGGTGAAGACGCGATAAGCGACCTTGGCCCGCAGCCACCATGCGTAGGGACCGGACGCCTGCCAGGAGACGGGGCGAGCGGCAACCCACCGACCATCAGCCAAGCCACGCTGGCACCCGCTTCCGCTTCGTGCCTCCGCGATGATCCGGTCGATGTTATGGACGGTCGGAATGGTGACGAGGCTCATGGCTTCTCTCCGGTGCGGGAAGTCTCGCGAGCGCGGGCGGCTTCGTATGCGTCGAAGTGCTTCATGCCGAGCAGTAGCGTTGCCTGATGGTCCTCGGCTCCGAACATTGCTACCAGTGCCTTGTCCGCCTCACGCAGCTTCTTCTCGTAGTCGAGGACGGCCTTAGCGAGGGCTGACATTTTCTCGCCATACCCTCCTCGCCGGATCACCTCCTCCGCAATCCTGAGTGCATCCGTCATGTCACGCTTCTCCATCTTTGGGTCTCACCGTGAAACGCTTTTCATCGTCATCCGGGCCGACAGTCACACGTTCGCACCGACCATCGGGATGCAGTTCTAGATAGGTGCCGATGCTGAAGTCAGCATTTGCATAGAGCCACAACACCCAATGGTCGGTCTCACGAACGATACGTATTGCTCGTGTGCCGGGTGGAATGCCGATCTGTTGTCCGTGCTTCACTCGGCGTCGTCGTCAGCCGCTTCGATCTTCGTCAGATGCACGATCTTGCCATCGCTTGAGATGGCAGCAGCGGTGTAGCCACGAAGCTCCTTGAACATCACAAGGTCTTCGATCTCGAACTCGTACACACGAAACTCACCAGCAGCAGCCTTCAGCTGCGGAAAGCGTTCGTCTTCGCGTGCATCGCTCGCCTCGTCCCATTGGGACATGATGAATGTACGAGCCTCATCAGATACGTTGCTCATGCTTTGTCTCCTGTTATGACACCTTGTTTGAAACGTTCAGCAGCGACACCGACGAGTTCGGAGCCGCCCATTGCCTTGTAGAGTTGTCCTTTGATGATCGCCATCTGCTTCGGGAACTTTGCAGCCATCATCTTTTCGACGACTGAGTAGAGCATGCCATGAATGGCAGCAACATCTGTCATGGCGATACGATCATGATCAACCTCAGGATCGTAACCACGTAGCGTCACAACCATTGAAGCCATGATGCCAACGAGACCATCAGCCAGTTCGACAGCAAGTGCTGTTGCTCCTGCTTCCATCGTCAGGCCCATTGTCTGCGCCTTGGCGAAGGATCGTTGCATCATCGGGCCATACTCTGCATGCAGCATGTCAGAGTACGTCCTGATCCGTTCTTCTTCAGTGCTCATTGCTTCAGCCTCGCTTTGAATGATTCGACTGTGCCGTCTGTCTGTTCCTTGTGCGCCTCAACAGCAGCACGAATGGCATTGGCCGCATCAGGATGACGATGGCGACCGACGGTGATGATCGCCTGCATGCATCCCATGTTGATACGATGCAAGATATCAGGCGTCATCATGTCATCCTCTTTGCGTCCCATCTGCCCATCGACGGCGGCTGAGATGCCAGTGAACAAGGCATCAGCAAGCGCACCCAGCACGACACCAGTGATGCGCACGGCGGGCACACCCTGCGCCTCAAGAGTGTCGAACAGAGCATTGATTGCTGTATCGATCTCTTTCTCAAGGCCCATCTGCGCAGACACGCACAGAGCTTCCGTTGGATTGAGTTGGTTCTTTTGTTCGTCACTCACTGAGCTTGTCCTCCTTCGTGTGTCCGAGTTTGCTCATGACTGTGATGCGTGCACGACGATCTGCCCGAGCAAACAGATAGTCGTAGCCCTCACGCAGGTTCGCACTCTGCACGGGCGCAGGCAGAGACGACAGGATGTTGATGATACGACGACGCTCATGAGCGACTTCACGCTCGATGTTGTGGTCGAACGTGCTCATGCATTCACACGCGAGAACAGATCAGGGAGATGCCACGGGGCGAGGCCGGATGCGGCGATGTGGCGAATGTGAGAACCGGCAGCCATCATCGCCGATGACTCTCGCATGAACGAGATGCCATTGACGATGTAACGTTCGGTTCGAGACGAGGAAGGAAACGACACTTCGACGACTGGCACGTACTTGGACGAGCCAGCAGCACGCTCGCATGTTGATGACATGCGAATACGCGCTTTGACTTGAGATGACATACAACCCCCACAGAGAGGCATGGTTGGGGACACGACAAGCGATACGCTGGCTGCCTCTCCTCACCAGCGCATAGCTATTGTATCATGCTGAGACCGGCTTGTCAAGCTCAGTGAGTATCTGTGCTGCCGTGACTGGCGCCTCACCACCTGTACTGAGCGTGTCGATACGCTGTCGAGGCGTATAATAGTTGTTTGTGGCGTCGCACAGACGTGCATCCCGTCGAGACTTCACAAGATTATCGGCCTTTGGCCACGCCCGCATTGATGTGACAACCATCGGCTCACCAAACCGCTCACTGAAGAACACAGCAAGCGGACATGACTCAGTAAGTCGTGCGTTCGGATTGTCATGGAACACACGATCAGGATTAGCACGCAGCCACGCGATGAAATCGGCCACGGGCGGCAGCACGAGCGGCGCATCCGGCGTCTTGATTTCGTCAGTCATTGATAATCGCTCCCGCGGCACGCAGCATGGTACGGCAGGCGTCAAGATCGCCTTGATCATAGCGGTTTTGTAGATTGTCGAACCAATCCCTGTCGTCTGTGGCGATGAGGTTCAGTGTGAATGCACGGCCGATGCTGCGTGTGTTGGGCAGCTTGCCGTTCATGATGGCATTGTCGCCATCCCATGAGTGTCCGTAGCTTGTCATGTCGATCAGATCATCAGGCAAGCACGTACCGATGATGCACGGACCCTGCTCAGAACGATACATGCAGCCGGCGCCACCGTTCAGACGTGACAGCTTCTTCTCGTTCCATGCCTGAGCCATGATCGGCACACACTCAGCGACAGTCAGTGTGAGTACGGGCGACTCATGGCGCGGTCCGATGATGGTGTTCATCGATCAGCCCTCCTTCGTAAGCTGTTCGGGCTTGAACTGCTTGTCTTTGATGGCGTCGCCGAGTTCGGCCGTCATCATCATGCGCAGCGTGTTGCGACGGTTCTTGATCTCAGCCGACTTGGCAACTTCGACCAGCTTCTGCTCCCAAGCGAGCATGGCATTGATCTTGTCCATGTCGATCTTCTGGATGATCCACTGATACACGATCCTGTTGCCATTGTACTCAGGATTGGCATCCTCGTTCGTGATCTGCACGATGCCGAACTTCGGTTCGTCACCGCCGGCCCGGCGCTCAGACGACACGACGCACCAATCACCGAGCTTGATGCTCGGATCGAGGCACTTGTAGACGTACTCCGCATCACCGATGCTCGCACCAGGGAACTTGCATCCGAGCAGACGCACGTTCGGATCGACGATGGCAGCGACGAGCGAGAGGTTCATGGCAGTGGCGGTGTTCGACATGACAGGCTCCTGTTGAATGTCAGTGTTAAGGTCATCGAGCGTGTAACTCACGACCTCCTCAGTCACGAGTGTATAGTCGTCCCAAAACGCTGCGCTTGGCGTGAACGGCGAGCCATCACGACGCCGAAGATGCAACGAGGCGTGTGTCGATCCGATGGTGCCGATTGTATATACCGCTGTGGCGCGTCGGATTACATCGCCAACACCCAAACGACGGTTGGTCCTGTGTTCGAGCAAGTAGGGCATGTCACTCCTCGATCAGATCAGTCGTTGCGTTGACGACCTCAAGCGCAGCATCGATCAGCTGCGGCTCGCTCTTGTAGATGGCAAGCCGATGGTCACACGCACACAAAAGCAGCCGAACCATTGCTGGCCGGCTGCTTTCATTGCGTGCATTACACACGCCCAATCATTGTTGCCTCCATTGATGAGTGTGTAAGCACTCTTCAATATAATGTGTCGATGCAACCTAGACGACCTTTATCGCCGTCACGTCATCGATCACCTACATTATAAGTATAGCAGGTTCTAAGCGTATGTCAATAGCTGTGCGAGCGCCATTGACAAAAGCAGGCTGGCCTGATAGAGGCAGCCGAGCCACACTGTAACATAGA
>JAAOEI010000164.1_pt1 | contig 27568 bp, 37 predicted proteins | sample 7059261 | NCBI WGS metagenome assembly JAAOEI01 (sample SAMN14008812, study PRJNA610033) | viral metagenome | isolation source: viral particles filtered from seawater | place: China: Hangzhou Bay, Yangshan Deep Water Harbour | collected 2017-10-31 | reverse complement strand
GATACTCTCGATCAAAGGTATCGAGACGGTGCCGTACCGGCTGCCTGAGATGCTCGAGTCCGACTACGTTGTGATCGTGGAAGGCGAGAAAGATGCCGACCGGCTTGTTGATCTGGGCATTGTCGCAACAACAAACATTGGTGGGGCTGGCAACTGGCAACCAGAGCTGGCGCAGTATTTTAAAGGCAAGCGCGTCTACATTATTCCAGACAACGATCAGGTTGGTCGTGATCGCGTGCCAAAGATTGTCGAGAACCTGTTCCCGGTCGCGGATGAAATACGTGTCTGCGACATATGTAAGGACATGCCACCTAAGTCGGACGTGAGCGATTGGCTTGATCTTAATCTATGTACTGGCAACGAGCTGACCACAAAGGTGCTGGATGCTGGCAAGCTCATAGAAGATCCAGTCGAAGATGTGATCGATGAGGGCAATGTTTTTGAGCTGCTGGCTGCGGACGAGATTTCAGCGTCCTTGGGAGCTGATGACTTTGTCGAGGATTTGCTGATCACCGGCGCAATGTCTGTCGTCTACGGCCCCTCGAACTGCGGCAAAACCTTTTTTGCGTCTGACCTCGCACTGCATGTGGCGTTGGGGTGGCGATGGCGTGAGCGTGAGGTCGAGCAGGGCGGCGTGATCTATATCGCGGCGGAAGGCTCGCACGGTATCAAGAACAGAGTGGCAGCGTTTAAACAGCATCACGGGCTGGTCGAGGGTGTGCCCCTGGCCGTGCTTCCAAGCTCCGTGAACATGAGCGATCCCGAGGGCGACATCGACAAGCTGGTCAATACTGTGCGGCTGGCGCGCAAGCGCTTTGGCCGCATTGTTTTGGTGGTGGTGGACACCCTGGCGCGCGTGATGACCGGCAACGAGAACACGGCTGAAGATATGGGCGCACTCATCAACAATTGCGACCGGCTGCGGCACGTCACTGACGCGCACGTCATGCTCATCCATCATAGTGGCAAGGCGAAAGAGGCTGGCGCGCGCGGATCGTCAGCACTGCGTGCTGCTACTGACACCGAGATCGAGATCGACAAATCCGGTTCGGTGTCCTCTGCCGTGGTCACGAAACAGCGTGAACTGGAGGTATCGGGCGAATTTCACTTTACGCTGAACGTCGTTGAACTTGGAAAGAACGGTCGCGGCAAGATGGTGACGAGCTGCATTGTCGAACCTGTCGGAGACGAAGCAGTCAAAACGCGTCAACGGTCGCCGTCGGGCAAGCACCAGAAGCTCGTATTCAAAGTGGCGCAACAGATGCTGCAGGACGATTGCGTTGAGAAACAGGTGCTCGGGCACAACGGACCAATTGTGCGGGTTATCTACGAAGATGCACTGCGACAGCTTTCCTATAAACGAATGAGCACAGGTCCGAAGCATCAGGCGACTAATTTTAATCGCGCGTTGGACAGTCTAGTGGCTGACGAATTTCTCATGAAACAAGGGGATATCATATGGTTAGTCTGATGCCCGCAAAACCCGCAAAACCCGCAATGCGGGCGAATGCGGTAATGTGGGTTAAGCCCGCAAAACCCGCATTTTTCTATAGAAATGCGGGTGTGCGGGAACACACCGTTAAGCAAATTGAAGACCCTGCAGGGTCCAGCGGCCCCGGCCGGAATTCCCTCCTTTCGCCGGTCGGGGTCGCACCATGAATGATTTGGATTTGAGGGAGGTCTCACAAGACCCGTTCGCATTTGCGACGAGAGAGACGCTGGATCGTGCAGTGCCAGAACCTTTGTTGATCTGGGCTAAGAGCGGTGCGCTCAACTCAGTGCTGTTGGAGAGCGCGCACATGATCCGCCGGGCCGCGACCTATGTGAGAGCTGACGTTGCGCAGACCGGTGTTAACTATTCGGCGCTCGACGTGCCGCGCGGTTCCGGTCGGCCAGTGGATGATGAGCGCGAACCGCGTGAAGTGGCGAGGTATTTGCGGTGGTGTCGGGAGGCGACCGCTAAGCTCGGGGCGGAACGGCTGCGATGTGTGGTCGATTGTATCATTGAGGGGAGCGAATGCCCGCTGCGCCTGATGAAAATTGCGCTGCGGATGTTTTAATGTTGTAACTAATATGGATTTGTCGTATATTTACGACATAAGGGACGGCATTGGGCCGCGCTAATATCGGAAAGGACCAAGAAGATGTTTAGCTATAAAATTATTTCAACGATTCAAACCTCTGACCACGTCGATAAGATTGGTATTGGCGATGAACTTTACGGCCCGTCTACCGTAGCTGACCCAGAGCCGGGTGAGTTTGAATTTGAAACCGCCATTGCAGCAGAGGCGGCGGCTCAAGCAATACTAAGCGGTTTAGATGGCGGCATGGCGTTTAATTTGGCGCGAGACTCCGCCGAGATTGTCACGTTTGAAGAATTGGGTAAATGATCACACCCGACGTATTAAACGCTGTTGGTGAGGCTCTATATGGGCCTCGCTGGCAGTCTGAGCTGGCTGGTGATCTGGACGTGGCCGTGCGCACGATGCAGCGCTGGGCTAAGTCTGGCGCACCGGACAACGTGCGTGATGAGCTGAAAGCGCTGCTAGTCAAACGCGGCGCTGATGTTGCTAAATTGATAAGGGAGATTTGAGATGAAATTATTTGGAAAAGAAGTGACGCCGCAAAACATTCGTTCCGTTTATGATGATGTTGAGAACATGTACTTGAGTGCCAAAGCTGATGGCGACAGAGACGAGGCGCGGTGGTGGGATGATACCATGCAAAAACTGTTGACTAAAATGAGTGCTGAGCAACGGTCATGGTGTTTGGACGATCTCGCCGAGGTACCAGATTCAGTGCTAAAGAAAAATTGGGCAGCTATTCAAGAGCAGGAGAAATAACGATGGATATCGCGGTCATGAGAATGCCGACGCCTGATGATAACTGGTCTAAGGTCTACGAAGTTATTCACGAAACCGTCAACGATTGGATCGGCGAAACAAAGATAAGCGCTGAACCGGTGCGGCGTGGTGGCGATGTGTCATTAATGCCGACCTCGGACGAAATGTATGATCCCGAAACAGGCGATTATGTAGAACCATCGACATGGGATGAAAACGACACATTCGGGGAATTGATCGTCGACGGTTACACAGGCAATACCATCGCGACATATACGTCTGGCATGGGGTTCCGTTCGGAGGGAATAAGGGAGGTTTTGCAAGATAAAGTGCAAGATTCCATCGAGAACTTATTTTTAGAGATCAATTCGATAGATAGTAGCAGAGCGGTTGATTTTGATTTTGAACCCTACCTCGATGACCTGTACGAAATGACAGTCGATGTGCTGTACGAATTGACTGACCTGACACTTAAATCGGTACTTTCAACAAGCGGGAGGAAAGTAAAATGATCTCATTGACAAATGAGCAAATCGAAAACCTGCACCACACATCTTGCGCGTCGTTTTTATATCGCGAAAATGAAACGCTACTCAGCGGTCGGTTCGAACTGCTCGATGGTAACATCGAAGAAAAAAACGACAGCGCTTGTCATATGCGTTGGTACAGCAATCAACTTGAGGCGTTGTTCGCGTTCAATTACTTTTCAGCAAAAGCGCCAACCGCGTTGCTATGGGATTATGCAGAAAATCCCGAACCCCAATATTGCCTGCGAATAGGCTCTCCAGATCCGAGCGGCAGTTGTTAAGTTGCTCTAGGAGACGAATGCTGTCCATATTTGACCGTACAGACGCGTCATGTATGTTTGGGTTAGTCAGGCATAGCCAAAAGAGAAGGCACCTCAGCGGCGCTTAAAACGGCGTAGGAGAGCATTTGTGGAATTAATCGGCATTCTGGTCAATATCATACTACATCTTGTGTTCTGATATAGCATTTGACACAACATATAGTATGGGGTAGTTTTGCGGGTGGAGACGTGCGCCTTGAGGCGCGCGTTTTTTTTATGGAGATGAGATGCCGAGACAAACGAAACGCACGCCTGAGATAGTAGACAAGATCCTTGAGCGCTTTGGCGCTGGTGAGGCGCTTGTCCACATTTGCAACGGCAAGGGCGATTACCCTGATCAGAAGCGTTTCTGGGCATGGCGGCAGGAAGATATCGAGCTGCAGATCCGTTATCAGGATGCGTTGCTGTTAAACGTCGAGGCGCAGTTGGAGAAGAGCGAGCAGTTGATGGAAGCTGCGACGACGCGAGATGAGATCTTGAAGGCCGACAAGACGCTGAACCATTATCGGTGGAAGTCGGAGAAGCTGCTGAAGGCGTTCAAGCCGGAGCTGAAGTCGAGCGTCGAGCTGAGCGGAGCCGTTGGACAGTTCACGATTGGCTGGGCTGACGACAAGGATGACGACAAGGCCGACGATGAGAAGGTGGTTGAGGCTACCGAAAATCGTGCAGATCAAACGCCAGCCTCGCGCGCGAACCTTGCAGTTAACTGACCGGATCGTGTGGCGTCGGATAAGATATCCGACGACAACCCTGCAATATCAATGGTTTAGCGTCTGAATAGTGCGGAAATAGTGCGAAACTGAGGATTCGGCCCCCCCTTTCGCGACCGGCACCCCCCGCAGCCGCCCGGCCGGGGGCAGCGCTAACGGTAGGATACAAGCGGACAGCTCAGAATATGGCCCCAAAACACATTACGATCCCATACAAGCCGCGACCGTTTCAGAAGCAGTTTCACCAAAACGCACGCCGCTGGAACGTCGCCGTCTGCCACCGGCGGGCAGGCAAAACATACATGGCAATTCACTGGCTCATTCGCGGTCTTGTGGAGTGCCCGCACCCCAACCCGATTGGCTGTTATATAGCGCCGACTTTCAGCCAAGCGGAACGCATCGCTTTCGAATATGTGCGCCAAGCAACCGAAATGTTCCCAGGCGTAAAATACAACAAAGCCAAATTGAGGGTTGAGATCCCGATAGGCGACCGAAACAAGATCACGATCCACCTGCTCAGCGGATCTAACGACTCCAGCGAACAAATTCGCGGCTTGGCAATCGATCAAATTATTTTTGACGAGTACGCAGACATCCCGGCCAAGGTGTTCCCGCAGATCGTGAGACCAGCTTTGGCAGATAGGCGTGGCAATTGCCTCTGGATCGGCACCCCCAAGGGTAACGACGCGTTTAAGGCGATTTACGACAAGGCGGTCAAAGAGGTCGAATCCGGCAACCCCGATTGGCACTATGTGTATTTGCCAGCCGACAAAACGAACAGTTTGAGCAAAGCGGAGCTAAAAGAGCTGCGCGACCAAATGTCGGACAATGAGTACCGCCAGGAGCTACTCTGCGATTGGGGTGCCCACATTACCGGCGCATACTACGGCGAGCAGCTCAGCAAGGCGGAAGCCGAGGGAAGAATAGGCAACATCCCGCATGACGAGACCATGCTGGTCAATACGAGCTGGGATCTCGGCGTCAGAGACAAAACCAGCGTCATCTTCTGGCAGGAATCAGCAGGCGCGAGCATCCGGCTGATCGACTGCTACCAAGCCTCCGGCGAGGGCCTCGCGCACTATGTGCAAGTGCTGCAGCAGCGCGCATTTGATAAAGGGTACAGCTATGGCGACCACCTGTTCCCGCACGACACCGACACCCGTGTCCTGGCAGCAACCGCCCAACGCCGCAGCGACATATTGCGCCAGCTCGGCATCATGCCGACCATCGTGCCCATGCGGAAGGTGGCCGAGGGCATCGAGGCGGTGCGAGCGATCCTGCCCAGAACGTGGATTGATGAGGAAAACTGCAAAGAGGCGCTCAGCGCCCTCAAACAGTACCGCGTGAAGGAGAGCAGCGGCCTGCCGCTGCACGACGTGAACAGCCACTTCGCCGACGCCATGCGCTACCTCGCCATCGGCTATCGCGAGGGCATGAGCAGTTTCGGCAGCTATCGGAAGCCGTGGGATCAACCGCTCGAATATGAAAACCCAGCCCAATTTGTTTGAGGAAAAGACACATGCCGAAAGTAGGTGGGAAGTCATTCGCGTACACGTCCAAGGGCAAAAAAGCTGCCAAGGCGTATGCCAAAAAGATGACTAAGAAGAAAACCGCAAAGAATGTGAAAAAATGACGGTCAAGCGCGGTTCTGAGACGTTTAGCGGCTACAACAAACCGAAGCGAACGAGGAACCATCCAACCAAAAGCCACGCCGTCCTCGCTAAGTCAGGCGATCAGGTAAAGCTGATCCGCTTCGGCCAGCAGGGCGTATCGGGAGCGGGTAAAAATCCGCAAACGGCGAAACAAAAGGCGCGGCGCAAGTCTTTCAAAGCAAGGCACGCCAGCAACATAGCGAAGGGCAAAATGTCGGCGGCTTATTGGGCCAACAAGGTAAAATGGTAATGGCACGCACGAAAAAACAGAAAATAGCGCGCCTCAAAGCCCAAAAACCGGGCCTATACCGCAACATTAATCTGAAGAAACTCGGAGCTGGTAAGACAAAAACAAAGCGCAAGGCCGGGGCCAAAGGCGCGCCGAGCGCCGCCGCGTTCAGAGCTGCCAAGAAAACCGCAAAGAGAACGTAATGGCCGGGCTTTTAGATACACTTGTCACGCCCCCTAATGCAAAGAAAGCCGGGGTCGCTGATCCTTTTTTTTATGGCGCTTTGCTGCTTTCTGCTGCAACGCAGGGAAAGGTTGGTAAGAAGCTAATAAAAGACGCACTACCGGCCGCACGCAAATATGCTGAAGAAGTCGGCAGGGCAATGAAGACGCCTTATGCGACCGGCCTGCAAAACCCCGACGCTTATGCGCCTATCACCCGCGCCGTGTTAGATTTAGCGGGCGGTCCCGTTGCGCGAGGGTTGTTAAGTGCAAAGGCAGTAAGTCCGACAACTGTCAGTGCTTTGGGTGCGACCGGGTCACGTTACGACGACGCGGTAAAACGCGGCGCGCAGCGCATGAACGTCAGCGAAGACGTCTACAAGAATTTAGAGGCTGAAGGTTTAGTTTCACCGCAAGTACCGCCAATCGGCGCGCGCGGTCAGGAGCTAAAGTTTCCGACCGGCTATTCAAAAAGTCTTAAAATACCCGTCGCCGACCTCGAATATATGGATCAAACGCTTACCCGCCGCGATCCGAAAAAGATGGGGCCGCGCGATCTGCAGATTGAAATGGAAGGGTTGTTGGGCAAAACGCTTGTGCCAATGCCAGGAGATCGGACAAGCCGCGATGTTATCACTGGGTTTATGGGGCAAAAAATTAAGCCTTACCAAGTCGAAGGTGGGTACGCGTATATGCCAGATGAGGGCGGCTGGGCCTCTGCAAAAAGCGTAATCGGTCGATATAAAACAATGTTTGATGAGTTAGGTGGGCAAGGCGTAGCTGTTGGAACGCCAATGTCAGGTCCAGGCTCCGATTATGCTAAGGCAGGCATCGACTTAATGTATCGGCGTTTTGATATAGAAGGGATGCCTAAGAAAACGAAAAAAGCACTCAAAGATGAGATAAACATTGAGATTAAAGCAAACAACCGGATAAAAATTGAAGACGCCCAGAAAAAAGCGAAAAAGGATGGCGTGCCTTACGAGGAGCCAGAACTTACAAAACCGTTTAAAGGTTTTGACGGCAATGAGCGCACTCGGTTCAATGAAGAGCCTGAGTTGCGCAAAGTCGTAATGCAGGCGCTTGATAAAGACCGTAGTCGAAAACTGCCAGGAGCGCCTGATCCTGTAGCTATTCGACATGCAATCACGGATGACCGTTTTAGAGAGCTGACTAGAGGTCAGGGTGACCCATTATCGGGTTTTGATTTTATGTCGTTTCCGGCCGGACAGAAGCTAACAAAAGCACCACATAGCTCGTATGAGTCTCATATATCTGGTGACTATTTAGGCGGGTTAAGCACGCCTGTACCGCGTAGTCTATTATTTCCTGATTTTACGCGGGACATGTACCGACAAAATAAACCCGTGTCTCGGTGGAACTATATGTTCGACAGAAAAAAACCGAAGCAGTTAGTGACGCCGGAATTAGTAGAGGGCGTTTTAGACTACCAGAAAAAAATGTCACGGTAGCGGAATTTCTTGGTAAAGCCGCTCTTCAATGTCTTTAAGTTTCTGTTCGGCAGTCTGAGATAGATCCTGCCAGCCGCTGTCGTCATCGTCAGTGACGCCGTGAGCCTCGAAGGCAACAAGCGCCATAATGTCGGTGATTATTTCGTTAATTGCGCACTCTCGGTTCATCTCAAGTGTGCGGCGGTTACGCTCTGCATCTGAAATGTTCATAAACGCTCTCCTTTCAAACAGGTGAGTGTAGCAAAAAATTGACCCAAAAACAATGTGAGAGAACCCCATGAGCCTAAGAATGGAAGCCGTAATTCAAGACCTGACCCGCCGCATCGAGGCGCTCGAAGCCGCAGCGCAACCGGCTCAATCCGTCACACCGAAGCACCTTGGTTTTGGCAAGTGGGGTCTGCAGAACACGAGCGGCCAGCTTATCGATAAAGGCCCATACTCTAAAGAAGCCGCCCAAAAGGCAGCGCAAGTCGAGGCATAATGGCAAGACGCAAGAAAGTCACCACACAAGCACTCAAAGCCATCATCAGCGATGGCCTGCGCAATAGCGCGGGCTACTATGGCGGCGAGCTGCAGCGGCGCAGAGAGAAGGCGCTTGAATACTATCTCGGCTACCCGATGGGCAACGAGGTCGAGGGGCGCAGCCGCGTAATCAGCACTGACGTGATGGACACGGTCGAGAGCATGTTGCCCAGCTTGCTGAAAGCATTCACGTCGACGAACGACGTTGTGAAATTTGAGCCGGTCGGCCCCGAGGATGAGGCCGCTGCAGCCGTGATCAGCGACTACTGCAACCACATTTTTCTCAAAGACAACCCCGGCGTGATGTTGCTCCACGAGGTTTTTAAGGACGCGCTACTTTCCGGCTTTGGTTGTTTGAAAACACAATGGGTAGAGAAAACAGACGTCACGACCGAGATGTACGAAGGCCTGACCGATGAGGAAATGGTTCTCATGCTCGCGGACGAAGAAGTTGAGGCGGTTGAGCACACCGTGACTGAGCAGCAGGCCAGCCTGGGGTTAGACGGCCAGCGCCTAGATGCTCCCGCCTCACGCTCACATGATCTGAAGATCCGGCGCAAAAAGAACACCGGTCGCGTCGTCATTGAGTCAGTCGCGCCAGAAGATTTTTTCATTGAGCGCCGCGCACGCACTTTAGAGGAAGCTAATTTCGTTGCGCACCGCGCGCGTTACACGGCCAGCGACCTCGTCGCGATGGGCTATAAAAAGTCGGTGGTCGACAATATCCCGTCGGTGAGTGATGAGCATCTCGGCACCGAGCAGCTCCTGAGAGAGGGCTTAGACGATAGTGATTTTGGAAACTACCAGGGCGGCGAAGACGCGCACGATCCCAGCCGCAGAGAGATCTATCTATACGACACATATGTGAAGGTAGATAGGAACGGAGACGGTATCGCTGAGTGGGTGAGGGTACTGGCGGCAGGTTCAGGCGCTTACGAGATATTAGATGAAGAAGAAGTCGCGGAACCGCCGTTCAGTTGCCTCATTCCCATACCAATGCCGCACCGTTTTTTCGGCATGTCGCTGGCAGACCAGCTCTTCACGATCCAAGACATTAAGACCAGCTTGTGGCGCAATTATTTAGATAGCGTCTACATTGGCAATAATCACCGCCATGAGGTTGTCGAGGGCATGGTCAATCTGGACGACATGCTGAACAGCCGCCCTGGCGGTATCGTGAGGGTCAAACAGCCAGGCATGGTGCGCGAGCTGCAGCATTCGCCGGTCGGCCCAAGTGTGCTTGAGGCCATGCGGTACGCCGACGAGGTTAAAGAAGTGCGCACCGGCGTCACGAAAAACGCGCAGGGCATACATCAGGATCAGCTCAACCCCAACGCGACCGCGACCGGCGTCAAGCTGATGCTTGGCATGGCGCAGCAGCGCATCGAGATGATCGGCCGCATCTTTGCAGAGGGCGGCGTTAAGGATCTGTTTAGCAAGATCCTCAAATGCGTTGTCATGCACCAGCAGCAGGAGCGCATGGTGCGCATTCATAATCAGTGGGTGCCTATGGATCCGCGAAACTGGGACACGCAATACGACGTCACCATCCAAGTCGGTCTTGGATATGGCAATGATGAGAAGCGTGCCCTGGCACTGACCAACGTCATCAATGCGCAGAAAGAGCTGGCGGCAAACATGGGCTTTGGACCTGGCTCAATCGTCAGCAGGCAGAACGTATATGCCAGCCTCGTAGACTTGACGAAGGAAGGCGGCATCGACGGTCAAAAATATTTCACTGCGCCTGCCCCGGATAATTCGGACATGCCGCAGCCGCAGCCTGATCCAAACCAGACGTTTATGGAAAACCAGCTCAAGATCGAAAACGAAAAGCTGATGGTGCGGCGCGAGGAGATGCAGATCGAGCATGAGCATAAGATGCACGAGCTGGAAGCCGAGATGACGATGAAGACGCGCGAAATGGAAATGAAAATGGCAGAACTTGACCAACGCCTTGCCATTGAGCGTGAAAAAATCAGCGCTCAGATTGAGCAAACGGCGGCAAAAATTGCGGCCGACGCGGAAGCCGGTGCGAGCAAGCTGGCGGTCGAAGCTGAGATGGCGCGCGAGCGCTTAGAGCATCAAACATTCGAAAGTGACAAGGACCGATTGTCATGAGCCTACTCGATCCCTGGCGGCAAGCACGCGCGGAGATAATTGCATCACGGCCAACGTATACGCCGTTCTACACGCCGGGTGACTACGCTGTCACCGTCGGCAACACAGAGACCGGGCTGGTTGATCAAGTTCCGGCAGAAGTTGCGCAAACGCAGATCTACCGCCCCAAAGTGGCAGGTGATTACGGTTCTGACGTAGATTCCTATTCAGCCCCGCTCGGCGTTGAGACTTCCATGTCCGCGCCTTATTCATACACAGAGGCCGCCCCGACAGTAGCCGAGACTTACGCCGCGCCGGTCGAAGCGGTGACAGTCGAGAATGTGTTCGGCCCCTACTCCAACAGTTCTGTCGCGGCGGTGATGGGGCCGCAAGACCCAGGCCATTCCTATTCATATCTTGGGGAGCAAGTCTCCAGCACCCCACAAGGACCGTCGCCGGATCAGTCTGTCCCCGACTACGATACCCCCGCTGCGATGGATTTGTCTGCACCCGCGTATACGGTAGGGCCAGACGGCAGATATACGGCGGTGGACCCAGATCCGTCTGAACGGGGGTTACTCGACAGCCTGTCCGGCTTTGGGTATGCCACGGCGGGGAATACATATCAAAGCGGCTTGTACGACCAGCATGGCCAGCGCACGGATACTGAACAGTATGCGACAGGCAAGTCGGCGAGGGACGGAGCGCAAGCCGTGGCAATGGGTATGCCACTCGGAGGATTTTTCGCTTCAATGATCGGCAACTCGCGCGTCGGCGATTTGTCACAGGTCGGCCCCTATACAGCGGACGCCTTCGGAGATTTCAGGTTCGGCGCTCCCGGCCCGATGGGCACCATAATGTCACCCGCCGGGTTTGCGATTACGCCGGACAACTACGTCTGGGGCGGCCCCGCCATGAACGACTACAGCGGCCTCTACGGTTTAGGCACAGTCGGCAACACGGGCATTTCAGCGACGCCAGCGATGTTCGACGATTTTGGTTACAAAGGGGGTGCCTACGGCTACGGGTACGGATCAAAAGCAGATGGCACTTTTGGAAGTTTAGACGCCTGGGATGTTGGCGATGTGGCTGGAGCATCCGAGCAAGTGGCAAGCGATCCAAACGCGACCTACGCCGATATTGATGATCTGGATGAAATGGAACACGGCAACGACGGCGGCGACGGCGGTGGCGGCGACAAAGTCATCTGCGGCGAACTAAACCGCCAGGGCATTATGGACGACGCTACTTATCAAGGCGATTTGCAATATCAGCGCGAACACGTCCACAATTTCACTAAGGCCGGATACCTCTTGTGGGCGCGGCCGTTGGTAAAATTGATGCGGCGATCAAAAATTGTAACGAAAATTGTAACCCCGCCAGCTATGGCGTGGGCGAAGGAAATGGCAAAACGGTCGGTCGGACACGGCAACGGAAGTGTCGCTGGCAAGATCATGCTGTTTACCATCGCCCCTGTCTGCACCGTACTTGGCGCAATTTTGTGGAGCTTGCCAAAATATGACCTTGGAGAATGACCGGCGGCGCGGTGATCGCGCGAGACAGGTTTTGGAAAATGAACTGTTCCAAGAATCCTTCGAGATTATGGAGCAGGCAATTTTCGAGGAATGGAAATACACGGCCGACGAAAAAAAGAGAGAGGCGCTTTGGATTATGATCCAAATGATGCCGCGCTTCGAAGCCGTTTTCGTCGCAGCGGTGAACAACGGTGTTGTCGCGAGCGGCGAGCTAAAACACATTCTTAATTAACTGGAGATTTACTATGACCGATGAAGCGGTGACCCCGGCGCAGCCGGAAGCTGTTGAGGTAAACGACGTCGAAACGGCGTCGCAGGCGTTGGAAAATTTGTTGGATTTCGGCGGTGTGTCGGAGCAACCCCAAATTGACGACGCGCCGGAGCAGTCTGTCGAAGACGCTACCCGCTATGCGGACGCGGAAGAGATTGATGCTTCTGTCGCCGACCAAGGCGACGAGTCCGACGAACAAGAATATATTGACGATGTGGTTGATCAGGAACCGGTCGAGCACTTTGAAGTCACCCTGCCGGGCGGCGACAAGGCGACGGTCACACTTGATGAGCTGCAGCGCGGATATTCTCGCGAGGCGGATTACACGCGCAAGACTGAAGACCTTGCGCGGCAACGTCGAGAGTTGGCGGCCGAGCGCGAAAATGCGCAGCGCGCCGTCGAAATGAACCGGCAGCAATATGCTCAACGCCTGCAGGAACTTTCGCAGGCGGTTGGAGTACAGCTGAACAATGAGCAGGCGACCGATTGGGATCAGCTCAAAGAGGAAGATCCTGTCGAGTTTGCGACGCGATGGGCAGACCATCAGCGCAAGCAAGAACAGTTCCGCACAGCTCAAGCTGAACTGCAGCAATTCCAGCGGGAAGAGCAGCAGAAAATGCAGCAGCATCATCAGCAAGTATTGGCAGAACAAAGCCGACGTCTTGCCGAGGCGCTGCCGCAATATGCGGATGAGGAAAAAGGTGAGCAGTTCAGAAATGACCTGCGCAGCTTCCTCAAAAATAACTACGGTGGATTTAACGATCACGAGATTGGCTCGGTAGTCGATGCCCGTCACGTCCAGATAATCCACGACGCCATGCAGTGGCGTAAGCTGCAGGATGGCAAGACAACGACCGAGAAAAAAGTGCGGCCGTTGCCAAAAGTGGTTAAGCCGTCCGCTCAGACAACACGAGGAGATTCCGACGCCGAGCAATTTGTTGCCAAAATGAAACGGGCAAGGCAGTCAGGTAGCGTCAGCGACGCTGCCGATGCACTTGCCGATTTACTGTAGGAGTAAAGTGTTATGGCACAGCCGAGTAAGTAATTGCTCCGCTGGCCGGTAACGGTCAGTTGTAAATCCCGTGAATTGCTGGGAACCCCTAACGTAAAGCCGAGGGCAATCAGCAGCCAAGCCAACTAGGAATAGTTGGAAGGTTCAACGACTAGGCTATGGAGTCCAGACCGGACGGTAAAAGCCCACGAGCGCGGGAGACCCCACGGGGGTCATGATATAGTCTGAGCTTGCAAGAAATTGTAAGAGGTGAGGTTTAAACGGCCTCGCGGTAACAAACTGAACACCTTCGACACATATGATTCGGTCGGCAACAGAGAATCGCTTTCCGAAATCATCACGTCAATCTCGCCCTTAGATACGCCTTTTATGTCTATGTGCAAACAAGCGAAGGCCACTTCAACCTATGAGGAGTGGCAGACAGACGCCCTCGCCACCGCAAGCGCATAAATTTTGTGCCGCCGTTCAGTAATGAGCGGTTGTAAACTGGGTGAACTCAGGGAAACTCTCGCAAGAGACAATCCTGAGCCAAGCCTCGCAAGAGGAAGGTGCAACGATCATCCCGAAAGGGAGTAGGAGCCAAGCGGTTCCGAAGCGCCCAGCCCCTCAAAAGAGGGTGATGATATGATCTCGTCTGCACAGGTTGAAAAGCAATGTGCAGCAGCCATTAGGCGGGACAAGACTAGCGATCTTGTTTGAAGATAAACGCAAATGCGGTAATCGAAGGCGACGAAGCAACCCTGGACGCGTCAGTTGCTACTGTTCGTGTCGGGAACTTAATGCGTCAGGTTCCCCAGTGGGAGACGGCATTAGCCGCCTAACGCTGACAAAAAAATCCCGTGAATTGCTGGAAAGCCCATCGGTGGGTAATCAGCAGCCAAGGGCGCTAGGAATAGCGTCAAGGTTCAACGACTAGGCTACGGAGTCCAGACCGGACGGTAAAAGCCCACGAGCGCGGGAAGCGAAAGCTAAGATATAGTCTGAACTATCGTATAACCGAATAAACTCAAGCGGTAGAAGTTGGTCATAAACAGGCCAGCGATAACAATTTGACACGCAGATCAGTGACAAAACAGTTGTCACGACCGGCACCCAAGAGGTCATTTCCAAGGCAGGCCGCAAATCAGAGCTGGCCTACCAAGTCGCGAAAAAGGGCAAAGAACTTAAACGCGACATGGAAGCGACCCTGACGACCAACCAAGCGCAAGTCGCCGGTAACGCGACGACCGCTCGTAAGACCGGTTCGTTGGGTTCTTGGATTGCGACCAACGACGTGCTTGGCACCGGCGCAGCCGCCAGCCCGACGGGCGACGGCACTGACGCTAGGACCGACGGTACGCAGCGTGCCTTGACGGAGAGCCTTCTCAAAACAGCGATTCAAAATTGCTGGACCGAGGGTGGCGAGCCGTCGATGGTAATGGTGGGACCGCATAACAAAACTGTGATCAGTGGCTTCACTGGTAACAGCACGCGGTTCGACGTTGGCGAGGACAAGAAACTTGTTGCCGCCATCGATGTCTACGAGTCGGATAGACTGCACTAATTGTCCGACTTTAAAAATTCTGTGAATTGCTGGGAAGCCTGGAACAGGTAATCAGCAGCCAAGGGCGCTAGGAATAGCGTCAAGGTTCAGAGACTAGGCCATACAGTCCAGACCGGACGATGAAGGCCCACGAGCGCAGAACACGGCAAACGCCGTGATGATATAGTCCGAGCTATGCGGTCGAACGCATAGAAGGGAGGTTTAAACGGCCTCTCGATAACACACTGTTTGGTGCAATGGACATCGTCCCCAACCGGTTCAGCCGCGAGCGGGACGTTTGGGTGCTGGATAAGGACCACTGGGAGATCGCTTATCTCCGGCCCTTTAGCCAGCATGAACTCAGCAAGACCGGCGACTCCGAGAAGCGCCAGATGCTTGTAGAGTACTGCCTGATCTCTCGTCAGGAAAAAGCATCCGGCATGGTTGCCGATTGCACGACCAGCTAATAGCTGATCACAACCAACTAAAAAGGGCGGCCCTATTGGCCGCCCTTTTCTTTTAAGCAGCCAGAACGCCCAGGCGTGGGTGACGGCCACAGGAGATTATCATGCGCACGCTAAACGACTATTTCATTCCGTTCAAAATTACCGACGTTTCCACCGCTGGTCAGGTCTATGTGCCTGTGCCCGACGCGGGAAAGATCGTCAAAGTCATTACCGCTCTGAACGGCGCTATCGCGACCGCCGACGCTGTACTGACGCTCAAGATTGGCGGCTCTGCCGTCACCGGCGGCACCGTGACAATCACGCAGGCCGGTTCTGCCGCTGGTGATGTCGACACCTGTGTCCCAACTGCCGCCAACGAGGTTCTCGAAGACGGCTCGATTGAGATCGAAACGAACGGCGCGTCCACCAACGCCATCAGCGTTGATGGCGTGATCGTCATTCGCCGATAGGAGTTCTAAATGCACCCGTATCCGATTTTTTCAAATGCTTCGGCCGGCACGTCGGTTACGGCGTCCGGCTCGAATGCGGAGACGGCCATACCAAACGACGCGAGCGGCAACACCGCTCGCGTTGTGAGGATTGCCGCGACCGGAACTTGTCACGTCAAAGCTGTGCAAACCGGAACCGCAGCTACGACCAACGACATTTTAGTGCAGCCCGGTGATGCGATCTTCCTGCATGTGCAGGGCTATACGCACATCGCTTACATCCAGCGATCCACCAGCCCCGTCATTACAATTACGCCGGTGGAAGCCTAAAATATGGTCGATTGGGTTCAGACCCGCTGGCACGATGACGAGTCAGCGGGTCAAGTGACCGTCGAGCGCGTGCAGGATGTCGAGCCAATACTCGACAACAACAAGCGCCTGCTGAACGACGGCACAAATGGTTACAGCGAGTCTAAAGATTTAAAGCGCGTCGCATCAATTCCCTTGGTCGTAATCGAGCAGTGGATGAAAAAAGACGGCGTAAACTTTTTGAGCTTGAGCGGACCAGAGCGGCAAAAATATCTTCGCAAAAAATTAAACGACCCGGACAACCGCTGGCTTCGTACATCCGACGGTCGACTCTAAGGATATAAAAAAGTGGCTCTGAATACTTATTCAAATATCAAGGCGTCGATTGCCGACTATCTTGATCGCTCGGATCTAACAACGCAGATCGCCGACTTCATGACGCTCGCGGAGAACCGGATATACCGAGACCTGCGCGTGCGCGCTATGGAGACCGCACTTAGCGACACGATTAGTGGCGGCACGATTGCCGTACCGGCGGGGTATCTTGAGGCGAAATATTTCTATCTCGACGGCTCCCCAATTCAACCACTGCAGCGCAAAGACCTTTCGTTCATCTACGAAAATTATCCGACGCGCAGCTCAGATGCGAAGCCGGTTTTTTATGCGCGCGAAGGCGCGAATTTTATTTTCGGCCCGTTTCCAAACAGCGACTACACGGTCAAAGGCATATTCTACAAAAAATTAGCCGTGCTGGCGGCGACTACGAATGAGACGAACTTTATCACAGACGACATTCCGGCCGCATTACTATTTGGATCGCTGGTTGAGGCTGAGCCGTTTCTGCAAAACGATGAGAGACTGCCGGTCTGGCAGTCGCGCTACGCGGAGGTCATCCGCCAAGCCCAGGCCGATGATGATGATGAAGCTCTTAGCGGCTCGCCGCTTGCAGTCGTAGCGGTATGATTAAATTTGGCGAGTATCTTCCAGATCAGCCTGCGTTCGGGAACCCAGGCGCAACCGTAGCCAATAACGTCATCCCGACCGCAAGCGGTTATCGCGAGTTGAGCGCAATATCGGCGGTCAGCACGACGCCGCTAAATGCGCGGGCGCGCGGTGCCGGATCGGGCCAAGCCAGTGACGGCGCGGTGTCTTTATTCGCCGGGGACGGCACGAGCCTGTATCGTTTGAACGGCGCGACTTTTGATGAGACGAACAGCGGGTTCTCGCTGGCTGAAGATACAAATTGGCAGTTCGCGCAATTTGGCGACACCATGATAGCGGTAGCGCGCGATGTGGTGCCCCAGAAATGGACACTCGGCACAAGCACGAGCTGGTCGGCTCTTGGCGGCTCGCCGCCCAAAGCGAGGCACGTCGCGGTCGTGCGCGGCTTTGTGATGCTCGGTGACGTCGAATCAGGCGGCACGTCCTATCAGAACCGCGTTTATTGGTCAGGTCTCGATAACGCCGAAACGTGGACGCCAAGCCAAACGACGCAGGCCGACTTCAACGACTTTGTGGGTAACGGCGGCGCGGTTACCGGGCTAGTCGGCGGTGAATTTGGGTTGGTGTTTCAAGACCGCTCGATCTTCCGCTTAGACTATCAAGGCACGCCACTCATCTTCAGTAGCAACGAAATTTCGCAGTCTCGCGGCACGCAGGTTCCGGGATCAATCGCCGCGCTCGGCCGAGTTGTTTTCTTTTGGTCGGACGATGGATTCTACGCGCTTGAAGACGGCACAAAGGTGAGGCCAATCGGAGCGAACAAAGTCGACAAGACATTCGCGAATGACTTTGATCAGAGCTATTTGTCGCGCGTCAGCAGCGCGATTGATCCTATTAATCACTTGTATATCGTCAGCTATCCCGGTAGCGGGCATACGAGCGGCACGCCCAACAAGCTGATTATATATGATTGGGTAAACAACAAGTGGTCAACGGGCAGCTTTGATCACGAGATAATTGCGCGCACGCTAACCAGTGGCTACACGTTAGAAGGATTGGACGACATTGTCGACCCGGCGACCGGCATCGATGGCATGGCGTTCTCGCTCGACAGCCGCGCGTGGATGGGCGGTCGCCTCCGTCTCTCTGCCTTTGACACTAGCCACAATCTGGCGGCGTTCACCGGCGCTGGTTTAGCCGCAACAATCGAGACCTCTGAGTTTCAACCGCTTGCGGGTCGGCGCTCGTTCATTACGAAGGTGCGACCCGTGATCGAGGGATCTGCAGCTACAGCGACGATACAGATGGCCGGACGGAATACTGGCACCGGCTCTGTGGCGTTCAGCAGCGCCGTTTCATTAAACGGCTCCGGCGATGCGCCCGTGCGTGAGGACAACCGCTATCACCGCGTCAGAGTAAATATCAGCGGCGGGTTCGATCACGCCCAAGGCGTTGACGTGACGTGGCGCGGTAGAGGCGCGCGATGAGCAATCAGGGTTTTCTGCCGGTCCCGGTCTCGCACGGCAACGACGTCGAGCACCGGCGGGTTATGAGTAATGCGATTAACGAGCTGCGCGACGGCAAGATCAACGCGACCGGCAGCGTCACGCTGACAGCGTCTTCGGCCTCTACAGTGGTAACCGATGCCAGAGTTGGCGGAAACAGCATGGTGCTATTTATGCCCTCCACGGCTAATGCCGCTGCAGAGCAAGGCGCTGGCACCATGTATGTGAGCAACGTGGGCAAGCAGACGTTTACGATCACGCACGCGAATAACAGTCAAACAGATCGGACGTTCAGTTATGCCGTTCTCGGCTGACGAAGAACATCAGCTCTATGTGAGGTGGTGCAAGGGCGAGATGCAGGCCGTCAAGTTTTTGCACGACATCAGCGAAATCTCGCAGATCGCCGATGACTTTGTAGACGGCGACGTGGCTGATTCAGAAAGCATGACGCGGCTGCTGCACCTGTCGCTTGTAGAGTTGCCGCAAAATCCGTTTTTTGTGCGCTACTCAAATTGGCTGGTGCCGGTTATGAGCAGCTCGATGCTTCTCTGGAACGCCAGCAACGGCTGGAAAAATGAATTTGGGTTTGTGTATCGCGAGGCCCTTGAACAGATCGTGGGCATCGTCGCTCAGATCTGCGGCGGTCACGAACACGCCGTGCAAGTCACAAAAGAATTAAACGAGTTCTATCACCAAACACATGGTGAAGGATACGAGAATTGGTTGAAGGAAACTAAATAATGAGCATTGGTGGATCTAGTCCGAAGCCTCAATATGTCACGCAGACAACAAACACCGCGCCGTGGGACAAACAGCAGCCCTATCTGGAAGAGGCGTTCCAGGAAGCTCAGACGCTATACAACAGTGACATCCCGCAATACTACGAGGGAGCAACCGTCGCACCCCTGAGCACGCAAACTCAAACTGCGCTGGACCTGACACAAAAGCGCGCAGAACTCGGTTCGCCGCTTGTCGACCAAGCGCAGGACCAGCTTCTGGCAACAATGCGGGGAGACTATCTGAACTCAAATCCGTACCTGCAGTCGGCTATCGACGCCGCGTCTTCCGGCCTTGTCCGCAACTACCAAGAAGCGATCCGGCCCGGCATCGATAGTTCTTTTGAACGCGCTGGCCGATACGGCTCCAATGCTTATCAGACGATGCAGGATCAGGCACAGGACACGCTGGCGAAGAATTTGGGCAACATTAGTAGCCAGCTTTCTTACGGCGATTATTCTCGCGAAAGAAATTTGCAAGATCAAGCGATGAGGCTTGCCCCGTCCCTTTCACAGGCGGACTACAACGACGCAGCTCAGCTTGCTCGCGTCGGATCGATTTACGATGCGCAGAGCCAAGCAGAGCTGGCGGCTGACATAGACCGGTTTAATTTTGAGCAAACGAAGCCCTATAACAAGCTCGGGCAGTATCTGGCGATGGTGCAAGGCGGCTATGGCGGCACGCAAAATACGTCGACGCCATATTTTACGAATCGTGGAGCGAACGTGCTGTCAGGCGCGCTCGGTGGACTTGGAGCTGCTGGCGCTCTCGGCGGCGGAATGGGTGACTTTGGCACTTGGGGGCTTGGCGCTCTGGGTGCGCTCGGAGGGCTACTCTAATGGCGCGGAATGCACCTATTTTTGTTAACCCATTACTCCCCCCGATGGGCGCAGAAATTTATCAAAACTCGCCCACAGATTTTTCTTCTCTGAGCAGCGGACGCACCATGATCCCAGGCACGGTAATACCGCGCGCGGTGCCAAGTGCAGCGCCGGTTTTTCCGAACCAACAGCGGGTTAGAAACACTGCAGCGCCAGTGCTGCCGCAATTAGCGAGACCAGCGCCGACTGCTGCTGCATCAATGCCAGCGGCTGCGTCGCCTGCGGCGCAAAGTTCAACCGGCGGCGGTCTTTTGGACTCAGCAATTGGCGCGGGTCTACTTGGCGCGTCCAGTAAAATTGGCGGCGGCCCAACGCGTCTGCCAGTTTCGCTGGGATCGCAAATCGGCCCTGCGTTGCAGCAGTTCGCCACTGACTATAAAGCGTCACAGTTGGCCGCTGAAAAGAAGGCGCGCGAGCAGGCTTTGGTCAATAAGTATGGACCCGAGGCGCTGGTGCCGGGGGCATTGTCTAAAATGCTGGAAATTCAAGGAGAGCAGGCAGCGTTAAAGGCGCGCGCTCAAGCTGCGCAAAATTTATTTAACCCTGTCGCTAGTACAGCGCCACAAGGTGCTGCAGCGCAGGCCGCAGCAGTCGCGCAGCAAGGACCGTCAGCCGTTACAACGGCACAAGGTGCGGCGGCGTCTGCGGCCGCAACCACAAACATGCCGCAGGTTGACCCGCGTTTTGGCATTGTGATGACGCCTGGACGTCAGACCGCGCTACGAACCGCTTACACAGCCGATGCAACCGGAAAAGCATTTGGTGACGCACTGCGTGCGTATCAAAAAGAGGATCAAGAACTAGTTAAAGATGCGCGCGACCGGTTAAAGCCGCAAATCGCAAAGATGCGCGAAATTGGCACTAAGTACGAACTTGTGGAGCGTGCAGTTAAATTGGCTGCGAGCGGAAAGGCTGGCGGTACGGCAGATATCCTCGCGATCAACGCAATGATCAAGATGGTTGATGAGGGCGTTGTAAAAGCTGACGAGGTAGACCTGCAAACAAGTGCTGGTAGTTTGAAAACGCGCATAACCGTATGGCGAGACAACGCTAAAAAAGGCGACCTTCTGGATAACACATTGCGGCAACGTATGTTTGAGGTTGCGAAACAAATTATGGCAGCTCGGTCGAAAGACTTTCAAGGCACCGTCGCATCTCAAAAACAATTGGCGATTAACAACAACGTACCCTGGGAAAAGGTATTTGTGAGCGAAGGAATGAAGCGCTTTTTAGAAACCCCAGCTTCAATACCAATATTTGAATTTAACGCGCCAGGGAACTTGCCTAATAGCAATAGCGGCGCGGAGCCAGCGCCCGAAGACGTCACCAACCCACAAGGGCAGTAACTCAATGGTTGATATTACAGAATACACAGGAAACAAGGGTGGCGAGTTTTATCGGTTTTTAAAACCAGACGGTAAGCCACACTTTACACCCCGCTCCGCAGGCCCAGAGTTCGCCGCTAATACTGCCGCCAAATTATACGGCTACGGCTCTATCGACGACATAAGCTCGCGCCTTGGCATTGTTGGTCGCATGAACCCTTTAGGCGTAGCAGATGAAGTCGCGGCAGCCGGTCAATTTGCAGGAAGCCGAATACCAGGATCCGCTGGCCGGAGCGATATGTCATACAGCGACTTTCTCGCTGAGCAGCAAAACATGATGGCGCTTTATGATTTTGCGCGGCCCAAGTCCAGTTTCGCCCAGCGCCTCGCAGGCGGTTTCATGTTGGGCGGTCCTAGCGGTCAACTTGCAAGCAAGTCAGCCAACATATCAGAAGGCCTGCGTCAGTATCTCATTAACATTGGACTTGGCACGATAGTCGGCGGCGCAACCGGCGCGGCTGAAGCTAAGGGCGGCTTCGACATGGAAGGCCTGCTTAATCGTGGCCTGGGCGCAGCCGAGGGAGCTGTCATGGGCGGCATCATATCCGGTGTCATACCTATCGGCACTGCTGCTGCTAAAGGGTTATGGAACAGCGCGAAGCGCATTATTAAACGCGATCCGAAAAATACTATGGAGCTGAACAAGGTCATGCTGCAGCTCATGGATCGACTCAAAGATGACGGGGTTGATGTTGACGGCGCAATAAAGCAGATGGATGAGCTGGGTGACGCTGGCATCATTGCAGACGTTGCAGGCACAAACGTGGCGGGAATGGCAAAAGGGGCCGCTCGGCAACCAGGGCCAGCCCAGAATGTAGCAGACGAGCTGTTTGACGCTAGGCAGGCAGGCCAGGGGGATCGCGTCTACGACGCTGCAAAAGACACAATGGGCGCTCGCGGTGATTTTCGCGGCATGACGGACGACATCATAAAGGAGCGCAGACAGAGCGCCGCAAAACTTTATCCCGAGGCTTATGCGCAGGACGTCCCGTTTACAGCGGAGCTGATGGGATCACTTGAAGCGCTCAAACCGTACATGAACCGCATTTGGCCGCGCGCTAAAAACATAGCCAATTTAGAACGTCGGAAACTGCCGGAGCTGGTAGACGAGGACGGCGTTGTTGTTCAGGTGCCAGATATGGAGGCATTGGATCACATCAAGCGCGGCCTCGATGAGCTGTTGTTTGCTGACAAGAAAAACATGACCGGCAAAGCACTGTCAGCGACTGAGCGTCGGTTGCTGAAAGAAGAACGCGCCAATTTTGTTGGGGAGCTTAAAAGGCTGAATCCTAAATACGCGGAAGCCCTCGATAAATTTGCCGGTGATTCTCGGATGCTTGAGGCAATGGAGATGGGGCGTGATTTTCTAAAGCAGGAAAGCGATCTCATGCCGAGTGTTTTGAAGGGCATGTCTGAGGTCGAGAAAGACTTCTTTCGCGAGGGCGTTGTTCGCAAGATACGCGACATCGTCTACGCATCTCCCGACAATGTAGATGTAGTGCGCAAAATATTTGGATCCAAAGGGCTGCGCGAAAGAATGCGCGCTGTCTTTCCCGACACAAAATCATTCGAGGATTTTCGTAAAGTCATGATGGCTGAATCACGGATGAACCGAACAGCTAAAAACATCATGGGAGGTTCTCAAACCGCTGAACTTCTGGCGCAACAGAGTAGTCTAAAATCTGACTTAGCAAATTGGGGCATTGATCTTGCGACGGGCAACATAGGCGGCGCAATGACAACAGCCGCGAAGAGGGCTGCGAATAAAAAGACTTTAACACCTGACGAATCCCAAGCCGTAGCCGACGTCCTGCTAACGCAGGGTGCGGGTAGGAATAAAGAGATGTTGCGCAAGGCCCAAGAGTTGGCAGCTCAGCAAAAACTTAAAATGCTGGCGGGCGACCGTACACTTAGTCTCACCGGCGCGGCTGTCGCGCCGCAAGAGGTCGAAGATCCTCTTGGCGGGTTACTTTATTAAGGATTAGCACATGGCCGAAATTAATGATCTGAACGTCACTGCAGCGAGCAATACAGCTCGATTCCCCGAGAACCAGCTCCCCAGCACCGTCAACAATGGTGCACGAGCGCTCGAAGGTATGATCGCGAGGTGGCACAAAGATACCAACGGCTCGGTCGCCGTTTCGGGGACCGATACATACACTGCAACGATCAACCACGACAGCGGCACGACGCTGTACGACGGCTTTGAATTTGTTGGCGACTTTACAAACGCCAACACGGGCGCAGCGACGATTAACTTAACGCCCGACGGCGGTTCGGCGCTTGGAGCAAAGGCGATTGTGAAAAACGGATCAACCGCGCTCAGCGCCGGTGATATCGCGGCTGGCGCGAAGGTCCAGCTCATCTACGACGGTACAAATTTTCAGATGATCTCACCAGCGGCCGGAGCTACCGGCGCGGTTGGGATTGGTCTGGTATTGGCTTTAGGAGGTTAATATGGCTGACACGCTCACAGGCAAATCATACGACGTCACCAACTCTCTCGCCACCGCACTTACGGCTGGCGCGTCTGAGACGATTACGATGATTGGGATCACGATCTGCAACCATCACACAGCGGCAGTAGATGTTGAGGTTTACATCGACCGCATAAGCGGTGATGACGGTTACATCGTCAAAGACTTCTCAATCCCATCTAAGGACACGCTGGACGTTCTTGCCGGAAAAGTTGTCCTAAACAGTTCCGACGCTCTCCAGATCAAGGGCAGTGTCGCTAACGTCCTCGATGCAACCCTCTCGTATCTGGTGCAGACCTAATGAGCAAATTATTTAGCGGCACTGAGGGTGCGCTCGAAATCAACACTGCCGACATTGCGGATGACGCCATCACCTTGGCTAAGATGGCTCCCGGCACGGACGGCCAGATCATCTCTTACGATGCCAGCGGTAATCCAAGCGTAGTTGGGCCGGGCAGCGACGGGCAAGTGTTGACCAGTACCGGGGCCGGTAGCCCGCCAGCGTTTGAGACTTTAGCAGTGGGAGGAATGACGCATCTCGCCACTGCGACGGCAAGTGGAACTACTATGGAAATTACTGGCATTAGTTCAGCCGATTATTTCTATTTCCATGCCCAAATTGACGACATTGGTTCGGCCACTAATCCAAGCTATCTACGATTTTATTTAGGCAATGACAGCGGTTATTACACCAGTAAATTTAGCTCTTACGGAATTAAAGACATCCACGGCGCAGATACTACAACTGTGCATCGCGGAAATTATCTTGAGACTCAGAATTTTGGCTATTCGTCGAATGGCGAAAAATACATGCGGTTTTTCATTCAAGGCACAAAAACAGGAATGCCCAGCGCGACTGTCTATGTCGACTATATAGTGGTTCAGCGAGAACACAACACCGGGAGCAACCCAGGCAGCATGTTCGGGATGGGAATTCTTGAAAACGCGCCGACGCTTCCATTTACCAAAATGAAGTGGGTCAGTAGTGCTGGCAACATCACGGGGACCGGAAAAGTCCATTTGTTCGGAGTCAAATGATGAATGATGTATCGACAGTGAATGTCGCAACGGGCGAAACAACCACCCGCGCCTATGATGACATCGAACTAGCGGAACGCGCTCAGTGGGAAAAAGAACAACCCACACTGACGTTTGAGGAAATCCGCCGAATCCGCAACCAGCTTCTAGCCGAAACAGACTGGCTAGTGGTGAAAGCGCAAGAGGCGGGCGAGGCAGTGCCTGACGCAATTAAAACCTATCGCACAGAGCTGCGCGACTTACCGGGAACTCTCGACAATACGTCAGTTCTCAACTTTAATTTTGAAACAGACTGGCCTACCAAGCCAGAGGGGGTGTGATTTGCCAGGACTAATCAAAGGTCTCCAACCCTATTCCCCAAAGTGGAAGAACCACGGGACCGGCGGCGGCACCAGCTTCACCCTGGATGTGTCCTCAACCACCAACGCCACCATCTTAATAGTAGGCGGGGTCGTGCAGCTCGCAGGATCGGACTATACCGTTAGTGGGCAGACGATCACCACATCTAGTTCTGTGTCCAGTGGAGTCCAGGTGATCAGCGCAGTGCTGTACGACCTGGGAAGCGTAACAACCCCAGCCGCTGGATCGGTTAATTTCGATAGCCTTGGTTTCACCAGCCAAGCCCAGGGCGACATTTTGTACCGCGACAGTAGCACATGGGCGCGGCTCCCGGCTGGCACGGCAGGCCAGTTTCTTAAGACGCAGGGCGCGGGCAGCAACCCAGTGTGGGGTGCTGGTGATGGTGGCGGGGCATGGCAATTTATTGAGACGTTAACCGCTTCGGCTTCAAGTTCTCTGGATTTTGAAAGCCTGAACAGTTCTTCCTATACGTCTTATATGTTCATATTAGAGAGTATTTTACCCTCTAGTGCCAATTCCACTATGCGCTTCAGAATGGGTACAGGCTCCCCGACAGTCACCTATGATACCGGGGCAAATTATGATTACGGGCAAGGGCAGGTGTCTGACGATGGCGGCGGAAATGTTACTGGCGGTAACTTTAATCAGTCGTACTTGCAGATAACCGACCAAGGTTATTCTTCCAACTCCGACGATGGTGTTGACGGCACAGCCTACCTTTATCATCCCTACAACTCGGCCAGAAACACCCAAGTAATCGTCGACACTGTGTTCTCACAAGACACAACAGATGATCTTCATAGGTCTATCGTAGCTGGACGGCATCAATCTGCTGCAACCGTTACTGGGCTGCGCTTCTATCCGAGTGCGGGTAACTTCACCTCCGGCTCAATTCATTGCTACGGCCTAACTCAGTAGGAGGATCGACAAATGACATTGACAACCCTCGATCCGAGAATGATGAACGCCAGTGTGGGCCTTCTGGCGCATGATGGCTCGGCGCTTACTGGCTTGCCATCTGATGCTGTTTTAATTCAGACGCAAACTGCTTCGGCCAGCGGGTCCATAAATTTTACTTCTTTAGATGATACTACCTACGAACATTACAAAGTGTTCATTGACGGGCTGCAACCGGCAACAAACACCGTCAACTTCTATTGGAGAGCAAGTACAAACGGTGGGTCTTCTTATGATAGCGGGTCCAATTACAGTAGGTCAGCTAACTATACGGATACTGCCGGAAGCGATAGTGGCTCTGGTGCTACAGGGCAAACCTTTGTTCAGTTAAGCGGAGCCAACTGGGGAACCGGAACAAACTATACTGGGCAATTAGAAGTCACCATCTTAAACCCTGCTGATACCAAATATACGTTTGTGTATTCCGTTGGCTCTTGGATAAACGCTACCGGAGGCTTCTTTAGTGGCCGAGCTGGTGGCATGTACCTAAGTACAACGGCTGTTGATGCGTTCCAGTTCTTATTCCAATCTGGGAACATCAGTACCGGACAGTTCAAACTTTACGGTTTAAAATAGGAGAAAATGAAAATGGCTCTACCTCAAAAACTCATTGACGCGGGTTACGAAGAAGCCCCGGTCGATCCGGCTGCGCGGGACCAAGCTCGCCGCGCTAAGTCCGTTGACGGGCATCATGTGTATCTGCTCCCGGCAGAGGAAACTGAGCGGGATGCAGAGGAAGCGGCGTGGTCCGCTGGGGCCGCTGACCGAGCATGGGCGGCACTGCGCTCCGAACGCGACAGCAAACTGGCAGCGACCGATTGGCGTGCGTCAAGCGACCTGACTCTGTCTGCGGATTGGGCAGCTTACCGTCAGGCCCTGCGCGACCTCCCGGCAAACACTGACGATCCCGAATCGCCGGTCTGGCCGAGCGAACCAAGCTAATGGCAAAGGCGGCGTCTCACCAAAAAGTGTATAGGAAAAAGGTGAAGCGCCGGACGAAGCCGCCTGGGCTTCGACACCGAAAGAAGCTCGGTCCCAAATCATCACTCCGCGTAGCCGCCGCCTTGGCGGCTTTTTTATTACCCGCTTCGGCTGCTGGCCAAATCTGC
>JAAOEI010000163.1_pt1 | contig 27605 bp, 41 predicted proteins | sample 7059261 | NCBI WGS metagenome assembly JAAOEI01 (sample SAMN14008812, study PRJNA610033) | viral metagenome | isolation source: viral particles filtered from seawater | place: China: Hangzhou Bay, Yangshan Deep Water Harbour | collected 2017-10-31 | reverse complement strand
ATCGGCGGTGGCGGGTCTCCAGGCGAGTGGATGGTGGAGGTCCTGGACGAGATCGGCGGTGGCGGGTCTCCAGGCGAGTGGATGGTGGAGGTCCTGGACGAGATCGAAACCGAGCAGCGTCTGATGTCCTGCCCGTGGAACGGCGCACAATGCGGTTGTGGCGATACATTCGTTCGTGACGCTCACGACCCGCATAGGCAGTTCTGCTGGCAGCCGGATCAGAACGGCAAAATGCCGCGCGAGTGCGACCAGAGAACACCGTTGACTATGGTGTCTGCGTACCTGCGAGAAGTGAGCGCAGACAAGCGCGCTGAATACGACAGATGGGTTAAAGCCGGTCGCCCAAAGTTGAGCGAGTGGTACAGCGAGCATGACGACGACAAGCAATCTGCAACATGAGACCCAGGAGGCAGGCGTGTTCACAGACGAAGAGAAGTGCGCTGCGAACCGGCTCAACCAAATACTCCACGAACCCGGATATGGCGGCGGTCAATTTGGAAAGCTGACCATCGTCAGGGTTCTCGGCGGCATTCAGATTTCCCGCGAGTTCGGGGAAGCGATCAGGAGCATGATCGCCAAACTCAACGTCAAGGATTGAGGAGCGAAGGCGATGGACGAGCACGACAAGATCGAAGCGGCATACGCTAAGCACCTGAAGCAGACAATGCCCGACTGGGTGAAGCGCGAGACGGATATGTTCATCCGCGTCTATCGATTGCCGGCGAAGCTCAGTGACGGGTTTTGCTTCGGTGGCGGAGTGCCGATCGAGTTCACCAACGTCGACTGGTTCAACGGTTCCGCAGAGATGAAGCGTGCCGATGTTGAGGCGTTCGTCCGTGGCAAGAAGTATTGCACGCCGGGCCACAAGTGGCTGGTGCTGTCGGACACGCCAGAGTTCACGTTTCAATTTTCCACCTAGGAGCGCATGAGGCGACCAAGGCGGACACGCTTTGGCATGATGACACGAAGGATTAAGGAGCGGGCGATGCAGATTGAAGTGGTCTATCGCACTGGCGGAACGGTTGCTGACACATGGGGACACGACCCAAACATCCGCGCCGAGATCAAGATGAAGATCGCTGAGGCGATGGCTCGCGTGCTTCGCACGAAAGACCTGATTGAGTGGGACACGTCGACAACGGCAGACGGCGATTTCATCGTGCGCGGCTTCCTCGACGCGAGCCCAGGCACTGAGAAAATGATCGAGTACGTCGTCGATCTGAACTCAAAAACTTAGGAGCACTCATGGAAGCGCGCACCGTGCACGATCCGTTTCTCGGCAAGGATGTCGAGATCAGCGACAATCTCACCGATCGGTTGCGCGGCAAGTACGCTTGCGGCCCAATGCTGCCGAGCGGCGAACCAGAGTTTGGTTGGCGGCAGATGCCGCAGATACCAATTCAGATCGAGGCAGCCGATTGCATCGACGACCTGCGGCACCAGCTTTGGCTTTTGCTCGGTGACGTGAAGGCTCGTTCGGTGTCGTGCACCTGCTATCCGCCACTCACCAAAGACGAGCGCTATCACATCGATAGAGCGGAAGCTCTACTCACAGACTACAACCCAGAGGAATAGGGAGTGTCGGCCGTGCCTGAAACGTTCAAGCCCATCGACGCGCTGAACGAGTTGAACAGCTATTTCCATGAGATGGTGAGGCTGAAGGAACGAGAACTTGAGCGATGCTCTAGCGCAGCCGGAGAGGCAAACTCACTCGACGGCGAGCGCTCAGCCTATCGCCACGCGCAAGAGATGGTGTCGAGCTACCTAGCGCGGCTCGATCTTATCGCAAAATCTTTGTCGAATTAGGAGGCCGGCCGTGACAGTGCACTACGGCATTGACCTAGCCAGCGGCATCGATCGCACTGCGCTGTCGGCGCATACGTCCTGCGGTCAAGGCCCGGTGTGCGAGGAGCACGACGGCGGACGGGTCCGCGTCGCGTGCTGCTACTGCTGGGCGCAGACGCGATATTTCCCGACTGCCCGACGCGCGTGGTCGTCGTGGTTTCGGCGGCACGAGCCGAACGCTGCCGCCGACTGGTCAACCATCAAGATCATCAAAACTTAGGAGTGGATGGCATGATGCGAGCGTTCGGTTCCAAAGGGAGTGCGAATTGGGTCGGTGTTGCGCTGGCGAACTGGGCTCGGCGCAATCGGCTAGATATCGGACGCGGACAGGGTTTTTCTGGCTGGAGCTTACGGAGGACGATGACCGGAGCGCGGTGACGTTCTGGCTGCCGAAGTCGCAGGAACGGCGCGAGGCTTTGGCTCGCGCATTCGAGGAGATGGCTGCCAAGGTCCGCGACGCGCGGCCCGAGACCGGCCTGGATTGATAGAAGGGGATGCCCGTGACCGCTGACGATATCTTCGCGAAGGCAGCCGAGAGCGTTACGCCCAAGCTGGCAGCCGTGCAGTTTGCGCTGTGGGAGCAGGCGATGGCCAAGGGCATCCAGGCTGCTGTCGACACTATGCGTGCGCTGGCGGATGACGCCGTTGCGGGCAAGGTTCCGAAGTCGGAAGTGCTGGCGGCCGCCATGGCTTTGGAGCGGGCAGCCGAGAAGAAACGCGAGGCTGCGAAGGCCGTGCTCGCCAAGATGGAAGGGTAAGCCCGTGGCTAGGATGCGCGAAGGCGCCACGACTGATGACTACCGTGCGGCCCTAAGTGGAGAAGGGGATTTCTTTTCGTTGGGGTACGAATGGTCCGACAAGCCGCACCGGCTAGTGGATGATCTGTGTGGCGAAATTGACTACCTTCAAGCCATGCTGCGGGAAACGCTGCCAGCGCTGGAGCGCGATCATGTGATGACGCGTGGCGGGCCGAAAAAGAGCGATGCTCTGGCATTGCTACAGCGTGTTCGATCAATCGTGAAAGGGTAGGCCCCCGCAAACGCGAAAAATCGCCCCTGCCGCGGCAGGGCGGGCCGCGGCAGGGGCTGGGGCAAGCGCGTGGCTGTGCCCGCTCACGACGCCGGGAGGGGGAGGAGCCGGCGGCGTCGGAGGTCGATCAGGTCAATCGCATCACCACAGCACGATCACGGGGCCGATGACGCCCAGCGCGATCCAGGCCTGCACGTGCAGCGGGCGCGACCAGTACCAGTCGGCAGCGCGCGCGATCATCCCGCGAGCCCCAGCGACGCGCGCAGCAGGGGCCACGCCTCGAGCCACGTCAGCTTTCCGGTCACGATCGCGGCGAGCAGCGCGAGCGGGACCAGCGTTTTCAGGATCTCTCTCATCGTGCGCAGCCTGTCGTCGATCGTCTGTGCCGGCCGCGCGGGAAGCCGCTCGGACATCAGTGTGGCATTGCTCGCCAGTTGGCCGCGAATCTCCTGCAGCACGTGCGTCTGCTCCGATATCGCCGTGACGATCTGCGACTGGCCGGATTTCAGCTCGCCCAGCGCCGCCCCCAGAAACAGGCCGTCGCTGCCGTGGGGCTGGTGCTGCGGCCAGCTCGGCGGCGAGCTCGTTGGATAGCCGCCCCAGGGTGGCTGACGATAGTCCATGTGTCATGCTCCCGGCTCCCGCTCTGTGGGGCGTATCGGCTCCATCCATCAGCGCACCGCGACTAGCGTGGCGGCGGCCGCGGCCGATGGCTCGCTTTCGCGGCAGCGGCGATACTGGTCGATCACCGTAGAGCCGGCCGCTGTCTTGCGCTGATCGAGCCCCTCGGCGCGGTCGATCCACACCCTCTTGTCGTCGTCGTCGAGCCCGCGCTTGCCGTTGGCGAGCTGACGCGACGGCGGCGGCGCCGGGAATGGCGCTTTCAGCGTGCGCTCGATGCGCGGGTCGATCTCGGGGCAGCGCTCGCGCGAGATATCAACGGCCGGCGGCACCAGCTGGGGGTTGACCACTGCGGGCCCGCTTGCGCTGCAGCCAAGGATCGGAATCGGTAAAAGCAAGGCCAGAGTCGGCAGGAGCCGCCTGGCGAAGTTTTTCGTTTTCATCGTAGAGCCCCTGGTTGATCTTCTCGGCAGCGGCGAGCTGGCGCTGCACCGCCTCGATCGAGCGCTGCTTCTCGGCAGCGGCACGCCGCAGCATCTCGACCTCGCGCGCCAGGCGATCTGCATTTACCTCGGCGGCGGTGTAGGTACGCGGCGGCGGCCAGATCCACGTCGAGAAGTGCGACCACGCGGCCCACGCCAGGACAAGCGCGACGGCGCCGACGAGCAGCGTGCCGCCGGTGCCGGCCGGAACGATGCCTCGAGCACGCGCGGCTAGCCGCGAGGCAAGGCCCAGCGCGGGACCGGCCCACGGCAAAGCCCACGCCCACGCCGACGTCAGCGCGGCGATGATGATGGTCATTTCACCCCCTTCTTGTGCTCGGCGAGCCGATGCCCGGCGAGGTGTCCGCCGCGGCGCATCTGTCGCCAGCCGAAGTAGGCCGCTGTGCCGAGGCACAGCACGATCACGATCTCGAGCCCGGCCTCCTGAAGCAGCGTCTTGGCCGCGACGAGGAGTCCGGTCACGCCGGCAAGCGCCGTCTGCACCTTGCCGTCGCGCACGTCGGAAAGCGCCGATCCCATCGTCTGCGAGCCGTCGGCGGCAAGCGTTTGCGGCGTCGCCTCCTCGCGGTGCCCGGTCGGCAGGGCCTTGGCATCAGGCGACTGCAGCAGCGTCACCGTGGCGCGATCGATCTGGCCGTTGGCAGCGATGCGGTTCTCGCGCTGGAATGCGAACACCGCAGCCTCGGTGCGGGCGCCCAGCGCGCCGTCGTGCAGTCCGGTGTAGTAGCCGAGCTCGGCGAGGCGCGCCTGCACGCCAGCCACGTCGTAGGCGGTCTCCTGGCGCTCGCGATCGGCGACGACTGGCGCCGTGACAGCGTTGCGCGCGCCGGCAAGCGCCTGGCGCATGCTGGACCATGGCATCAGCGGCGTCGGGTCGACCTTCCGCCCGGGCGAGATGTCGTGATGCCCGACCACCTCCTTGATCGACGGATAGGCGCGCGCGAGCGCGGCAACCAGCGCCTCGACGGCGGCGAGCTGCTCCGGCGTGTAGGGCATCCACCAGCCCTTGCCGCCGTGCGGCTCGGACGTGCAGCAGCCGATGCCATACTGCGCGCGGTCGTAGACGTGGCCGGCGCTCGACACCGCGCCGTCGCCACGCTCGAGCAGCCGGCCAGGGTTGACGATCTCGATGCCGATCGCAAAGCCGTTGCACATTGCGCGGCCGCGCCACTGCGACGCGCCGGCATGGTTGGTCTTGCGATCGAAGTCGGCGAGCTGCGTGATCGCGCCGTCGCGCGCCACGACGACGTGGGCACTCGTCTTCTTGGGGTTTCCAGCGAGCCAGGAGATCGAGCCCCCAGCAGCGAGCCCGCCGGCCGTGTCGTGCAGCACGATCAGCGTCGGCGTGATGCGCCCGCCGACGTCGCGCGCCGGCACGAAGCGGACCGCCCGCCCGCCGATGTGCAGGCGATCGCCGCGTATCTCGTATGTCATTTGGCCCCCTGGATCTTGAGGTCACTGATTGTGATCTCAAGTCATGCGAAATGCTGATCAACGTGCGCCTTGGTCGTGATCGTGCCGGCATCGATCGCGGCGATGCAGGTCGACTGCAGCGTGAAGCACGCCTGCACGTGCGCGACGAGTCCCGCGTACAGCGCCTTGAACTGCGCGCCAGTCAGAGTTACGGCCACCGCACCCACTACGAACGGCGCCGTGTCGGTATCGGCCATCGACATAGCCGCGCCGAGCAGCAGCACCTTGGCGCGGTCGTCTGTTGGTATCGGCGTACCGAGTACCACGGTCCCTCCGGTCTCCTTTGCCCAGCGCTTCTCGGCGGCGTAGGCTTTGAGATCGGCTTGACTCAGAGCAGGATGAGACACATGAGGCCATGTTCTTAAGACGCGATCCACCTCGATCGTATAGACTGGATCTCCTAGACATTCGACATTCGGGTCATGCTCAAGCCCAATGTCGACGACGGTAAGCCACTCGCGCTTGCGTGGCCCGTTGACGCCTTCGATCGTCATGTCCTCGCGGACGCCGCGAACAGCGCCATTCTCAATGAATGCTATCGGCATGACAGATATCCATTGGGCAATCGCTCAATCATGACATTTCGTACACGATCGCGAAGTCGACCACGCATGCGCCGGATGCAGTCCATGCGTCGGCATTGAGATTCTTATAAACATCGCAGACAGCAGAACCTGCTCGCGTGTCGAACCGACAGGGATCGACAAGGAATGCGCTGTTATCCATGGCATGTCCCATGCCGGCCATGACGACGGCACGAGCAGATGTGAATGGCAATGTTACTGTCTTAGTCGTTGCGTTAGATGTGCCAGCAGACCACCCGTTCAAGTATGCCAGAACGAGCTTACCGACACGCACGAAAAAAGCACCGCCGCCAGCTGGAGGTGAAGAAAACCCTCCCCACGTCGGCGTCCATGATCCAGAAGCGTAGTCAGACATTTTGGTGATGGCAGAAACTCCAGAAGCAATACGCCAACGCGAGATAGTAGCGTCGTATTTAAGAATCACAGCTTCATTTGGAAGCAGCACTCTATCGACGGCTCCCGGTAGCGACATCCGATTGGCGGCAGTCGAACCGGAATTCTCATGCACTAGCGTGTTGATATGCGCAGCAGCGTTAAGAAAATCGATCGTTCGCCCATCTACACCACCAGCCAGTCCCGTGATCAGACGCGGGGCATCCGAGTTAAGGCGGACCTCGTTAGCGGTAGAAAGACCAGCCGGGTTATAGTCGTTCTGGTCGGATGAAATTTGGGGCGGCGACAGCGGCGCTCGCATCATCAGCGTTCTGATCTGATGAGCGACGAGCGCGCCCTGATTCGCCTCGCTCGATGTGGCGTTACCTACAATCGAGTGCGCCGGGACGGGCGTGAGGCTCAAACCAAGCTCGTCGAGATAGGCTGCCAGCTTCAGCGCGACGTCACTGGTGTCGTTCCATGCCGGCGATACACGCATCACGCTATAGGTCTGGCCGGCGCCGCCGGTGCCTGCGAAGTTTTCGGCAAGCGTGATCTGGGTATTGCTGTCGACGCTGGCTACCTCGTAAAGGCGCTGCTTGTCCCTCGTGAAAATGTCGCCCGGTTTGACCTGATTGGCCCACCCGGTGGTTGCCCCCACGACAATGGACGACCCATTGGTCAGAGTCACTGTGCCGGTGGTATACCAGCGGCGCCATTGCAGCATGGAGTCATCGCCCTTCAGATCAGACGTAAAGGCCGCACAGCAGTCGATACTCGAATGTCGGCGCCACGATCGTCAGATAGTTATCGTTGAAACCAGTGTTGTTGGAGTACTCGGCCTTTGCTCGCACTCGCTCGCGCAACTTGACCTGGCCGGATTCGATGAAGAACGAATAGACAGCAATCGCCGTCGGGGCGACGTTGCCGTTGTAGTTGAGCGTGCCGCCGCCCTGAAAAATATGAACATAGCTGCCACCTGCGTTGTACCACCCGGCAAATTGAGCCAATCCTGAGTTGTCCGACGTTGTGACCTTGAACGCACCGCGCACGGTGGTTGCACTCGCATGGCACGCAACAAGGGTGTGCACCTGCTCGAAGTCTATCGTGACAATGTCGGAGTTGTTGAGATTCCTGGCGACGTGCTGGCTCAATGTCTTGGTCCCGGTCAGGTAATTCGTCGCTACGAACAAACCTTCGTTCGTATCGAGCCTGACGTTGCCGGCTCCGTCAGTGCACACGATCCTGCTGGCATCTATCGAGATCCCCATTCAGATCCGGACCAGCGTATAGGTCGGCATGTGACTCAATCCGTTCAATGGATCGGACTCGATCGCAGTGACGCCGTCAGCCCAGCGCCACGACGTAAAATTTCGGTCTGCGCCATAAATCCCTTGCTGAATCTGAACCGTCTCCCGTTTCGGCATTGGGAAATTGGCGCCTGTTGCACCGGCTCTGATGTACCGGTTGTCAGTATCGAACTTTCCCTGACCGAACCTCACGCGCGACTCCGTGATGTCGACCATCACGCCTGGCTGTGACGCCGCGGCTGGGCCGGTGCTCGGCAGCAGCATGTCTGTCACGTAGACCTCGTATCCAACGACGAGCGAGCTGAAGCTGGATTCAGCATGCGACCTCGACAGCTCGGCGATATGTACATGCGTCGACGTAGCGCCAAGGTGTAGCCAGCGCGCGTAGTACACGGCACCGGCAAATCCGTTAGTCGCAACCGGGACGGAACCAGTCATTCCGATCGACTTCGGGACGCCTGCAATCGACGTTATCCGACCTTCGCAGTAAGGGATCGAGCCGAGGCCATGCGTGCTGATGTTGTAGACTGCGGATCGGCTTTCGTTCCAGTCGAGAAACGGTAGCGTGATCGTGCCCGTCAAAACCGTCTTGATCGACGGCATCGCCAAATCGGAATGAAAGTGCACCCTCGAGATGTGGTCGAGCGGCGCCGACATCGGCAGATCGTCCGTGCCTGTGTAGATCGCGGCCTTTCCCGCCACTCCGTCAATGTTCAAGCGGACCGGCACATCAGGCCTCGATCTTGAACTGCTTGTTGTCCAGATCGATCACCATCTTGCCATCGGCGCGCTGCAGCTTGCCCGCTGTGATGGTTCCGATGTTGGCAACGATCGCGGACAGCGACGTCACCGAAATCGCCCGGGCGGCGATGGAGCCGTCGGCAATCATGTCGCCACGCAGCGTCAGGCGAGGCGTACCGCTCACGTTGGACACCTGGAAGACCGGCACTACGCCGCCGCCAGCCGTGCCAGGAAGCGAAACGCGGAACTTGTCGGCGACAACGTCGAATGTGGTTTCCTCTGCCGTCCCGTCAAGCTTGACAAGACCCGTCACCTCGCCATTGATGTTGATCGATACCGCCCAGCGCGCCTCGATGCCATCGATGGACTCCTGCAACACGACAACGGCGGCAACATTGCCGTCGAGAGCAGTCGCAACAGTAGTGATCTGTTGCGCCAAAGCGCTGTCCGCAGTCTCTCTTGCTGTCGTCTCGACGCGGACCAATGCCTTTGCTTGCTGTTGCCCGATCAATGCTTGGATGGCGGCTGCGCTGGCCTCCTGGATGTGATCGATCGCAAGCTGTGTGTCGTGAGAGACGGAGCCGAGTTGCTCGTCGACAGCGGTAACGAGCGACAGCTCGAAGGCAGTCTGAGCGTCGAGCTCTTCCGAACCGATAGCTCCCGGCTCTACACCGATTGCAATGTCGGCAACTTCGACAACTTGGCTACCCGTCTCGCTCGATGTCGAATCCCAACCCGTCCAGTTGACTGCGCGTTCTGGTGAAACGATTGGCCTTGCCCGTGCTTCGTAGGTCACTCCACCTTGAACGCCATTGACCCACGTGTACTGGCCTGCTTCGGGAACCTCAGATCGAACGGTAAGTGCTACTGTATCACCTTGCTTGCGATACTCGATCTCGACCGCGTTGACCGTCGGATCAGTGATTTCCGTCCATGTTGCACGCAAGCCGGGACGCTCAGACGAGGAGCCTCCCGTCACCATAATGGGAACCAAGTTCCAGCCAGCAATTGTCGTGAACGTAGATCCGCCCGATGTAACCGTGCCGGGGTTTGCTACGTCGAGCTCGTCGCTCGCTGGCGTCCAGCTGTAGATCGATGCGTCCACCTCGCGGAGATGGACCGTCACCGTCAGGTCGTTGCCGAGTTGCGCCGACAGAACTTCGAACGTCGCGTTCTCGATGCCGTATCGCAGCAGGTCGACTGACACCCAGTCTCCTGCCTCGAGCACGGCAAAGCGAGAGCGCAAGCGCAATCGAATTCGGCGCTGCCACCGCTCGCGCCGACGAAGTATCTCGACGACACGCTGGCCTTGCGTTCCAGACGTCACGTAGTCGAGAGCGTAGTGCTCCGGCAGATGAACGCCGCCGTCCGTCTCCTCGTCGTCGGGAGACACGCGGGGCGGCAGTGACAGCGCCTCATACATCTGCGCGGCATCGTGGAACGTGCCGAATGCAGCATTCGAAAGGTCGGACCGCGGCAGCCGAGGCGTGATCTCGACGTCGGAATCGCTCATCAGATCGCCGTCGACGATATCGAGCACAGACGACTGAGCTACGCCGACCTTCGGAACGATCTGACCGCCGGAGTCTATCTCAAAGCCGGCATAGGACGTGACAAGATCAGTCAGGACTGACTTGTTATCCTGATTTACAGCGACCACCGCACCGCAACGGTAACGCTTCTCATTGCCGCCCGCCTTGAGCGAAACGTTCTCGTCGCACGCATTGGCAGCTGCCGTCCACGCGGCGACCGGCATCGCCGTTGCCGCCGTCGCCATGCCGGCAAGACGCTGCCCGTTGACGTAGATCCCGCGTCGCCAATTGTACTGGCACACGACGGGGTTGTCGGTCCACTCATGGGTCGATGGATCGGACCATCGGTGAGCACCACTGCCGCCAGCAGTCGAGTCCTTGCGCCAATCGTACAGCTTGGCGCCTTTGATCTCGAACAGGAAGCGAGGCAGACCGCTCGGATAGAGCTGCTCGTTGAACGACAACGTCACACGAACATAGCAGACGCCGCGTCCGCGATTGCTCGACGACCAGCGCTCACCAGCTTGAGCGACAAGATCGGCATCTGCAGACTGTGACCACGCGCCAGAGTGGAACTTGATGTACATGCCTCCATACTGCGACACTTGGTATCCGGAGCCGTTGTCGGTTCCGAGCGTGACGAGCTTGCCATCTACCCAAACCCGCTCAAGCGACGCGCACTCGTGGTCCGCGAGCGCATAAACCAGCTGTAGGATATCATTGCCATTCGGCCCGTATGTGTTCCAGAACACCAAGGATCCGGCCGTCGCAGCCTTGCCGAAAACGATTTCTCGTTCTGCGTTCGGGTCGACACGCAGCGACAGCCGCATGCCGGCGCCGGATCGCGCCAACTCTCGAGGCTTTGGTGCCAGACGCCTCTGCAGCGCCGACATGCCGACGCTGAGCGCGACGCCCATGAGCGCCTGCCCGATGGCCGCGGCGCTGAAGCCGGCGGCGAGTACCGGGACGACGAACGGCACTCGATCAGTCCCCCAGCCTGTAGCACTCGACCAGCATATCGCGCGGCATCGTCACCCAGCCGCGCTCGTCACGAGACACCGCCTCGGCCCCGACGATGACAGCGGGGCACATCAGCGCCGCGTGATCCGAGGTGAAACCAACGTCGCCGCGCGCAGCTGCCGCAGGCTCGACCCGCTGCAACCTCGCCGCGATGAACTCGCGCACCGACATGGCGCCCTTCGCGCGCAGGCACGCAAGCGCAGAGCGTTGCGAGAACCACAACACACCGTCGAACGGGTCGCGCGCGCCCAGCGCTGCGGCAGCGTCCCGCACCAATGCCGCGCAGTCGTAGTCGCCCCACACGAACTGCGCGCGGCGATGCCGATTGCAGACCTCTATCAGCCGATCCGACCAGTCCACCGGACGCATCAGAATATGCCCAGGATCTTGCGGCGCGCGGGCTGCTGCTGCACTTGTTGTGGCCGCGTGCCCCAAACGATGCTCGAGGTGGAAGCAGACACTGTCGCCGAAAAGAAACCGTCGTCAGGGTCGCGCTGGCGCTGATCGGAGTTCGATCTGGTCCGCGTGCCTTTGCGCTGCAGCTCTCGGGCGGAGGCTTCGCACCGGAACGTGATGACGCTTTGACCATCGACCTTTTCGCGCCAGACCATCTGATCAAGAAAACCGATGAAGTACGGCATCAAGTGCAGCACTGCCGGCGCATCCTCGGTTATGATCGCGCGCTGAATGGTGATCGGCCGCTGGTGCCAGTTCGCCTGGTCGATCATGGCAGCCACGGTCAGATCGAGACCAGACAACGTCACGTCGCAGTTGCGAGCCGAGAAGTCGGATACCGAAACGACAGGACCAACAACGAAGCGGCCCGGCGCGCCGGAGTAGGTCACGCCGCCGACATCAATCGTGCCCACGTCATCCCACAACGCCACGTCTCCGCCATCGGCCTGAGCGCGCAACAGGCAGCGCACGCGGAACCTGCCGCTGTCCAGAGCATCCGTCGCTATCGACGATATGACGCGCATCAGTAGACCTGGACCGCATCGAAGCTGATGGCGCACATGCGCCCGGGCGTCCACGTCGACTTGATAGAATTCGCCTCGACAACGCCCTTGCACCACGGCTTGACCAGGTCGACGGTTGCGCCGGTTGTAACCGCAATCGGAACCGTCGGCTCGACCGTAATCATCGCTTCCCCGGAACCGTTAGCCGTTGCCTGCTCGACAGCGCGGTGCAAAGTGCGGCCATCAGTTCCGAATGGAATGGAGATCAGGTCGCCTAACCTGAACACAAGGCCGGCAGGAAGCGTCGTCAGCGTGATGGTATCGCGCGCCGTAGCGATTGCACTCAAGGTAGCTGTACCGGCCGAAAAGCTGCCACCGCCGGCTCGCGTCAGGGCGCCATAGCCGTTCGGGTAGTTGATGCCGTACCGGCGCACCGGAGACCACATCCTGAACAGCTTAGCACCACCGCGCAGCGAGTGCAGCCATGCGCGCCACGCCTCCGCCTCCTCCTCGTGCAACGGCACCGTGACGAACTTGGCACGCCACAGATCCGCACCGACGTTGGCAACCTGTACGAGGCCGCCCCGCGTCGGTGCACGCACCTGCTGATAGTCGACGTCGAAATCGGCCTGCCGAATCCTGAACGGGTCAGGCAGATCGCGTGGAAACGTGATCGTCACAAGCCGCCCCGCTCACGCGCATCGCCGACGACTTCCATCACGCGGCCGGGTAGCGCTTGCTGCTGCTCGGCCAGCGCCTTCTTGATATCGGCGATCGATTCTGGATAGGCGCCGCGCGCGTCGATGGTGTTGGCGATCGTGACGTGCACCGTCCCCGCACTGCCGGAGCCGCCACGACGCAACGCCGAATTGGGCACGATGTCACCCGACTGAGTTGGTATGAAAAGCTCCGGGCCACGCTCGCCGACAATGTGCGCCCTCCCGGCCGTCACCTCGCCGCCGTTGGCAAAGAAGCCGCTGAATAGCGATCCAATTCCGCTGCCAGCGCCGCCGATAAGCCCGGTGATCCCCCCAGCCATTGATTCCTGCAACGGCTTCAGCACCATCATCTTGAGGATCAGCGCCGAAAGATCATTCAGCATGCTGGCAACGACGTCGCGCATCTTCAGCTGGGCACCGTCGAGCGAGCGATTGATGATCGTCTCTACGCCGCGGAACACGACGCCGACGCCTTGCTGCACCTGCGCGAGCACGCGCTGATGCTCGCGCATCGCCTCGTCGGCCCGGCCAATCTCGCTGGCGTAGGCCTTGATCTGAATGCGCAGCTCGTCAGTCACCTCGATGTTGCGCTGACGGGCCTGCTGCAGCAGCCGCTCCTCGACCTCCTGCGCCTTGGTAGCGGCAGACACGTCGCCCAGCGCCCTCTGCTTCGACCGCAGGGCGGAGAGCTCACGCTCGAGATTGTCGACCAGGCTTTCGCGGCCTTTCTCCTGGCGAGCCGCCTCGCGCTCCTGGTCGCGCTGCGCCCGCTCGGCCGCAACGTAATTCTCGATTTGCTGGCGATAGCGGCGCATCAGCGCGAGGCGCTGCTGCATGTGCTCGTTGAAGGCGTCTCCAAGCGAGATGCCTTTGGCCTCCGCCTCCTGTCGAATTCGCTCCGCTGCCGTGTAGGCTGCAGCTTCAGCAGCCCCCATGCCAAGCGTAGCGGCCCTGATGCGCAAGCCCTCGATCTCTCGATCGAGAGATTGCAGCAACTTCGGGCTCTGATCGTCAACGTCTAGAGTTTTCCACTGAGCCCTCACCCTGAGCTCACCAAGCCGATCAAGCTCAGCTTCATATTGACTGATCTGACTTCGAAGCTTTTCGATTGCATTATCGTTATTGATGCCAAGCAATCGCTCGACAAAATTGACGCCGTTTGAATTGATGGATTCGATACGACGCTTGAATGCATCGATGTACTCTTCCGTCCGCCTGATCTCGGCGTCGATTGTGTGGACCTGCCACGTATCCTTGCTGGTAAATCGCCGCGCCTCGTGCGCTGCACGCTCCAGCTGCTCCGTAAGCTTTGCCAAGCCTGCCTTCATGGCATCGCCAGCGCTGACGCCAGCGGCATTCAGCTCAAGCGAAAGGTCTGACACTTCGCGCTTGAGGTATGCTGCCGATTGAGTCGAGCTATCAGCACCGGACCGAACATCATTGAGCGCCGAGTAAACGGACTTCATAGCCTCGACGAACGTGTTGTATTCTTCCTCGGCACCAGCAATCTTGGCCGCGGTTTCAAGCTTTTCATTCATCGTCTCGAGGACGCTGAGCGCCGCAGTCATGCCCTCGGTCCAGATCGCAATGTTGTTCCGAACCGAAAGCACGCTAGCACCGGTGCGGGCCATGAGTGCATCGAAGCGGCTCAACTTCGCGTCGCTGTCAGCCGTGAACCTGGACAGCAGCTCACCGGCATTGGTCAGGCCTTGAGACAGCTGCTCGCTGTTTGCCGTGATGACGACTTTGAGGTCGTCGATCGACGTCATGCCCTCCGGCATTTCTCAACCCTTCCGCTTCACGATTCGAGCAGGCTTACCCAGGCGTCGATGCGGCGCTGCAGATCAGCCTGGCGCTGGCGAATGTCGGCCATGCGATCATCGTCGCCGGCCGCCTCGGCCTCGGTCATCTCCGTCTCGAGCTCGGCAATGCTGGTAAGGAACTGCTCGCGCTCGCGCTCGATCTCGGCTTCGACGCGGCGATTGGTCTCGACCACACGCCAGCCTGCCGCGCCGGCAATCGCCGCCAGACCGGCAAGCGCCGCAATCATCGACTTGGTTGCTGGCGCGCGTGCCTTCTCGACGCGCAGGCCTGGCCTGAAGTTGTTCAGCATCTCATGCCCTTTCGTCGATCTGCTTGAAGAACGCCTCCACCTGGTCATCACTGAAAGGTGCCGGCTCGCTCGCTCGCTTCAGCGCGAGAATGGCCGTCTCGAACTCGTAGACGGTCGACCTCCAGAACTCAGATGGCGTCCACGCCAGCACCTGCATGGCGAACGACAGGTTCGGGCCGAAGTCGATCAGGTCCGCGTCTTGAGAGCGTTCGTCACCAGACTTTCCAGCGTTGCCGTCGCCGCCTTGGCCCCATCCAGGGGCCCGGTAGGGCGGACACTCTCCTCACGCTCGCGCCGCTCTTCCAACTTGGCGCGGCGCTCCTCCTCGAGTAGCCGCAGCGTGCGATTGCCCATCGGCAGCTCGTAGAGTATGCGGGCGAGCGGCACGCACAGCTTCGGTGTGCCTTCGTCCCACACCCAGCGTTCGATCGCCGCGCGCTGCGGACGGTCGACATGACCGTGCAGGATCTCCTCGTAGATCGCCACCATCTCGGCCTGCGTGATGGCGTAGCTTTCGGCGCGGCGCGCCAAAGACAGCAGCGCGCCGAACCTCTGCTCGAGACGGCGCAGCAGCGCATGCTCGCGGCGAAACAGGTACGGCTCGCCGCAGATCTCGATCTCGGAGTCGTATTCCGGCCTGGAGTCGGTCATTCGATGCCGGCCGGAATCACGTCGCCGCGACGTAGGTCGACGCCGCGGTCAGGGACAGTCTGGACCGGATCATGCGGATACTGGTCGGTCCGCCACCTTGCGGATCGTAGCTCAGCACCTTGGCCTTGAACCGCCGCTTGTCGCCGCTCGGATACGCAATCTCGAAGTTGAAGGCGGCGTCGGTCACGTCCTCGAACGCCGTCTTTAGATTGCCCTGGCCGGTATCGCCGACGACCTCGTGCATCTCCAGGTCGACCGTCGCTGGATCGAGAAGGGTTTTCGTCTCCTGCTTGGCGGTGTCCTCGAGATCCGTGGTGTCCTGCACCTGCCACGTGCCGCCGAATCCGCCACCGCTCATGCGGGCGCCTTCGATCTGCGTGTAGGTGTCGGTCGCCATGTCGGCGGCCGTCGTGCCGATCTTGAACTGCGCGCCTGCGATCCTGCGCTTTGCCGTGGCCATGTCACGTCTCCTGCTGCGAGGCCCTACGCCTCGATGTTGTCAGTGATGATCTCGATCTGCGCCGTCCCCATGTAGGTCCGGCCATCAGGCTCGCGCGTTGCATCGACGCGCTCGACCACGCACAGCACGCTCTCGCCGTTGGCGAGCTCTAGGTCAGCTCGGTGCAGCGCGCGGCGGATCCTGCCGAGGATATCGCGCACCTGCTTGGCGCCGCGCTTGTCGGAGTAGACGGCCAGCGTCAGGCGATGGCGGGACATCGGCTGGTCGATATCGTCGTATGGCTCGACCATGTGCCGGTCGAACGTCACGAACGGCATGACCTGGTTGTCGGGCGGATGGTCGTAGACCGGACACGTCAACGCCGCGTCGAGCGCGACACGCACCGCGCGACCTACGGCCTCCTCGATCTCCACAGATCAGCGCCCCAGCATCATATCGGCACCGGCCTTGGCCCACGCCTCTTTGCGCAACCGCTCCATGTTGCGCTTAAGGTTCGCCAGCGCCGGCCTGAAATAAGGTTGAGCAGGACGCGCCGGGATGTTGCGACGCACGCGCTTGTAGCGGCGGCGGCCACGCTTGTCGTAGCCGGCATTGCGCTGCCACCCGGCCTCGTAGCCCTTGGTGCCGGTCTCCACGAAGAAGTACATGAAGCCCAGCTTCTTCATACGCGGCGTGTTGAAGCCGACCTGCGCCTTGAGCTTACCGCGCGCGCGCGTGATCCGCAGCGCCTCGTCGGACTGCAGCAGCGATTTCAACTTGCCGGTGCGGCGAGGCGCATAGGAAACCAAATCGGTCTGCATCTGGCGCGCGCCGATCTCGACCGCCTGATCGAGGCGGGCTGCTGCCAGCTGATCGAGCTTGGCCAGCTTCTGCTTGACCTTGTCCAATCCCTCGACGAGACTCATGCGATCCCCAGCATCGATTCAAGCTCCTGCTCGCGACGACGCATCTCGCGAAGCTCCTCCGTGCGAGGCAACGCGACGGCGACGCGCGTCGCACGCAGCTCGTCGATTTCTGACTTCATGGCATCGATCGCATCGTCCGATCCGGACCTGTAGGCCTCTGAAAGCCGCATCTCGAGCGCCGTCTGCTGGCGGTCGTAATCCTCGTAGATGCGCGTCGATTCGGCCCGGTGCTCGGAGATCAGCTCCTGCAGGTCCATAAGCTCCGACAGAAGCTCGTCGCGATTGTCCGGCCCATCGCTTGGATGAGGAGCGCGCTTGCGGCCGAACGACATCAGCATCACTGCGTGATCCCGGCCTCGGCGATGATCTCGGTAAAGCGCACGCGCGCCTCCGGCATTCTGATCTCGCGAATGTTGAGCGTGATCCCGTTCCACTGCAGGCGATCGGACTCGGTCAGCGACAGCGCGGTGACAGCTGCCGTGTAGGCGCGGAACAGATAGCCCTTCAGCACGCGCTGCGCGCCTTCGCGCTCGGACTCGCTGAAGCGTATAGGCCGCACTTCGCAGCGCATGGAGCCGACGACGGACCAATCCTGGTCCTCGTCGGAGTCGATGCCGAGATCCTGCGTCTCGCGCTCGACCACCACGACGGCCGTCATGCCGGAGGACATCACACCCACCCGTGGCGGCGATAGGGACCGACAAGGGACTCGTACCCCATTGGCATCTGCACCAGCCCCTTCTCGAGCGCGATCTCGCGATTGAGGTAGAGATGCCCGACGTGCAGCTTAAGCGCATGCAGCAACGGCGCCGGCACGGCGGCCGGGCCAACGGTAAAGCGGACCTTCACCGCATCGTAACGCTCATACGTCACCGGCCAGGACTTCGCCTTGGCCAACCGCAGCTCCGGGCGCATCGGCTCCTGCACCACATGATAGGTCGACGTCGCAAGCGTCGTCTCGGTGTCGCTGGCGTCGAAGTACTTGACCCACTGCACCGAAGCGAGCGGCGGCTGAGGCAGGAATATCGATCCTGCCGGAAAGCCTGGAAGCTTCATCTCGAGCATGTGCTGCGTGATTGCGCAGCCGACAATGCCGCCGGTGCCGTCGACACCCTCCATATGGACGCGGGCCACCTCACACAGCGACGTGATGAGCGTGTCGTCGGTCGAGTGCAGCACCGACAGATGGGACTTGGCGTCGGCAAGCGACAGGGCAGCGGCCTGCGCCACGCCCCCGTCACCGGTGGCCACGCGGGTAATGATCATGCTGCGAGCGCCTCGACGGCTGGATCAGGCAGAGCACCTGCAACCAGCTTGACCTCACGCTCGATCTGCAGAGGATCGACACCGAAGCTGTCGGCGACGTAGCCCTGCCATTGCAGATCGTGCTCGATCTTTGCCCGTGCGGCACTCCAGGCACTGATCTGTGCCTGCAGCATCATGTGCTGGTCGCGGAGGCTCTGACGCGCTGAGGACAGAGCCGACACGGCAGCGTCGTAGGTTTGCTGCGCCGACGCGCCGGCATCGCTGCCGTCTGATGCCGCTCGACGATCGAAGTGATAGTTGAGGGCGGACGCCAGATCATCGACGCGCTGCAGCTGATCCATCACCACGTTGACCGACGTCTCGATCTCGATCACGCGCTCTGTCGCCGTTTCGAGGTCGGCCTCGGTCGGCGCCGCGCCGCTGAGCTGAGGGCCGGCGATGTCTGGCACAGGGGTGAGCGCGGCAAAGCCGAGCGCGTCCTTTGCTGCAGCGTCGAACTGCGACCAGTCGTGCTGGGACGCTGGCTCCAGGCGCTGCTGAGCGCGCTCCAGGATCGTGCGGCGGCGGTCGATGTCGTGATCGATGTCGCCAATGCGGCGCGTCAAGGTTGCCAGCTCCGCTGCTTCGGCGCCTCTCAAGTCTTCGCCGTAGACCCTCGCGTCATCGAGGTTTCGGCGCAGACCGGCGTAGACGGTCGCCAGATCCTCCAGCTCGTACTGGATCGACTGCGCATCCATGGCCGATGGATCGGCCCGGCTCGCCACCAGCTGCTCGTAATCGGCGAGATAGCGGCCGACCTCGAGCAAAGCGGCGCGGACCTCCGCAAGATCCCGGTCGCTTTCGGCCGATGAGAACGGCCAGATCTTGCGCTCGTCCATGGTGTGCGTCTCCAGGCCTTGCCTACTTCGTCTCCGGCGCGGCGCCTTTGTCTTTGATCAGGACGGCCTTGCCGGCGGCGATCAGCTCGCGCGCCTCGTCACCCTCGACGACAACGCCCTCGGCGAAGCCTTCGACGCCTTTCTTCACCTTGGCGCGGATCGTCGGCGCGGCCGACTTTATCTCGCCTGCCGGCTCGGCGACCTTGAGATCGAGCGCAAGCTCTGCCAGCTCACCTTCGATCACATCCCCCTCGCGGAACGTTGTCGGATAGACGTCGCCGGGCTTGACCGCATCCCATCGCTGCTTGAGTTTCGCTTTCATCGCAAGTGCCCTTGATTATGAAGTGGTCGCGGGCCGCGGCACGCGCGGCCCGTCATGTCATTCGTGACGCCGAACTACACCGGGCCGTAGAGCGGATGGCCGTTGACCTCCATCACGCAGACCGGCGTAGCCGTGCCGTGCGTGCCGGAGAAGTCGGCCAGCAGCTTCTGGTAGCGTTTGCCGCCGATGTAGCCGACCTTGGTGACGCCAGCTGTCGCGTGCTCGGCAATCAGCGCCAGCACGATGCCACCGGCTGCAACAGCGCCTTCGCTGCCGTCCTCGTTCGTGATCTGCACGTCCTTGGCCTCGACTGCCGTATACGTGCCGTCGGAGGTGTCGCAGTGTGTCAACTTGAACTCGATCTTGTTGGTGCCGCTGAACGTGATGCCGCCGACACCGACACCGATGAGGAACGCCTTGGAGCGGAAGCCATCGAAGTGAAGCGCGGCCGGCGTGTTGTCGGCGTTCATTGCCACAGGACCGAAGACCGTTTTTGCCTCGACCGTGCTCGCCAGGTCTCTCATGATCAATCTCCTTCAGGAGTGTGCGGGGTGTTTTTTTGTGAAGTGACAACCGGCGCGGGCGGTGCGCCGGTTGCCGCGGGGGTCGCTATCAGGCCGTGCCGGCTTTCAGCACCTTGTAGGCCTCGAAGTTCTGCACGCCGCCACCGACACGCTTGCGGGTGTAGAACAGCACGTAGGGCTTCGAGGTGTAGGGATCACGCAGCACGGACACGCCGATGCGATCGACGATCAGGTAGGCGCGCTTGAAGTCGCCGAACGCGATCGGGTAGCTGTTGGCCGCGAACGCCGGCATCTCCTCCACCTCGGTGTAGGGGTAGCCGTCGAGCGAAGCCGGCGTGCCGTCGCGGGCCGCCGGCTGCCAGATGTACTGGTTCGTGGTGTCCTTGATCTTGCGCACCTTGTTGAGCGATGCGCGCGACGCCAGGAACTGCGCGTTGGCGCGGTAGCCCTTCTTGAGCGCGCCTGTCAGATCGAGGATGTTGTCGTAGGGCGTGGTACCGTGCAGATCACCAGACACGCCGGTGACGACGTAGCCGACCTTCTCGTGCGCCCAGCTGGCATTGGCCACGAATGTATAGCCAGGCGACAGGATGCCATTCGGCTTCTTGTTGCCGTTGCCGCTGATGAACGCAGAGCCTTCTGCCTCGGCGAACGCGATGCCGACCTCGTCGGCGAGCCACTGCTCGATCGAGATCGAGGAGTCCTCGAGAATCTGCTGCGTGGCCGCCGGCATGGCGTAGAGCTCCATCGCCGGGAACTCCATTTCGGCCAGCTTCGGCGTCGACGTCTCGGGACGAGTTTCGTTCTCACCAACCCAGCCCGTTCCGGCACCGCCGAGATTGAACGGAGTCTTGTAGCTCGCCATGCTGATCGGTCGCACCGTGGCCAGCGCGCGCATGTCGACCGCCTCAGACAGATAGCGCTCGATCGGCCCCTGGTTCTCCTCGGGGTGCACAAAGTAGCCGCCATCAGCGTTGACCAGCGTCTGCATGGTCTTCTGCTCGAGCTCGCGCAGACTATGACCCATGTAGGTCGTCTCGCCCGTCTTGAGGTAGTTGAGCGCTGCCTTGCGCTGCAGAGCGTGCAGCTGCGACTTCTGCGAGAACGTGCCGCCGCGCGGCTTCTCGGTCGGGCCGGCAGGCCGCGTCGATTTGAGCTTCAGCTGAGCGTTCTCGCGACGCAGGCGCGCAAGCTCCTGCCGCTCGGCGTCGCCGACGGCCGCCGACAGACGGTCGGTTTTCTCCTCGGTCAGAGGATCGACCTTGCCGTGACGCTTGATCTGCGCCAGACGCTCCTCGGCGGCGGCCTTGAACTCATCGAAAGTCTTCTGCTTGCGCTCGTGAATGTCGCCACGGTGGATCTCCTTGGCAGGATCGCCGCCGGCAACTTTCTTCTCGATCGCCGCCGCCAGCTTCTCGATGCTGGCGTTGGAAGCCTCCAGGCTCTTGGTGATCGCAGCCATGGCGGGATCCGCGATGGCCGGCGCCGCAAGCCGCGGAGCCGCGTTCTTGGTCTCGAGCCTGGGGGCGTTGAAATCGGCCTCGATCCCGTCGAGCGCCGCGTCGAAATCGAGCGGTTTCATACGTATGTTCTCCGTTGGGGTTTGGACGCGAAACGCGATTGGAAGTGGTTGGGTCAGGCGGCAGCGGCAGCGAGGCGCGCGATCGCGTGATTGCGACGGGCGACTGCAGCGGCAAGCAGGGGATCGAGCGGGCGCGCTGGCGGCGCCTGCTTGACGTGGTCGACGCGGGCGGGATCGCAGCAGGGGAAGGTGACGAGCGAGACCTCCCACAGGTCGATGCCTGTCAGGATTCTGATTTGGTCCGTGCTGCCGCCGCCCCAGTGGCCCATCGGCGCGCAGCCATACTTGGTCTCGTAATCGGCCGGGCTTCCCCACTCGCACGCCGTGGTCTCGAAGCCGATCGACAGGCCGTCGAGCGCGCCGGCTCTCAGCAGGGCGAGCGCGGCGCGGCCCTTCTCGGTCTCGGCAATGATGCGGCCCTTGAGCCAGAGGCCGCGGCTGTCCTCGCGCGCCTCCTCCCACACACCGACGATCTGGGTCGTGTCGTGCTGCCAGAGCAGCTTCGGCGTCTTCACCTTCAGCGACTCGGCGAAAGCGCCTGGAGCTACCACGTCGCGCGCCGAGTCGATGACGTTGAACACCGAGCCGTAGCCGGTGAAGGTGCCGTCCTCGAGCACGTCGGCAGACTTGATCGACACGGGCGACGTGGCACGGGCGTGCGAGGGCGAGCGCCCCGCCGGAGCGGCGCGGGTGGTAATGTGGTGCATAGGGTTAGGTCTTATCTCGGCGAGAAGGAGGCGGGCGGAGTCGGCTGGCGTCGGTTGCTCAGGTCAGACCGATGCCATAGGGCTTGCTCGCATGATACGCAGCGGCGTACCCTACATTGAAGCCGCGCTCCATCAGGAGATCGTGCAATCGCTGCCACTCCGGCATGGAGGTATCCACGAGGTCGCCGAACATCTGCGAGTAATCACGAGCCGTCGCAGCCAGGTTGGCAGCCTCAGGCGAAAGCTGACCTTGAGCAAACGCCTGCGCCTGGTTGGCGTAACGAGCAGTGATATCGCGCCAAGCCGCGGCGCTATCGATGTGCTCAGTCAAAAGGCCGAGATGGTGTTCGCCGTCTGTTGCCAACGATCTGTCGTTGTTAACAGGTGGAGAGAGTAAGGTATCATTGATGTAGGATACCTCTCGCACGATCCTATCGAAAGCCATCTGATACGATCTAGGCAAATCGCCGATTCTCATCTGAAGCTGGTTGAGTCGATCTTCGCTCGTCTCCGGATTGAGCCAATCGACGACATTGTCGATCAGTTCACCGATATAATCTCTTACGACGCCCTTGTTATCGCTATCAACCACGGCCTTCGTATCTTCGATTTGACAAGCAAAAGAGCGATTCTCGAACTTCATGTTGATCAACATGTCGATAGTCTTTCCAGCTGTTCGATGAGATCCGTGAACGCGGCACGATCGACGTCTGTTCCGTCGATCGCTGCGGCGTCGAGCAGGTCACCGGCGAACCGTGCGAGACGGTCGCGAAGCAACTGCTTCTGCTCCGGCGTCGGCCGCGGCGCCAGCTCGTCGAACGCAGCTTTCCAGCGCTGCATCTCGTCGACGCAAACCGACACCGCACACGACTTCGTTGCGTTGGCAGAGGGCAATGTCCTGACCTCCAGGCGATCGAACACCAGCACGGCGTCTGGTGGCACGAGATCATTCAGCGCCGGTTCACCGTTCCAGGCGTATGACAGCGAAACGTGCGGCCGGAAATCGGAGTAGGTCGGCTCTGCATCGGCCGCGGCGAGCCAGTCGGCGCGCAGGATATCGAGGTCAGCGTCCGGATCATCGACCAAAAGCACAGGCGTCGTACCGCGCTCGCCGAACGCGGCAAACCCGGCCGGCACTGCGTAGGCGTTGTCGATCGCCATCGTTTGGTTTGGCAGCGTGCTCTCGCCGACGGTGGCGAACAGCGTGAGGTGGAACTCGAATTCCTCCGCAGGCCGCGGCGCGCCGCCGAACGAGGCCGCAAGGTTGAAGCCGTTGTCTTCACACCAGCGGCGCAGCAGGTCCTGCGTCTCGGCCGCCGCCACCAGAACCACGACCTTTCGAGCCGGCGCAACGTCGCCGCGCTCGTCGCGCACGAGAGGCGCTGCCGTGATCGTCGATAGCATCAGGCTGGCTCGTCCTCGTCTGGCTTCGGCTTGTCGCCTGGCTTGCCGCCACTGACGCGCGGCTGCGTGCCGGTGTTGTTGCGCTGGATCAGGACCCGATTCATCTCAGGATCATCGGTTATCGGGTCGAGGTTCTCGCGCTCGCGGATCTCGTTGGGCGTGAGGTAGACCTTGCTCGCGCCGGCATAGGCGTTGACCCGGTCGCCGAACGTGCCGCGCGCGACGGCGTCCATGTCGAGCGCGAAGTAGAGCTTGCGGTTCGGGTGGTCCACGTGCGGTCTGTCGCCGCCAAGCACGACGTCGCGCCGCAGCGCGCCTTCCCAGCGCTTGACCCACGGCATGATGGTGTCGACGTAGTGGCCCTGGTTGACCTGCTCGAGGCCGTTGTAGCCGCTGGCCTGGCCGGGATGAAACAGCTTCTGCGGGCTGACGCGGAAGTAACGGCAGATCTCCTCGATCTCGAACTTGCGCTGATCGACGGTGTCGTTGTCGGCGCTCGTCGCCGTCATCGGCGAGTAGGTAAATTTTTTGTCGAGGATCGCGAGTCCGCCGGTGCCGCCGGGCGAGAACCGCTCTTTCCAATCGGAGCGGATCTTGTCGATCTGCTCCTGGCTGATCTGGGTGCCGAGCTCGATCGACAGCACGCCGGATGGTCGCATGTCGTTGGCGTGGAACTTGCCGACCGCGCTTTCGATCGCGACCGACAGGCCGATGGCCTCGCGGGCCATCATGACCGGCTCGAAGCCGTGGGTCGGAGTCGCCATTACGCCGCGCAGAGTCAGCAGCTGTCCAGGCGCCGGCCGGAACGCAGGACCGTAGCCGACGACGACGCGATCGACGCTCCAGTCCTCGAGCTGCCTTTCCTGCACCGAGCCAGGCAGCAGCGGCAGCACCTCACAATTACCTTTCGACGGATCGCCGTTGATGAAGGCGTGCGCGCGGCCGTAGAGCGCGGCGATGAAGGTCATGTACTCGCGCAGCTCGTAGCCCGACATCCATTCGTTAGGGCTGTCCTCGATCAGATCCTGCAGCGGGTGGTCGTCGCGGCGCGTGCGGCGCGTGGTGCCGGGCTTGTCGGTCTTCTCGTAAAGGCGGATCGGCAGCTTGGCGGTATCCTCCGCGATCACGCGGCAGCAGCCGAACACGGCGGCGACCTTAAGCGCGGAGGCGGCCGAGACGAGCACGCCGGACCTTGTTGGTCCCTGCGCACCGAGCAGGATCGCCTCCTCCTCCGGCGTGAAGGAGTGCAGCTTGTGCTCGATGATGTGCGTCCACGCGGCGGCCTCCTCCTCCGGAGAAACAAGCTCACCATCGAGCACGCGCTCTCCGGCCGTCTCCGGCGGCGCAGTGGCGGAGACGAGAGCCGTGTTCATTTGCGGCGATCAGATATTCAAATCGATCTTGAGAACGGCGACGTTCACAGAGCTTTGAACGGTTGCAAACACTTCGTTCATATGTGAGTTGAACCTTACCTGCTGCTCGGGCGTCATTTTAGAGGCAATACGCAATGCCGAATTTCTCGCGGCATCGATCGCATCGTTGAGATTCTGTTCGAGAGAACCAATTACATCGCTTAGTTCATAGACAAGATCATCATCATCGACATCGATTGGGCCGTTCGGCGTATCGACTACCTTTTTCATACCTCCTGGCACCGAAGAGAAACTCGTAAGCATATCCGTCTCCTAGATCACGATAAGGGGTTGCGTCAGAAGGTAGCTCGGCGCGGCAGGTTGATTGGCGCCGTTGACCGCGAGCGCCACAACAAGCGCCGCGATGCCATCGATCTTGCCCGCACTCTTCTTCTTGCCCGGGAAGATGTTGCCGTTGTTGTCCTCGCGCACCGCGACGTTGGATGCCATCCAGCGCAGGACCGGATTGCCCATGTGGTCGATCTCGCGATGCAGCATCATCATTTCGAGCCGCTTGGAAGGCTGGCTCATGTGCAGCAGATTGAACTTCACGCGCTGCACCGGCACACCCTGCTCGAAGAGCCGCGTCGCCACCGAGTGCGCGTTGAACTCGTCGATGCCAAGCGCCTGAACGTCATAGCGCGCCATGTCCTCGAGCACGGCATCGCAGATCAGGTCGTGATCGGCGGCGTCACCGTCCGTCAGATCGATCGCGCCGTCACGGCACCACTTGTCGAACGGCAGCATCGATGAGCGCACCGCGGACTCCGCGTTCGCGCGCGGCCACCAGAAGCGACACACGATAACCCAGTACGGATCGTCCTCAGTCGGTTCGAACAGCCACACCAGCGCGCAGATGTCCCGCGTCGAGGCGAGGTCGAGGCCGCCCCAGCAGCGCCGGCCGATGAGCCTGTCTCGATCCGTCGCCCACCGCATCGGGCGGTCCGGGAACGGATCGCAGGCGTTCCAGCGATCCATCGGCAACCAGCGCTCGGCCTGGTTGACCCACTGGTTCAGATGGTAGCGACGGAAGTCGTTCTCGTAGCGCGGGAACTGGCGAGCCTTGGCTGCCTCGGCCCGCATGTACTCGTGCGTGACCGAGACGCCGAGGTTAGGGTTGGCGCGCGCCCATGTGGCTGGGTCGTGAATGTCGTCGTCGGCGCCGGCAGCCCACACGACGACGAGCGTGTCGTCGACGTCGATCGTGCCGTCGCAGATCTTGAGGCAGTCCTGCCAAAGCTCGTAGCCGAAGCCCTCGGCGAGGCCCGCGGTCGAGATCAGCCATTCCATCGGCTCGAGCCGATGCGCCATCGACTGGCGCACGAACTGGTAGAGCCGGTCCGTCTTCCATTCGTGCAGCTCGTCGCCGAGGATCACGCTGCCCTTGAGGCCGTGTGTGCCTTCGGCCTTGCCGCTGAGCGGCATAAAGCGCGCGTTGAGCTCCGGCACGTAGAGCGAGCCGTTGAAGATCTCATAGTGCGGCTGCAGCGACGGCGAGTAGATCACCATCTGGCGCGCGGCACGAAAGACGATATCGGCCTGCTTCTGCTTGGCAGCGATGGCGTAGCACTCGCCGCCGACGACACCGTCTCCGAGCAGGCACAGATGCGAGACGCCGCCGAGCAGCTCCGTCTTGCCGTTCTTGCGCGGCACCCAGATGATCACGCGCCGATAGAGGCGGGTGCCATCCGGCCGGCGCCATCCGAACGCCTGGCGAATGATCGGCTCGGACTGCCAGGCTTCGAGTACAAACGGCTTGCCGGCCCAGCGGTCCGCGGTGAAGACGCAGTGCTGCGGAAAGAAGTCGACGGCGGCTTGTGCGGCGGCTGCGTTATACCACGCGCCGTCAAGCTTGGGCAAAGGCGAGCGCCAGGCCGGCGTCGCGTAGGTGGCTGCTGCGACGGCGGTCAAGGGTCACGCTGGCGCGAGGTCGCGGCGCTTGCCGCGGTGTGGCGTTTCAGTTTGGCTTGCTGCCGGGCGGCGGCTGATCGCCGGCACGCTTCAGGATGCCGATTGGTGATGGCTTTGTGCCGGCATCGGATGACGGCTGGCCGTAGGCAGGTTGGGCAGGCGAGGCAGGCGTGCCGGGACCGTTCTGAGGCTTCGCCGGTGCACCGCCACCCACAGTGCCCATCTTCTGGGCGAGACTCATGCGCGCAACTGGCGTGCCGCCGATCTGAGCTTCCAGCGCGCGCAGCTCGCGCGACATGCCCATGAGAACGTCGTGCTCGGGATTTCTCTTGATCACCCTGTCGCCGGCCGTGTTCGTGGTGGTGTATGTCGTCTTCGGGTTGCGCTTGGAGGCGGAACGGAAGTCGGCTTCGAGCAGGCAGTATCTCGCGATAAGGTTGTGGTCTGATCGCTTGAACCACAGCTGAGTCGTTGGGTTGCTGGTCAATTCCGTCCAGATCGCGCGCGCCGACTTGCGCCAGAGATGAGCCGGGGGCGGAGGCGGAACAAAGGTTGAATCTGCAGCCTGTTGTTGTATAGCGCCTTCAACTACCTGTTGTTGCTTGACCTTTTTCTTTCGGCGGCCAGGGAAGCCCTGTGCTGACTCGATTTCAGGCCGCTTAGGCGGCGGACCTCGCTTGCCCATTCAACCCCCACATCTAGAGCGTTGTTAAATCACAAAAAACCGATGCCGTCAGAAACCTGCGCGTCAAAAAACGTCAC
>JAAOEI010000162.1_pt1 | contig 27628 bp, 42 predicted proteins | sample 7059261 | NCBI WGS metagenome assembly JAAOEI01 (sample SAMN14008812, study PRJNA610033) | viral metagenome | isolation source: viral particles filtered from seawater | place: China: Hangzhou Bay, Yangshan Deep Water Harbour | collected 2017-10-31 | reverse complement strand
CTTTACCGTTGTACTTAAACTTTTTAGCACATAAGTAAGAATTTTTATAAGACTGCTTTTTATCTTTGTTCTCTATATCCATTTTATGGTATTTAAACAATTATCGTTAAATTCAACTTCACATTCTATTTTGGGTACTTTAAATTCATCAACTAATTTGTCACCTATCGATTGTTGTGTGTCCGTGTTAGTTATAAAATCCAATGAATTAATATTTTTTTGACGGTAGCCAAAGTTGTCCACGTAGCTTTGTTGTAAACTAGTTTGGTCCCCAACCTTAACAACGGTAAATTGACGCTGCTTACCGTCATTATATTTCTTTAAGCTTAAAATATTTTGTCGCCCTAATTTAGAATAAGGACCGTATAGCGTTTTAATACTTGTATATTCATGATCTCGACTACTAATAACCATCTTATTATCAGAGTCGATAATAAAAACTGAATTTGTGGCCAAAAGGAGTTTTGAAATTGCGTCTTTTGTCGTTATATTGTCGAATTTTGATCCGTCATCAATAGTTATGTCATTCGCTGGATTTATTTTTGTGGCATCAAAAGTTAAAACGGAAGTTATTTGGCTTTTATCTAGGAGGCTTTTTAAAGCAGTGCTGGCAAGAACCCCATTAGAAACTGTATTCGCTGAAACCCTTACAGTTCGAATAACACTGTCAAAAGACAAGGCCCTAAAAGTTATTATTTCGGAAGTGAAATTTTCTTTTGTTGCCTTATCATCGATTAACCCTTTAAAGACGTCAACAGAACCATTTTTGTCATTATATTCTATTCTTACTTTTGTAAGATCACGTGAGTAAGTAAAGACTGACCGGTTATCGAATTCACTACTAAATAGTCCGTCAATGTTTTGTGCTTTAATATTAACATCACCGAAATAAAAAACTCCAATGTCGTAGTCTCCGGCATCAATACTTTTTTTCATTGTAGAAACGCCCGAATCAATTATTTTAGCACTTACTTCTATTTCATCGCCATAAGTTGTTTCTCCACTTCTAGGAGTAAAATAAATTTTATACTCCCGAGGAGTAAATTCAGATTTTGCCATTTTTTACCCTATAGAAGAAACTAGTTGTAACCCACCTAAATCAACAGGATTAACATATATATTTTTTAAATATTTTAATTTATAGGCTTTGTTTATTTGTACTAAAAAAGCATCTTTAAGCCTAAACCCCGGAATAGCTTTTTTAAAATGTTGGCTTTCATAACGGCCACCACATGCATAAACTATAAAAGGGTCTTCAGTCTCAAAAAGAGTAAGAGCCAAGTCAATATCCACGTTATAAACATCGCTAGTAGGATAATTTTTAAACCTAACATCAAACCCAAATGTTTTATTTCCTTTCTGAACACTAAAACGACCTCCCAAAGTCTTTTTAACTCTGCTATTCCGATCCATAGTTATACTATTTATTTCAGGATATCCTACAAAAGTACCTAATTCACTTGAAGCGATACTTTGATTTAAATATTTTTCTTGATTTGGGACTTGAGTATGAGAGACGGTTATCTTTATAGAAGTTGTAGAAACTTGAGTAAATTCATAATAACTAGAATCTTGATCGTAACTAGTTTCATTAATGGTCGAAAGTGTAGCGCCACCTATTTTAATTACGTTAGCAAAATCGACATAACTTGAGCCGTCGTAATATTTAACGTTATAAGTTTTAAAATTATGATCTAATAAAAGAATTCGATCAATCGTTTGGCTTTTACTAGTCGTAATGGTTATTGTTTCGCTTACTCCATCACTTGACCCTAAAGAAGTCCAATAGGTGTCAACATCAAGGTCTAGAATAAATTTCCCTGAACTTGTACCCGAGGAAGCGACAATTGAGCCGTCATCTATTTTATTTTTATTAAAAAATTTAATACCACCTGTAATACTCATTAAGCCACCTCCTCCCTACTTATACCGAGGGCCCTATCTTCAATTTGTCTGGCCGTTAAAACTTGAGACGCTTCGTCTCCTTCAAAAGAAATAGCTACATTTACAGTTTGTGGATCTCCAAAAATATCAGCATCTCGATTGCCACCGACAGCGCCTACAACCTCATCGAAATTTTTAGTCGGGACGACTAACTCTCCACGAGATAACATCGCTAAATTTTGATCAATACCAGGCGAGCCCATTATCATACCACCATCATTCATTTTAGGAGGACTAGCGCCTAAAATTTGGCCTATTTGAGCGGCTACGGCTAAACCGACCGCGGTAGCTAAACCGTAGTTTATAGGAGGAGGAGCCGAAGCCAAAGCTTTTATTACAGCGGCTTTTCCATCAATGTAGGCCATAGCTAAAGCACCCGCCCGACCAATATTAAAAAGTGTTGTGTTGCCTGATGACTGTAAAGTTGAAATAGTGCCTAAAGTAGATTTTAAATTTTCTGTTTGTTTCTTAGATCTCTCTTTATCAATTTTTTCTTTTATAATCGCACTATTTTTATAATTTAAAGCCTCTCTTTTTTGAGCCGACATAATAAATTTTTCATGATCTATTTTTGTCTTTTTTAAAGTTTGATGATAGGTCGCCTCTCTTTGATGGGCTTTAGTAAGTCTGGCTTCTTCTTCTTGATCCTCTAATTCTTTTTGTGCTTTCTTTCTTTCATACTCTTCATTATCGGCTTCAATTTTTTGTTCTCTGTCCTCGTTATAAATATCTTTTAATCTTTGAATTCTATCTTGTGCTATTTCTGTCAATTTTTCCGTTAAAGATTTTTCACTTTGTTCGATACCTTTATTTTTATTTTCTACGGCTCTTTTAATTGCATCGGGATATTCATCTAAAGCTTGTTGAGCCGGACCTTTAAAAAAATTAACTATACCCTTACCTAAATTAGTAAAAAAGTTTAAAACGTCATCTCCAATCGAAATGATAGCCCTTCCAAAAGCCCTTAATATCTCAAAAGTTGTTTCGAACTCTTTTTTGATTAAAGGTACTGAAACCGCTATTAAATCAGAAAAAACGGCCCAAGCTTCTTTGGCTTTTTTCATATTAGTTTCAAAATCCATGACGAATTTTTCAACAGCAATACTTATACCTATAATTATGGCCCCGATACCAGTCGAAATAAGTGTGGCCCTTAAACCTTTTAAAGATAAACCTAAAGCTTTTACCGCGACTCGGGCGGCTATTAAACCTTTTGTGGCCAAAGCTAAACCGGCGGTTAAAATAGAGGCGTTTGTTGCAACTAATAAAATTGACGCTGCGGTTTTTCCAAATTGATCCCCTTTAGTACCTAGTATATCGACTAGAATCTCATTAAATTTTTCGGCCATTGAAGAAAGCGGAGGTACTAAATGTTTACCTATAACTTCGGCCATATCCCCTAAAGTATTTGAAAGCTGTATAAATCGGCCTGTCCCTTCCGCTGCGGCTTTTGCCTGGCCTCCGAATTGAACTTGTAATTCATTTAAAATAAGAGATTGTGCTTTAGCTATATCACCACTTTCTTGAAAAACTTTAATTTGTTCTTTTTGTTGTTCTGTTAGCGAAACCCCGGCTCTAGTTAAAGCCGTGACCCCTGCAATTGGATCATTCAGAGCTTTTCCAACTTGCAACGCTTGCGATTTTAAATCAGTACCTAGAGCCGCGCTCATATTTAAAATCGATTCGGTGGCTTGTGGAAAAACGTCTTTTCCAACCTTTGTAAAAGTTAAAAGAAGGGATTGAGCTTCAATAATAGCTTCGTCGCCAAAAGTAGTTACTGATTGTAAGCCGGAAGCCATGTCTTTTAGTTCTTGAGCGGTTAACCCAGCGGCTTCTCCTGTAGACCTCAAAACGGTCTCTAGTTTTTTTTCGGCTTGTTCTTGAGTACGATAAGTTGAAATAAGTCCGGTAATTGTAGCGCCTAAACCAGCGAAAGCAATTGTGGCTTTTGTTGCAATATTACTCAAAGCGGTTTGCAATTCTTTAGTAGACGCCTCTACGCCTTTTAATTTTTTTTGAAAATCTTTTATGTCGCCATTTATTTTTATAGTTAAGCTTTCGGCCATTACCTTTTCCTTTGAAACTCCAAACGCTTCCTTTCTTTAGCTCTTTTTAACGCGATATCTAAAGCCTTTTTTTGATTTTCATCTAATTTAGTTTCAATTTTTTGTTTTTCACTGGCTTTTTCTTTTAATTCTATTCCCTGTAATGAAGCCTGAAATTTTCTTTCGCTATTTGTTCTTTCGGCTATCTTATTAAGTCTCCAATAAATTTCATGAAGGCTTAAATTTAGAATATATTCAGTATTCCAACCGTAATTAAAACTAATTAGATCAAAAATCTCGCCCCAATCTATGAAGCTTTCTTCTTTCTCACTGTTTTCGCTTTTTTTTTAACTTTTTCGTTAGTATCTATTCCGTTAATTGAATTATAAGTTTCTTTTTTTAGTTCTTTTATTTGATCATCGGAAAAACCCATGCTTAAAAGAAGGCTAAAAAACATTTCCATTTGTTCGGTGACATTGGAAACACATTTAAGAAGTAAATTGTAACCACCGATCTCCTCAATTACTTCCTCACCCGATTCAATATCTATAGTTTTTACAGTAACCTTTTTAAAATCTTTTGCACTTTCATATTCCATTAAATATAGGACTATTTTACAAAGGTCCTCGCTAATGGGATTTTGAATGACTTTCTCTGCATCTATACCTTTGTCTTTTAGGTCTATAAGATCTTTTGGAGTGCATGGCCTTATAGAAAAAGACTTATCTAGAATTGATAAGTAAAAAGACGCTTTTTTAGGTGTTAAATCTGTAATTTTAAAATTATTAACCATGATGCTCCCTTTAATATAATAGCTAAAAAAACAAATGATTCCTTATTTTTTTTGTAAATACAAATTAAACTAATCATACTTAAAATTTATAAAAGGGAAACCGTGGAAAATTTAAATGAAACTATAAATATTAGAGTTAGTGCCTATGAAAAAAATCGGCTTAGATGGTTAGCTGATAAATACGCGAATGGAAATTTATCACTTTATATGGTTTTTTCTAGTTTAAATATTGATAGGAGTAATATAAGGCCTGAACACTTGAAAGATTCAAGAAGAAATAAGGCGAGGGCCCTTAAGCCCCATGATCCAGATAGTTTATAAGGGCCTCGCCTACTTTTATACAACTAGCTTGGTTGTACGAAACGGAGATCAAAAACTCCGTCTTTTGCACTATCATATAGTGCCTTTATAGTTACTTCACTTTGACTGAAAGCATTACGAGCCATGTTTAGGGGCATGCCGACCGCTTTAGCTCGAAAAAGTTCTATTTCCACAAGTTCTTCATTCCCACGTTTTTGGCCCATTAAAATGGCTCCAAATTCAGGAAACGCTTGGTTAGCCGTTGAACCAATTCTAACGTCAATTGAAGCCGAGTTATTTGGCCTTACATAAAATTCGGCTGTATCACCTGTAGTAAAAGCCGGTGTACCTACTTTTGAAAAAGTTAGCCCATAAGTAGCATCGACTGCATCACCCGAGGCGACACTCGCTCCGGATATAATTTTGAGATCGTCTGAAAGATAAGATCCGTTAGTACCTCTCCCAATATCTGCATCGGAAGAAAGAAAAACATCAAAAGTGTTAGCACTCGCTGCTTTAATGATATATTTTCCAAACTTAAGATCAGCACTGTCACCGGAAGTTATTTCAACAACGTCAATACCGTTCGCCCCATCTTTAACAGTAGACCCTTTTACGTTAGCGAAACCATTAATTGACCCGGTGGCTTCCGCTGCGTTAGCCGTTGGGGCCCTTCCTAAGAATAGTTCAAAAACAAAATCAGGATATTCAGAAAAAGCTAAAGACAATTCGGCTGTAATACTTCCATCCTCGGAAGCCCATGGGAATTTATTACTTCCACCGACTAGGTCAATTAACTCCCCAGCTAAAGAAAGACTTGAATTTTCTAAAACACGAAGCTCCCCATGAAATTCGCCTGTTGAACGCGAATAGGGAGATACTGAATGTATGCCAAAAAAACTACGTGGTTCGCTTAAAGCCATTTTTAAACTCCTTTTATAATTTAGCCTATAATACTTTTAATTTGTATGCCGCTCGCCCTGTACTCCATTGATTGATTAAGCGTGGTTAATGGAACAGGTGCTAAAACGTTTATATTTAAAAAATTTGAATTGTTTTTAATAAAAAAATTTTCTTCAAAAACTTCTTTTAATGCTCGACTATAGCGAAACATACGGTTCGCGGTGTCCATATAGCCTTGATCCGCTACGACTATAATAATTGTAATTAATGCTTCTTGAGGAGTTTGTGGTGCGAACCCACTTCCTTCAATTTCTTCTAAGCTATAAAAAACAAATGGGTTATAATTTAAAGTTTCGTGATCAAGATCCTGCAAAAAATAAGCATCGGTTGGAATAGTGTCTAAAACGGTGCTATCACTTTTTTCGCTATTAATAGCTCCTATCTTAGTATTTAAGTTACTTGTCATAATGGCCTTAACATCGTTCATTAAAGTTTCGAGATCATATGCCATTTTAACTCTCCTTCGTAACTTTCAAAACATAGCTCTCAATCGTTTCTAACCAAAGCTCTAGCCTTCTTTCATAAAGTTTTTGTTTCGCTTGTGGATGCGGTTCGGTACCTATTAATAAAAAAGGTCGAGCTGGCACTGTAGAGCCTGATTTTGTTTTCCAACCATTTTGTAGAAAAACAGGATAAGGAGCACCTTTTTCATTTTTGGTTTTTGTCCCTAAAATCATAGTTTTTTTTGTAATAAGCTCAATCGAATCCTGACTTTTTATAGTTAATGATTTTTCTAATTTCCCAGTTGCTTTTAAAATAGGATACAAAAACCCAAACTTTTTCTTTTTGATCGGTTTATAATTAGGGCTTAGGTCTGCATAAAGCCCCTTACTTTTAAGGGTAAATAAAGCTTTATTAGTTTTATAATATTCCTTACTCATCGCCTTAAAGGGCGGTCTTAAATCATCGACTTTTTTTAAAGCCTTTTGAATTGATTGAGTAAATTTTTTACCAGGATCAACCTTGACGCCTGTTTTTACCATTGATCAACTCCACGATCGAAAATATGATCAATATCGTTACTTACAGCGAATGATTTAACGCCATCATACGAGTTAGCTAAATCCGCGTCTCTTAACCTAAGTTTACCCTCTACAATTTGAGTGAGTTTTGCATCGGCCATTGCTTTAAGCGAATTTTCGCCCCCTTGGTCCGTTGCTTCAATCCCTGTTTTAACCGCTAGAATAGCTTTTACTCTATAAGCGACTAAGTGAATGGAAATAGTTTTAAGAATTTTGAGAGATTCGGTCCCTGTAACAGGAACGTCATATTTTTGGCTTATTACACCGTCAATGTAAGCGTCTTCTTGGCTTATAAATTCATCGACTTCTGCACTTGTTATTCCAGAAGAGTCAAAATTTAGTTTTTTAAATTCGGCTTGGACATCACTATTTGTACAATAGGCCATTGTTATTATCCTTCAATTTTCTTTTTAGTTCTTTTTTTTCGTGTCACTTTTTTTTCTGTTTTTGGCTCTTCTTTTAACTCTTTTTTTTCTTCTTCTAATATACCGTCTTTTAAAAGCTGGTCTTTAAAATCAGAGATTATTTTAAGTTCTTCTTCATTCAGGCTTTCGCCTTGTTTTTTACTTAAGCCATTGCACTTAAAATTAAATTTTGCTTTAAGCATATTGTACCTCTAGAAAAAGGGGAGAGTTACCTCTCCCCATAAAAAAATTAAGCTACACAATTTTTAATTAAGTAAGCCGCTTTAACATTGCTTAGGAGCATGTCGTAGCTGTCCTCTACTAGGATACCTGTAGATTCAGGTGGGTTATTAATTGCATACCTGTAAACCTTTCTCGCTTCACTTTGTTGGATTCGATAACCAAGTGAAGTCTGATAAGGTTGTGCACTATCAGGACAAACCGCTAAAATAGTGTTTTTGCCAAAACAAGGAGCCAAAGAAGAAGTTTGACCTTCCGTTGCGCTTTCGTACATGGCCGAACTAATAATGACCCTGTCAACTCCAAGTGCTACGGCTAACTCATCTTGAGTCGCGCCTCCAATTCTATTGTATTTGAAACCAATCGCGTCAAGAATTTTTGGCGAAAATCTGATTGCGTTGAAAACCTGATAAGACATAATGGCAACATTTGGAGCCACCCCACAGCCGTTCATAACGGTGTCACGTGCCGTTTTTAGGTCGTCTACAGGATCTGAGTTAGAATAATCGGACCATTGTGAAGTGCCCGATAAGGTCGTGTTTTGGGTCAATACAGAGGTGTCTCCGAGACTGTCCCCTAAACTTTTTTCCTTTTCAACCCATAGAAGCGTTGAAAGACCAATAGTTTCGTCACGTAGGGCGTCATAAGGCTTATCAACATTCAATAAATCTTGTTTAGTCACGAGCCCTTCAAGGCCGTGAGCCTCAATGTTATATGTTGATGTTTCTCTTACGATAGATTCAACTCTTCTAAATTCGCCTCTACCGCCAACCCAGTTTGACTCGATTCTTAGGTGATTTGTACCGTACTTAGCGAGTTTACCAGAGCTTTGTTTTACGTTAACAAGTGGAAGGATTGACTCGGAAGCGTAGCCTTGTGGAATGTAAGCAGAGGAAGCTTGTGTTAAAAGCTTGTCTACAATAGCCGTCATTTGACTCATTAATTACTCCTATTTCTAAAATTAAAAATTAAAAACTAAAAAATAAAATTAAGCATCGGATTGAGTAGCTTGCATTGCTACAACTCTTACACCGATAACGTCCCCATCGGATGCGGCTGCTTCAAACGCAATAGCCCCTACAAATTCGTTAGCTGCATCAGCTACCTCACCCTTACCTACACTTGTGGAAGTAATAAGTTTCCCAATAGCGATGGCTTCCGCTGCTTCTAATTTAGCGCCTCCGCCTGTAAGAGCGACTTCAATAAACTCTCCGGAAGAAACACTTTCAGAGTTTTGACCTACCCCTATGGCACGCCCGGAAGCCGTACACTCAACAACCTGACCAGCAGCGTCGAGTTTAACAAAGCGGTACTTTCTAATAGTCCCACCGGCTTTAAAAGTAGTAATTTGTGGTTGTGTAATACTCGCCATTCTTTAACCCCTTTTTTTTTAATTAAACTATAGCGTTATATTTTTCGTTTAATTTTGGATTTTGTAAAAGTACTTTAGAAATTGCCTTATCAATTGAAATATTTTCTTTAGAGGCCAACTCTTCCGAAAGTTTAATAACGTGTTCTTCCACGTCCTCAATCTTTTCAACTTTTGGCTCTTGAGTAGATCCGCTTTCAGAAAGTTTTACTTCAGCTTGTAAAGAAATAAATTTTTCCATGTCATCGTCTAGAAAAGCTTGTCTTTGAGCCTCAACAACTAGACCCTCGGAGAGTTTAGCATCAAACTTCTTATTTTTTTCAGAAAGAGCTTTTTCTTCTTCCATAGCTCTGACTCTTTCTTCATTTTCTCTTCTTAAGGCATCATGCTCGGCTTTTAGCTTTAAAAGCTCCTCATCTTTTAACTCAAGTTGAGCTTTCAAGTCTGCTACCATGTCCTCAAGACTTTTTGGAGCTTCCTCTTCCTGCATCTTTTTTTCTTCTTCTAGGTTGTAATTTTTTTCACCTAGTTTCTCTTCCATTTCGACCTCACTTTTAAAGTTATTACTTTCACTTAAAACAATTGGTTCCATGCTTTTAACGACTGGTCTATTCGTTAGCCCTGCACCGAATAGAGTCGGCCCAAAATCTTGTTTAGTTTCATTATCTTTGTAGGCAAAACTAAAATCGGCACTAATATATCTAAAGGCTTTTTCTTTTAGTGCTTTTTGGCCGGCTGGGGTCCAGTCAACATGCGCGAATAATTCGTTTTTATCTTCGCTTAATTTTAAATCTTTAATCCACCCAGCGGCTTCTCCTTCCGAATTGTGAGAAAAATCAATCATAAGATCGATTCCCCTTACTTTTTCAGAGAAATTTTTAACCATGCTGGTAAGATCTCTTTCGTTTATAACGATCTCTCTTCCGTCATGATAAAATTTACCACATCTTAAAACTTGTATTATATTATTTTCATTTTTTTCGGATAACTTTAGTGGAGCCGAACGGCTAAATTCAAATTCACTCATTTTTTCATCCTTTAATTTAGCAGAAACAATTATAACACCGCGTTTAGGCATTTCGAAAGACGTGAAGCTATTTTTTTCAAATAAATCAGGGTCTTTTTGTCGAAAATAATAACTTCCAGGTTTATCATCAACTTTATAAAATTTTCCCCCAACATCTTTCAATTTTTCTTTGGCTTTCTCTAGGGTTAATCCGGGCGTTTTTGTAACAATAATAGTTTGAACGGTTTTTTCTGATAATTTAGCTTTTTCCATACGCTCTAAAATTAAATTTGACCATTTTTCGCCCTCGTCTCCTCCCCAAAGGAGCCAAGAAATATACGAAGCACTATAAGGAGGCTTTTTAATATGATTTTTCTTATAAACTTTATGTCTGTTAAAAAAACCAACCATTTGTTTTATGGTTTCAGGGCTTAAATTTTGTAAATTTTTAAGAGAGGTCGCCCGAGCTACACCCGAGCCTATTTTTAATTTTCCGGCTTCTTGAGTAGAAAGACCGCCTTTTCCATATTTTTTTCTTAGCTCTAAACCTTTTTCAGCATTTTTAGCGACACTTTGAGGTGGTTTAAAGTTTATATTTTTATAAGCGGACAGCATTCGCCTCTCCCTCGGTCCACATTTTTATGGCCTCTGAAAATTGTATTGTTTTTTCTAACGTAGCCGAAACCTTGACTGGTTTTACTTTTTTTTCTTCTTCCGGTGACAACTCTCCTATTAAAACAGGCTCTAAACGACTTCGACAGTTCCAATGCAAGGGAGGCGTATATTTACCTAAGCTTGGATCATCCTTTTTAAAAAGAGTGCCATTTAAAGACTCACAAATAGGTGTACGATTTACTGGAAAATCATTTACGAATCTATAACCATAAATATTTTCTTCCACTTTTTCATCACTAAAAAAGTCCATTTTACTTTGATTAATTGTTCGAACTGCGGTGACTGCACTTCCAGCATTAACTGCGTTTCCTAAAATATAGTCCTCTGCGGCCTCTGAAAGATCCGCTTTTAATTGTTTAATCGAATCAGTTGTATTTATCGAATTTTCGAACTTATAAAAAACGGCTTTTTCGAGGTCCGCTATTTGGGTTTTAATTAGAAGTTCTTGTTGTAACTTGATCCTTCTTTTGACGCTCGGTGGTAAGGCGTTAAACATAGTCTTCATTCTTTTGCTTTTATCTTTTTGCAATTTTTTTGCCTGGTCATTGTCCGCTAACAATATTTCATTATAATCAATTTCAGATAATTGAATTTTTGCTTTAGGTACTTCTTTGTTCGCTAAAACAATTGACTCATAGGCGATGACGGTTAAAAGATCTAAAAGGTCTCTTTTATATTGATTAATGCCGGAAGCTTTAATTCCTTTTATCGCTCCCGGCTTTTGTGTGTATGATAGGCCTGACTCCTTGGCCATAATTTGCATTATAATATTATCTGCAATTATAGCCAAATTTTCTCGCATTACATTTTTTAGACTCTTTTCCGAGTCCATCATTAATTTATCGTTTTGCCTACGGAGTCTTTTATTCATTCTATAGCCTTAGTTTTTGAAACTTTTCCGACAAAGATAGCTCTTTAGTTCTTTGTCCTTCCTCACTCATTTCTGTTATCCCTAGTCTTTTCCTCAAATGTTTTTCTAGCCTATCATCGGGAGTTAAAATTTTTGCACTTGTTAAAGTTGAAAGGATATCTGCTAACTCTTTTCCGGCCTTATCTGAAATACCTGTAAAGTTTAAAGTAGGATATTTATCCCGAGGACCAAAATTAAGTTTTATTAAATCAGGTATAATTTTCTTATTAAATTGTTCACTAATTTCTTTAGCTATAAACTCAAGACCACTTAAAAAGAAGTCTGAAAGATCGTTTGAAAGCGCATATGCTCCCGAGCCGGACATTCCTAGCTCTAAGAAGTTCGCTAAAAACGCTTTAACCATTCTTTTGTCTTCATTATCAATAGAAACCTCTACTTTTGAAGGATCATACGTATTCGTGTTTAAATCAATATCGAAGCCCTCGGGCTTTATAAGATAATTACTTTGATGGGTTGTATATTTTTCTAAGGCGTCCACTAATTTATTAAATTGAGTCGAGTTTTGTTTCCCAGTCGGGATTGTAGCGATAGGAGTTGGGACCGCGAATTTTTCGATCCCTATCGCGTTTAGCTTACAGTAATTATTTTTCCTAAACCAATTACCATAACACGGTCTTAGAAGTGATATTCCCTCATAGTTAGCGCCCTCTCTATCTAGAGTAAATAGTAAAAGATATTTGGCCGGTATTTCTATTTGACGATCAAGGTCTCCATAGGCCTGTTGAAAAACAGATAACAACTCTCCGCTTGCGTGATCAACTTGCCATGTTTCAATCGTTTTAGGACTTCTAAAACCAATGTTTTTTATACCAGTATAAGAATTTAAAATTACCGAGCCGTCATCATCTAAAATAGGTTGATTTATAAAGTTTTTATGAGTTATTTCAAATAGTGAAAAACCGAACTCTATCATAGTAAGGGCTTCACTTACTAAACGGCTAAAAGGTGTGGCCATACCTCGAAATAGAATTTGTTCGATAATTTTAGCATCTTTTCGATCTTGATCAGTGTCACCACATGGGACGATCTCAACATGGGCGCTTTTAATTGGGTTTTTTATAGCAGAAAGACACATTTTTATCTGTGGATCTGAACGCCTCATTTTGTCAAAAACATCGGCCCTTTCGGAGTTTCTTAGAGTTTCTAAATAGTCCTCCTCGAAATAACCTCCATAAATTTCTGTACCCGGTGATCCAAGCGCGTGGGAGTGAAAATCGGGGAGATCTCTGTTTTGTGTTTCTTCTAAGCCTTTCTCACTACTTTCTTTTTTAAAAAATTTGTCCAAAAATCCCATATTACCACTCACTTCTTTGAATATTGGTTATATTTCTAGGAATGAAATCATCAGTAAAGTCATCAACTCTTTTAGCACTTAAATAATTAAAAGCGCCTGTAAAAGCGTCAATTATATCGTCATGAGAACCCTCTGGAAAGTTCTCGGCTTCATAATAAAACTCATCTTTGTTTCTGCAATTTTTTAACATTTTAATATTCCCTGCTTCCGATTGAGCACTGGCCGGTTTTGCACTTGTAATTTTGTCTACACAAATTTTTTCGGAAACAACGTCAAACCCTGCTAAAATTCTTTTAAAATTTTCAATTTCATTTTTTCCAGCGCCACCCGGATCTTGAAAGCCTTTTACAGTACATTCTATTTTATCTTGTTTGGCCGTGTGTACAATTAATTTTTCCACTTTTAAAGCTGAATAACGTTCTCTAATAATATCTAAAATGTAAAAAATACCATTTTCATCTACACCTAATTTTAAACCCACCGTAAAGTCCGGATCACCCTTATCCCCTTCCGCGTGTTCGGTAGCCGCTCGATCCCAGCATCTAACAATCGAAACTAAACGAGGCGTAACGTCTACTTCTTCAAAATAACTCTTTTTAAAATATATTCCAGCGACTTCCTCAACATTCCAATTGCCATCAAGTAATTGCATGCGTTCAAATTTAGAAAGAGCTTGGAGGTTAGCTAAATAGGAGGGGTCATTCGAGGTCAAAATTTTATTATCGGAGAGTTTAGCTGGAATAAAAGTGAAACTCTTAGGTGTTATCCCATTATATTTTTCTTTTAACTCATTTTCATTTTCAGACCATATTAATTTGTCATCTATTCTAACAAAGAACCTTTTAACACCGCTTTTTTCTAAAACAGGGAAACCATTTTCATCTAAATACCACTCAACTAATTTTTTAACCCAACTTTTAGAGCTTGGGTTTGTTGTAGCTCTAATATAGGGCTTTATACTTGAAACGGATCTATTTCGAGAAAGCATGTACCAAAATTGCTTTTCCGTAAAATGAGTTAACTCATCAAAATAAATAATAGGTATTTGTGCACCTTGCCAGTCTAACACGTTTTTATTGTATTCTAGGTGAGAAAATTTTAGCTTACACCCTTTAGGAAAAACCCAAGTCAGATTTACTTCTTTTGGTTCGGCTCCAAGCATCCCATAAATTATTTTTGACGTGTCCCATAGACCTCCTTCATTTCTGACTTGTGGGGAAGTCCTTCTAAAACAAACCGCCCCGGCTTTAGAGTTGTTATAATGCCTTAAAAAATCCAATAGGAGAGCGTATGTTTTGCCACCCCCTGCACTTCCTCCATAAATTACAATATCGGCATCACTTTCTAAAAATTTAGTTTGTGGGCCCTTTTGTGGTCCAATAGAAACGTCACTCAATTAAGTCCTCATTGTTTTTTTTAATTTGATATTCACGAAAGCTTATTACGTTTTCCTTAGTCTCAAAAACATGAAAGGGACCGTAATATTTTTCAAACGTTTCTTTTCCAATTATGTAAAAACCTTTTAATGGCCCTAAAACTAAATAGTCCCCGGCTTTTCCATGGGCAAAAAAACCTTTTCCTTCCTTATAAATTTTAAAATCATCTTTAATTTGACAAGCTTTAATCAAATTCGCTTTTTTTTTAACAAAATATTCAAATGATCTACTTGGAATATCATCCTCAAAAATTATCCTCAAATTCACTCCCTTGAATTACTAGGAATATTTAAAATTACGTGAGCGACTTTTTTAATTTCTTCTTTGTCCATAGGCCTATCAGACCACCCACAATAATTTTTTAAGCAAAAAATTAAAAGAGCATTATTTCCATTTAAAGCTTCATGAATAGCCTTTTTTACAAGTTTTATTTTAATTCCGGAGGCTTTTTGTTCTCGATACTCTCCAAAGGTAAGATCATATTTTTCTCTTATCCTTTTTTCCATTGTACTTTCTGAAACCCCAATTTGATCGGCGGCCGTTTTTTGAGTTGGAAGGTAAGGTAAAATAAGGTCAAGTTCCTTCCAGGGAAAATCGTTTTTTCTTCTTACTCTCTTTTTTTTTACCATCTCTTTTTCACTCATAAAATAAGTCCCATGTTACTTTTTAGTTACAAGGTCCTTTTTTTATAGGCCTCGCGAGATTATTTTACAGTAATTAAGTATTATTTCTCAATTATTTTTTACTTACTTGATTGTTTTATTTTAGTTTAGAGGAAGAAGAGAGTTAACCTCCCTTATTTCAGGTTTCTTTCTGCTATTTTTTGACAAGTCTGATATTCTTCCTAAGTGTTTTAACTATCTCCTTCCAAACTTTTTTATCTCTATCATATGGGTTAGGACGCTCTTTTAAATAGTCTATTGCGTTTTTGACTGAACAATACGGATAAAAAGAATCTATTATGTCGTCAACAAACTCTATGCCGTAAAAATCTAAACCTAAATCGTCACAAAAAAGAAAAAAGCCTTTTATGTTTCTATGGCCACCGCTTAAGTTTGGCCCAAACTCAATCGCAACAACTTTAAAAGGGTCATGAGAAAACCAATTATCCCTTATCGGTAAAATTAAAAAATCGCAATTAACAATTACATTTTCCGTTTCTGTTTTATTTTCAACTATTTCAATAGTCGCCTTAAGATTTGTGACCTTTTTCTTTTTTGTCTTTTTCTTAGTTACTTTTTTCTTAGTTACCTTTTTCTTAGTTACTTTTTTCTTTTTCATTTTGTTTCCCCCTTAATGATTGTATAATTATATTATACAATCATTTTGCATTACGTAAAAGGGTTATTTTAGAGCACGTGTTTATAGGTGTTTATAGTCCTAACCTAAGGCCATAAATTAAATATATTTTATTGGGAGACTGGTTTTGTTGGCATTGTAAAGGAAAAGCGGAAAATAAAAGCATTATTTAACGATTGTTTATTATCTCTGCTATAATGGACATAAAAAGGACAAAAAAAATTATAAATTTTTATTATTTAACATAACTTTTTACTAAATATTCTTTTAAATAAATTTCGTCATTCCTTTTTAAAATTTCTAAATTCATCGAATCGTAAATTTTCCACCTCTCATTTTTAAACATAAAAGTTAGAGATTCATATTCCAAAAATTTAGCTTTTTTTGGGTACCTTTTAAGCTTCCACTGCTCATTATAAAATAGAGAATCGTCCCAAAGATCCAAAGCTTCTTCTTTGTTTTTGGCGTGAATTTGTTCTGCTTCATAATATTTTTGTTTATCCGGGTGTTTATAAAAAAGCTGAAAAACAGGTACCTTTCTTTCTATAAATTTTTTCATTTTGTATTCCCAAAAAAGTTGTATTTTTTATTATAGTATTTTTATTTAAAAAGAGTATACAATCAATTCTTAATTATTTAACATTTATTAACTTTTAAAAAAAGGTTTAAAATGTACGCCTTAAGCGATATGGCAAAATATTTAGTTCAACGTTGCGCGCAAAAAAACGATGAATTTAGAGAAAGCCTTCCAATTAATGCCATAATTCATGATTTAAATTTTAAACTTTCAACAAAAAAAATTACTCCCGATGGGTTTTATCATTTTAAAAACTTTAATGGGGCCCTTAGAATAAGCCCTCTAGTTTTCGAACGTGGTAACACGTGGCCCATATTAAAAGCTATAAAAAGCTATCAAGACTTTGATAAAAACAATGATCCTATGGGTGAGCATAGCTTCGGAGATTTATACATAGACGGACAAATAGTCTTTTGGAAAATAGAGCATTACCAGGATAATGAGGAAGTTTTTTATAAAGATAATTATTTAAATGAAAATTCATGGAGAGTACTAACAATATACGACAATGTAGAATATTAACGGAGAGAAAAAGATGAAATATCATTTTAACAACGAAGAAACGGACTACTTACTAAAAATTTTTAATGAAGAAAAAGGTCAAGTAACTTTAGAGGTTCTTGGGTCTTTAAAATCTGGCATAACTAACAGGTATGATCTAACTGAAAAGCTAAACCTAATAACAACTATTCTGGACAAATTAAATCGTGGAAAAGAAAGAATTACAAAACAATTTGAAGCCTCGAAAGCGTTCAAAGAATTTAAAGACGAACGCCCCTTCGAAATTGACGCCTCAACAAGCTTATGAATGGCTTTTACAAAGCCGCCTTTACTCTAAAAAAGAACTAAAACAATTGCATAAAGAAATTTTTAAGGACTAGTTTTTTTTTCTAGTCCTTTAATAATTTTAAATTGGAGAGTGTACAACTTTTCCAGTAAATATTCCTGATGATCAATATCTTTTTGAAGCTCTATTCTAAAAAAAACATCGTTATTTTGATTTCTAATTCTACTTCTATAATTAGATTTTAACTCGCCTTTTAACAAAGAAATTAAAAGGCGTACTTCCTTTAAAGATAAAAGGACACGCACTAACTTGCTTTTTTAGTTTTTTTAATTTCTTTAGCGTATTTTTCTTCGATCCAAGCTTGTAAAGTTGGATAATTATCATAAATGTATTTTTCTTGAGATGCTGAAAGCCTAATTGTTTTGTTAAACTTTTTTTCGTCGCCATAAAGCCTAGGTCGGCCCTTTCTTATTACAGGCCTTTCAATTTCTGTGTCATTTCTTTTTGCCATTTCTTACCCCGGATTAGTATAGAGTCCTACGGCTCCCCTTGATGTTACCCAACGCCATTAAAGAACCGTAAGACCTATGATTTTTAAAAGAAAAACTACAAACTCAAAGAAGATTCAAGTTTATAATGTAGAAACATTATAAAATAATTCTTCATATGTAAAGGCCGCTTATTCAATTTCTAAAATTTTTTTTACATCAGCTACACTACTTACAAAAAAAGCGTTGCCACCGAAAGCTTTTATTTTTCTTTGAAATAGAATTTGTCGCCTAAAGTGCTTTTCCTTATCATTTTTTAAGGCCCAACCAGCGGTAACAGATAACCTTTCTTTGTGAAGCTCATAAAACTTAATTGAAATTGGAGTTTTTATTTCGAACGCATAAAACTCTCCTTTATAAAGTCCAAACACATCGGAAGCCCCTTTTAAAATAAAGCGTGAATTATGTCTACGCATCGCTTTTCCATCAAAAAAACCACCGGCCGGGTTTTTCCAGAAAAAGCCTTCCTTAAGACCGTTTAAAAAAGCTAAAATTTCATTTTCAATATCGCTTTCTTTAAATTTTAATTTAGGTGTCATTTTTACCCTCTAAAAAGTTTTTAATTTTCATTTTTACGATAAAAGAATCAAAGCTGTCTAATTGATCCGGTAAATCAATGAAACATAAATCTTTTTTTAGAATGTACTGTATAACATTATTAAATTTAACTTTTTGTATTTCTGAAAAGGCTCTCTTTTGTGACTCAATTAAAAAAAGGCGATATAAAAGGATAGTTATTTTATCCTTATTGTGTAGCTCCTCAAAAAGAGGATAATCATTTTCCTCTTCTTCTAAGTAGCTTATTATAACTTATTCCGATTGTTAAAGTATTCTTTAAAATCATCCCATTCTAATTCCCTATCAGCACTATAGGCGTTTTTTTGTTTGTCAAAAGCTATATAATAAAGCACATGATTAACTCTTATCGACCTGGATTTTTCTACTGTTATAGTTGGATGCCACTGATTTTCGATTTTAAAAGTTTGAATGACATAAAAAAACTCCGCTATCATTGTTAAAAACTTAGAGCCTCGAATATCTTCTTTATTTATTCGTCTATGAATACTTTCATTTATATCTGCTTTAGTATGCGCTACAATAACAATAGGTTTTTTTATATTAGAAATAAAATTTTTTAGTTTTATTAAATAGTCTTTTTGCTGCTCTGGTTTTTTTTCTGCATAAAAAACGGAAGTTGTAACATTATCGAAAAAAACCATGGAAACGTCTATTCTACTTACTTCGTCATGAAATTTTCCATACCAGTCATTTAGTGACTGGCCCTGAAAGTGCTTACTAGCATCGAGTTCACTCATAACAATAATTTTTTTTAATATTTTTTCATTTTTTTCTTTTGCATAAAAATAAAGTTGTTCAATAAATAAGTTTAAGAAATCTTTCGCACTCTCCTCCGAAAGCCAGACAAGAACTTTACTATCATTTTGATCATTCATTATTGCGTCTAAAACTAAACCTCTAACTAGACTCGACTTCCCTCCTCCGCTTGTGCCGAGCATGACATGAATGTTTCCAGGCCTATAACCCCTATGACTTTTTAGGAAATTAAAATTACTTTTAAAAAAAACAGTTTCATGCGCCTTTCGATACTGCTGCAGTTCTATAATATTCTCTTTAGAATACTCCCACATACTGTCCCTACTTTTTAATTATTTAATTATTTAAAATTAAGTGTAGTATGTTTTCTTTAATATGCAACAATTATTTTATTTTTGAATTAAAACATATTTTTCAATAAAGGCCAGAGTCTCTTTGTCTAAGCCTTTTGGGGCCGGCTCATACTCGTTAAGATAATTTTCAAAATGTTTTTCACAAAAAAGTGTCTCAGGTCTTAAATAGGTTCGCGCTTTTGTACCTCCCTTAAAAAGGGTGTTTTTGGTCCACGTTCTGTTTTTGTGCTCAATTACTTTTTTAAAATCCTCTATTGTAAAACCTTCGTTTAATCTATCGATAATATTTTTCTGGTTTCGCTTCGCGGTTTCTTTATATTTTTTTTCACAAATTTTATTAAAATGTTTTAAAATTTCTTCAGCAGCAATCACGTTTTTTTGACCTTCTAAAACGTCAACGTTAGCCTTAGTATTCATTTGAGGTTTAAGCTTCATTTCACCCCCTTTAAGAGCCTTTAGCGAGGGTAGTTGTTTAGAAGTTGAGCCCTCATTTTTAACTGTACACTTGTTAATATATTGCATTATATTTTTTCTAACACTTTCAAAATTTTTTAACCCTACTGAATTTTCGTCAGAAAATTTCTGGTGTTTTAGTGTAAGTAATTTATTACTTACGTACATATAGACGCCGCTCCGTGTTTGTGCGGTGTTGACGTTGGATTCGACATCGTAATTAATGCGGTGTTGACGTTGAATTCGACACCGAGATTTATCAGCACTTAACGCACCTTTGTTTTTTAATGATGCGCTGTTGACGTTGGATTCGACACCGGACTTTATGGGGTATTCCCGGTGCGAAACTTTTTTCTCAATGCAAAATCTTACATTTGTAATTACCTTGGTTTTATGCACTGTTTTTTTGATGAATTTTAAGTCGATTAAATTTTTTATTGTTCGATCTAAAGCGTGTCGTGTGATCTTTAAATTTTTAATTATATCTTTCTGCTTTACTTCAAAAAAGTTTTGCCCTTTAATATTTAAATCGTTTTTTTTTAGCTTTAAAAAGTTCAAAACTGCGGCCTCAATCAAACCAATTTTTTGAACTTCTTCCAAATTTAAAGTTAAGTAATTCATCTACAAAACCTCCAAAAAAAATTTGACAATCATTCTTAAATACTGAATTATTTTATAATTATTTTTTAATTGTAAGGCTTTGGCCATGTTTTTTTTAAAAAAAATATTTAAAAAGAAAAAGCTTAAAAGAGTTTTTGAAATGAATAGAATTCTTTTTCTTTTATTTATAGAAATTATAAAAAGAGATCTAAAAAAAGAAAAAGCGGAAAAATTTTTACTCAAAACTCTCCAAAGAAAAATAAAAAAAGATAAGTTAAAAGAAAAAATTTATGATGAATATCAAAGCTTTTATGACAAACATCGGAGGCCTTAATGGTTTTTAGTGTAAGAAGGAATCGACCCGGCCTTTATATTTGTAGAGTAAACAACTTCGAAAGGTTTCAAATTAAAAAAGATAAACCGCGCACAAAATCGTGGGTGGATGACTCGCATTGGTCAATTAGAGATATTAGCAGAGAAAAAACATACTCTAATTTTGTTTCATTGCGTGAAGCTAAGGATTTTATAAAAAATGAGATCCTAAAATAAAGGAGATTAAAGATGGATTTACCGGAGGACGTGAGTTGGCATGTGTGTGAGCACTGCTTTAATTACTGCAATGTTTTTTGTGGTTGTAGTGGGGAGAAAAAAGCTTTGAAAGAAGAAACTAAAAGAGAGTTTCTAAATTATTTAAAAGGCGAATTTAATTCGAATGACGTAGCCCTTTATGTTGAAGGAGTTCGTCAATGAATGATTTAAAACGTTTTGAAACCTCTGTAGAGATCGATAAGATCTCTATAGCTTTAGTTAGATTACAAGCTCAATTAAAAAACCCTAGTAAAAACAGTAAGGCTCATTTTGGAAAATATACCGACCTTGAAGGAGTTATTAATCATACGAAAGAGAAAGCTCAAGAATTTGGTCTTACTATTTTTCAACAAGCCATAACCGATGATAAAGGTTATCTCGGAGTTTTAACCCGACTTATTCATGAAAGCGGTCAATACTTTCAGACCTATATAAGCACTAATATAAATGATCAACGCGACGTAGGAAAAATGGCTCAAGAGCAAGGGAAGCTTATATCTTATTATAGGCGCTATCAAATTCTCGGAGCGTTTTTTCTTAAAGATAGCGACGATGACGGAGATCAAAACAGAAAAGATTATAAAGACAGCTCTCCTCCTAATTATAATAAACCTAAAGAGAGTCTGTTTGATAATAACCTTTATAATAACAAATTAAGCGAATGTAGTGAAAAATTGGCCTTAAATCACAATGTCGTAGCCGAGAGGGCTTTAAAAGGAATAGAATTTAACTACGGTTCTCAAAATCCTGTTAACGTCATTTTAAATTTAAACGACTTTAATAAAAAAAAGGTACTTACTTGGATCGAGGAACAAATGAAAACGTAGGGGCTTTGGTCCCCTTTTCCATTTTAAGGAAGGAATGGAAATGGAAGTTATAATTGCCTGTAAGAAATGTGGTAAACCAAGTCAGTCGAAAAACAAATACTATGTTTTATGTCCTGACTGCACAAAAGAATACTTACAAAATTTAGAAAAAATGGCGAGAGAGGCTTTAAAAGATAATAACAATATAAAAAAAAGGAAAAGAGAATATCACAAAATTTATCACCGGATTCAAAAAGCCCGTGAACGCTTAATCGATATTCCAAGAAAAATAACAACAAAGCTCTATGATCGGCAATGTTTAAAATGTGACAAAAGCTTTGTTGCGACCGGGAAATTTAATCGGATTTGTACAAGCTGTAGTGTAATAAATAATGAAATAGAGGAAAAATTTCTTGAATAATTATAAAACTATAGAATTTAAAAACTATAAAAGAATTTTAAAAGACATAGATTTAACTAACGACTTCCTAAGTGAATCTCAAATTTCAGATTTAAAAAAATCAATTGAAATAAAAAAACAATTTCAGGATCTCGGCTATAAGATAAGTCACTATAAAAAAATAAAACCAACTCAAGAAGAACAACATCAGGGCGATGCGGCTTATGTTTTTCGCGTTCAAAAAGACTTTTTTACATTTACAGATATCGGGAATACTTTTTACGAGCCCATATTCAAAATGTACGACTGGCTTAAAAGGGATATTAATGACAACGGTTAGCGAAAGAGAAACAAAAAACATTATGATCGACTACGCAAAAAGCTTTATCGGCACGCCTTATCTGTGGGGAGGCGAATCTTTTGGCGGTTTCGATTGTAGTGGTTTTGTTCAAGAAGTTTTAAGGTGCATAGGTCTAGACCCAAAAGGCGACCAGACAGCTCAAGCTTTGTATAATTATTTTTCACAAAAGAGTTTAGGGAGTGGAATACAAAAAGGAAGCCTTCTATTTTTTGGAAAAAGCCTCGAAAAAATTACTCATGTTGCCATTGCGATTGATCATTATCACATGATTGAAGCCGGGGGCGGTGGAAGTAATACTATAAATATTTCGACCGCGATGAGACAAAAAGCAATGGTTAGAATAAGACCTATTAAAAACAGAAAAGATCTCTTAGCCGCTGTAAAAATTTGATTTTTACTTTTTTTAAGATACAATTTGGTTTCATCTTTAATCAATCTCCGATTAAGTCCGATGGATGGGCCTAGGTTTCTTCTCTGCTTCCTAGGTCCTTTTTTCTAACTTATTTTTAAGATCCTCAATCGTTTTTTGCATCTTTCTAGATCTATTTTCTTGTTTTTCAATATGCTTTATAAAATCGACATATTTTTCTTTTATTTCATCATCTTTTTCTTTTTTGGTTATCCACTTACCTATTAGAGTAATTGCAAAAGGAATAATGGCTTCAAGTAATTTTATCACTCTTCCTCCAATAAAACTTCGTCATACCCAAAGGTAATTAATTTGTGTGTTCTATCTCTTCCAACAAACAAAAAAACACAATCACCACTTTCAAGATCATACCTAAACGATTTTGTATTTTTTATGGCCATAATTGGACAATTACTTTGAGGGATTAAATCATTTTCGAATTCAATTAACTGAATTAAACCGGCCTTACCTTGGCACATCGTCACTCCTTCAGTTAAAATTAACTCTCCATTGCAATAACTTTTTGCTTTTGTATTATATTCTTTCGTTTTAAATACTACTTGACCAAACTTGCTTTTACCCCTTTCATTCAATGCGGTAATTAATAAAATACATTCTTTTTCTATGGCCATGGGACTATAGTTAAAAACATATTTTTTATGATTTTTAAGAATTCTTTTTTTATGGTAAGCGTTCTCTAAAACTTTGGCCCTATGACAACTTTCTATTTTTAAAAAATTTAACTTAAAAGGCGTAGTTATTTCTATTTTGTAATTTTTTGAATAAGAAGGTACGCCCACCCCTACAAAGGATTGACCGTTTACTTTAAAGGAGAGTGTTTTTTTATATTCAACATTCGGCTTTGTAATATCTTTATTAACACTACAACCAAAAAGAAAAATAATTAAGATTAAGAGGACATTTGTTTTTTCAATTCTATACATCTTTTAACCAGATACCCAGCACTTAAAAGAATAGAAACCGCTTCCTCAATTATAAATTCAATATTATCATTTTTTAAATCAAATTTTTCTGCGGCTATTTTTTGAAGCTCTCTTTTTTCGTTAGCATCGATATCTTTTAGTTCTGGAATGACCTCGCTCCAATTAATCGCCTGAAAAGCCATTAACTCGTCGGTCAAGTTGAAAAAAGCTCCATAGTTTTTATCTCTGATAACTTTTTCTAAAACATTACCTAATTCCATTAAAAACTCAATTAAAGGAATTAGATTTTTTACATTCTTTTCAGACATAAACTCTCCTATTTTATAAAATAGTCTTTGTTGGCCAAAATAGGTTTAATTTCTTTATCGCTATTAATTCTTTTGATAACCCACTTACACATCGTCATTATAGAATTAGAAAATTCAGTTTTTAACCATGACAAAAGATTTTGACCTGTTAATTTATTTTTTATAAGAAAAACTTGTATATCAAGGCTATGCTTATATTTACTAATTTCATAAACAATAGGCATAACTCCCGGTACATCGTCTATAATTCTTAAATAAAAGTCTCTTTCGGCATTGGTCATCATTTTCCATTCCTCATTTCTAAAAGATGATTAAGCATAGCTTTTTGATTTTGTTTAATTTCTCTTATTTCAACTTCAAAAAAATAAACCGTTTTTTTTAGGCTTGTTATATCATTTGTAAAAGCCCACAAGGTGGTGGCGGTCCCGATAAGGACCGCTCCAATTATTGTTTGAATTAGGTTTTTCATTTAAAAATCCTAAGTAAAGAGTGAAATAAACAATACTCCAATAGCATAAATGATAACAATGTAAGCTATAAATACAAAATCACCTTTATTATTCAATTGGAAATTTATCCCTAATTTGATCTCTTAATTTAAGATATTCCACCATCCTTTCAGGTCTACCTTTCTCTTTTTCAGCTATGGCCTCTAAAAGTAAATGATCAATATCTTTATAGTTACTCCTTCTTAATTGTATTTTATCAGCAATTAACTTTTCAGCATCTAATTTTTCTCTTTCTTTTTCTAAAAGAATAATTTTTTCCTCAAAAGCTTTTAAATCTGACTTATCCCACTCATTAATTCTTTCGATATCCGCTCTATGGGCATCGTTAACAATTTCGTGGCCAAACACATTTCTAAAAACTTTTCGGTTTTTTAATACCTCACTTAAACGCTCTTCTAAAGATTTTAAATCAGCCATTATTTTTCCTTTTATTTAATTTTATCTATTGTAACTTGTGTCCCACTGAAAATGGTGCTGTCAATATTGTAATCATTTCCTAAATCACCCCCAGTGGCGGAGGCTGCATGCTCAATCCCAATAATTGATTTTTCACTTATGGTAAAAACGACATTGTTAAATTGAGTCGGTGGGCTATATGCTGAACCAGAATCAGAAACTAGCATAGAGGTTCTATAACCAATTATTGAACTTGAAGTATAATTATAAAACCTTAGTGTACCGTATTTTGTCCCTTGTATTCTTAAAGCAATAGTAGCTTTTAAGCGGTATGTACCGGGCATCAATTCAAATTTTGTATTCGTCCCACCGGCTCCGCTAGTTCCATTTTGGAAAATATCACTAAAAAACCATGTGGAGCCTTGAACGCCTGTTAAATTAACGGCCGAAAAAGCGGTGGTATTCGCCTGGCCACCACCACCGGCGGCGATTAAATCAGAAAGCACTGCTTTAGCTGGTAATAATTTACTTTTTTCTGTAAGTGCAAGGCCTTCTAAATTTGAAGAGCTATTATTATAGATAACGCCAACGCATCTAAAAGGATTCGATGGATGATAACTCCCTCCTAAATCGCCTCTATAACGTGGTCCTATATCACTCATTGCTAAAGCGCCGGTGTCTTTTACGTAAAGATAATAGTAAGTGGATGCGCTTTCGGTCGCGTTTGAATCACGTGTCCCGGTCCCTAAAAGATCCGTTGTAATATTAAATTCAGGAGCCGATAAACTAAAATCAATCGTATTTGAATAAACCCAAACTTTAGAATTTGGTTCGTCAAAAATTACATTTGTATTATCCTTTCTGCTTAGGTCAATCGTGTTTTGTTCTGATGGCTTATAGTAAAAATCTAGAGACCTTGTCGCTACACAATTGGAGGTATCTTGAATACATACTCCCAATAGAGTTCTGTTAATAGTAACAAAAGCGGACCCTGAATATCTTTTCCATTGGTTAACATTAAGATCATACCAGTAGTCTCCCGTGGCCGGTGAGCCGGGTTGAGTTGTAGACCAATCCGGAGAGTTATAAGTTACATCAGTGGTGGTCCCATCGTTTTGCAAAAAGATCCAAGTTAATTTCATCAAAGTGATTGTATCATTATCCGCGAATTTAACTCGGTTAACAGGTAAACCGGAGTTATCTAGAAAAGCGCCTCGTATTATTTTTGAGAGCTTTGTTGTCGATTCAACATAAGCTAAAAAATATTCATCGGAAGAGCCGTCATTTATTTTAAAAGCCTGATAAGATCCCACTAAGCCAGTTATAGATGATCCCATTGCATCTACTGTAATTGAATCATGCCATGGATTTTCAGCATCTTTGGCCTGAAAAGCTACGAATTGATTCTTAGGCTCACCCCAGTACCGCGTTAGTTCTTGGTCTGCGGCATCACCCATATTAACCGCGCATGTATTATTTGAACTTGGAGCGGTTGTTAAACTTGAGATTGTGATATCAGTGCTACAAGTTACCGCGCTTCCATTTATATCAACAATTAAATTAGTAGTGTTACCAGTAATTTGAACGGAAGCTGCGGAGCCATTCGCCTTTAAAAAATAAGGTTGGTTTGAACTGGATCGACTTGATCCGCTTACTATTCTATTCGCTGGACTTGTTATTTGTGAAGTGTCTAGAGCCGAACCATTTACGACCAAAGCATTGGAATAAATTGTACCCCATGGAAAAGAACTATCACCCATGTTTTGACCGCTTACAACCGCCCCCGAGCTATTCCTACCGTATACTGTTGTTTGCAAGGCCGTATTAAAATCATTAAAAAAATCAGCGGTAATTACATCACCACTAGACCGCGTGTTTAAAGTATTATTTCCCATAAAAACTCCTTTATGCTGATTGCGTTGTCCCTATAACGGCCCTTCCAATATTTTGAGACTCTCCCAAAATTTGTGTCCCCGATGCTATCTGACTTATATCAATTTTAGAAATACCTACGATTGAAATAAGACTATAATCAAAATAACCATCGCCAAGATCTTTACCTGTTTGTCTTAATTTTAAAACAGTCGTAAGGGTTTTGACATTTTCTTTTATTTCAATAACCTTAAAAGTTGTCTGATAACTAATTCTAGAAGAGCCATACTCGTAAGGTAAGGCTTTGGCTGTATCTCCAATTTTACAACTATCTATAACAGGCAAAAACTTATCCGATGGGACTATTCTTAAAGGGTAGTCGATATTAACCCAGTCTAATAATTCAAAGTTTTTTGCGAAGCTTTGTCCGATGAGGCCGAGTCCGATCTCAACAAGGTTGGCGCCGATGGCTGGCAGATGGTGTCTGCCAGCATTGATCATGTGCCCTACGTGCCGCCACCGACGGGCAGCGGCTATAGTGGCGGCAGCACTGGGCTACCCTCTGGCGGCTACTCCATCCCCGCAGCCTACTCGCCCTATACGGGCGACGGCTACCTTCCTTCAAGCGGCGCGGGTCAGGGCTACATGCTCGGCAACAACA
>JAAOEI010000161.1_pt1 | contig 27926 bp, 26 predicted proteins | sample 7059261 | NCBI WGS metagenome assembly JAAOEI01 (sample SAMN14008812, study PRJNA610033) | viral metagenome | isolation source: viral particles filtered from seawater | place: China: Hangzhou Bay, Yangshan Deep Water Harbour | collected 2017-10-31 | reverse complement strand
ACTGTCATTTTGGCGGGGGTGGTGTAAACACAACCAAGACACACAGAATTAAATGTCTATCCCAATCCACCCTAACCGCCCCTATCGGTAGTATTGGCGCCCTCCTCCTTCTTTTGGTTGATTCAACAGAGGCATATTCGCTTCCTCTGGAGTCCGCCCACCTTTTTTAGAGTTACATTTGAAACAGGCGCACACAAGATTCTCCCATGTATCTTTTCCGCCCCGCCATTTTGGTTTTACATGATCCAGAGTTAGTTTGTCTGGATTCTTTATGCCACAGTACTGACATGTATAATCATCGCGCAAAAATATATTTCTTCGACTCGGCCCCGCCTTATATGTAAAAGATATAAACTTTTTAACCATTGCCACCTTGGGTAGTGGATAATATTCCCCATTCGCCCCGAATATTCTTCTCTCATGGAACTCAATTGGTACAATCGCCCCTTTGAGCAACAAAGTGATTCCTTTTTGCCACGAGAGTTTAGTTAGTATACTATAATCCATATTTAATATTAATGTTGTTTCCATTTTACCTACAGAGTATAAAAATATCTCCCTTATCCCTATTCTCCCACTCGAACCCATTCCTGACGAGGAATTCTTCTGCTAATTTCATAAAATCCTCATTGACTCCATGACAATCCCAGCAATTCTGATAGTCTATTGTTAGATCAAACCATTCGCCCAGTATTTCTTTCAGATAGCCTATAGATAACTCTCTTGGATGAGGGGGATAAGTATATATATCAAGTCCTCTACACCAGTTTTGAAAAACCTTATAACAATGCAAATTAGGTGTACTTATGAACACCGCCCCTTTATCTTTTACCAATCGCGCACACTCAGACACTAAATTTATCACACCGCTCCCTGTGAAATGATTAAGTTCCAAAAAATCATCTGTATCTTGATCTTTGATATGTTCTATCAGCTCCATACACAACACCAAATCAAACTCACCCTCAATCGGTATGTCATATCTAAGGTCGGTACTAGTATTTGTTATGTCTAAATCAAATCGCTCATTTAAGATCCCGGTAAAGACTGTAGGAGTACCAAGCTCCAACACTTTAATATTATTTCTTAACACACCATTCTCTTCAAGATAACTAATAGTTATATCAAACCTTCTCTTATGTGTATTCAAATAATTGATTTCCCAATCTTCCATTTCTCACCACACCCAAAATCGCCCTTGAAGTTTTCCTGCTATTCTTTTTTACACAAATAGTCACAATAGTTTCATGGCATCTTTTTTAAAAAACACTCTTTTTTGTGTATAGCTTTTTACATCTTACTATAATATGATAGTAGATTTTTATTTTTTTAACATTTTATTGAATGGAGTGCGCACATGTTCAATAGTAAAAACGAACCTAAGAAGGTTGAAGCTGCTGAAGATTTTGTAGCTAAGGCTTCCGAAGAACTAGAAGAGGCGGTTGCTGAAGAGATCGAAGTTGAAGATCCGGCTGTAGAAGAAGCTGCGGCGATCATTGAAGAGCTAGCTGAAGAAGTAGCAGAAGAAGAAGTTGCTGAGGAAGTTGCCGAGGAAGCTGTTGCTGAGGATACCCCACCTGTAAGACATAGAGGGCCTCAAGCTTAATGCGAATACCTAGTAATATGTCAGAACAAGAAGTTGTTGACACGATTACTAAAGTATCCGAAAGACTGTCCAACAAATATACATTTGCGTTTTACACGGCTGAAGATATTCGGCAAGAAGCCTTTATTTTAGGAATGGAAGCTCTAGAGAGATATGATGAAGGAAAGCCTCTTGAGAACTTTCTGTTTGTCCATATTGGTAACAGACTGAAAAACTTCAAGAGGGATAACTATTTTAGACATGATGAGGGGAAGGCGGAGAAGGTTCAGAAGAGAAAGCGTAACTTGTTGGAGCCGGCGAATCTGGAAGACTTTAGTATAGCTAAAGGGGGCGACGACTTGAGTTCAAAGATTTCTGACGAAGAAATTATAGAATTAGTAAAGAGAAATATACCGGCGAATATGAGGGCGGACTTTCTTAGACTATGTGCGGGAGTCACGCTGCCCAAGGCGAGGCGTACCGAAATAATGGGTGTTATTAGGAGGATCGTAGAAGGATGAAGAAGCGAGGTAGGTTCTCAGTAGAAGAGGTGCAATTTATCGAGCAGAATTGCGAGGCTCTTTCTCCACAGGCAATAGCGGATCAGCTAGATCGAGATGTTTCATCTATTACCAAACATATCGAAGACAATATAGGTTTCTCAGCGAAGCAGAAAAGGGAAGTTGAGGCTCATCAAGAGCTAAAACGGAAGCCTTACTATAAGGAGCTAGAAAAACAGTTCTCCGAGGCTGAATTAGAGATGTTTCAGTTTCACTTCAAGAAAATGTGGGCTCAATTCAAGGACGACGTGTTTCATACAGAAGAAATCCAAATCGTCGATACTATCAAGCTCGAAATTCTAATGAACAGAATCCTGACGGCTCAGCAGGATAATATTACAAACATAGAAAACACGCAGATGCTTATAGACGTTGAAAAGCAGATGGATCATCAAGATCAAGACCGTGACTACATCTCGTCGTTAGAGCGACAGGTAGCTATGTTTAGGGCGGCTCAAGAGACGCTATCTAAGGATTACAAAGATCTGCAAGCACGTAAGGCAACAATGCTCAAGGACCTAAAAGGTACTCGTGAGCAGCGAATCAAAGCTATTGAAGACTCTAAGCTTACGTTTGCATCGTTGGTGAAAAAGATTGCATCAGATCCTAATTTCAGAACCAATATAGGACTAGAGATGGAAAAAATGCGCTTAGCTACAGAAGCAGAGAAAGAGCGCTTATCAGAATACATAAAATATGAAGACGGGCAAGTTGACCAGCCCTTTCTTTCATCAGACACTGTTAAAGGAGATTAAATGAAGACAGCAGTAATTTTTGGCGTAACTGGCCAAGACGGATCATACTTAACTGACTTGCTACTTTCGGAAGATTACAAAGTGATTGGCGTCGCCCGAAGAAGTAGTGTGGACACGACCGAACGGATTGACAGGCATGAGAAAAATAATTCTTTTTTGCTAGTTGAGGGAGACATCACGGATGGATTCTGTGTTTCGGACATTATTAATAAATACCAGCCTGACGAAGTATATAATCTTGCAGCACAGTCTCACGTTGGTACTTCTTTTAAGCAACCGACACTGACTTGGGATGTTACCGCTGGAGGATGTCTAAATATACTAGAAGCGATCAGAGTTTCCCCAAGATGTGACGATATTAAGTTTTATCAAGCGTCATCTAGTGAGATGTTTGGCAAAAACTTTACTGTTACAGATTATGGAAAATATCAAGACGAAGATACGGCTTTTATGCCTCAGTCACCATATGCAATTGCAAAACTTGCAGCTCACCACTTAGTTAGAAATTACAGAGATAGCTATGGTATTCATGCGTCTAGCGGAATCCTGTTTAATCACGAAAGTGAAAGACGTGGCGAAAATTTTGTAACTCGTAAGATTACAAAGTGGATTGGCAGCTTTGTAGAGTGGCTAAATACAAACAATCTTGCAGCGCACCAGTTAACAGCGACTTCATCCGAAAACGAGAAGATATACGCTTCTGGACACCAAGAATCATTTGATAAATTAAGATTAGGAAATTTACAAGCAAGGAGAGACTGGGGACATGCGAAAGACTATGTACGAGCAATGTGGCTCATGCTCCAACAGGAAGAGCCAGACGATTATGTCGTCGCTACTGGAGAAACACACAGTGTTGAGGAATTTTTGGAATACGCTTTTAGGCACGCTCATCTTGGTGATTGGAGTGAGTACGTGTACATTGACCCTGAATTCTTTAGACCCGCTGAAGTTGATTACTTACTTGGCAACCCGTCCAAAGCAACAGCAAAGCTCGGATGGGAACCAGAAATAAAGTTTCAAGAGTTGGCTGAATTAATGACGGAGGCTGATATTAATGAGAAATTACGACGACCCGGCTTACAAGAAGTTTAGAACAGATGTCTTGAGAAGGGACAAGTTCTGTTGTAAAATGTGTAAGGCGAGTGGCAAAAAGAAGAAAATGTACGTTCACCATATTAGAAAATGGGCTAGTGCGTCTTCTCTAAGATTTGATGTCGGTAATGGGATTACACTTTGCTACAATTGTCACAAAGAAGTAACTGGTAAAGAAGAACACTACGAGTCTTATTTGTTAGGTTTAATCAATGGCTAAAAAGAAAATACCAAACTATACAGTAATTAAGGACACGAGAGAGCAGCGCGGTTGGATCTTTAATAAAGTTGACCGATGTAATGGTATGCTTACCGAAACCTTGAAAACTGGTGATTATACATTGCAAGGATTTGAAGATCAGGTTTGTATTGAAAGAAAAATGAGCGTCGAAGAGATTGCTAATAATCTAGGCAAACAAAAGAAAAGATTTGATGCCGAAATACAAAGAATGATTGAGTACCCCTTCAAGTATATTGTTTGTGAGTTTTCTATGTCTGATTTGATTGATTATCCAAATTCTATCTTTAGCGACAACATGAAGAGCCGAAGACCTGATTACGTTCAGGCTCAAATTAGCAAAAGAAGAATAACCGGCAAATATTTACTGAAGACTTTGTTAGAGTACCAAACTTGGCATGGCATACATGTTCTTTTCTGTGACAACAAGACCAACGCATTTAAAGTGACTGACAGTATATTCAAGAGGTTAAATGAGATGTTTCATGGTCAAGACTAATAGGTCTCAGATATATTCCGCGCTGTCAAATTGGCACGACTATGGTGTTCTTAGCCAGACAAGAGAAATATTCCTTGGATCTGGAGACGATGGCTTAGATTCTAAAGATTCAGCTACCTTCCTGAAGAATCTTATAATGCTTGAGTCTCTAGGTCCACACCCTATAATTATTCACCAGTATAACATTGGCGGAGATCAAGCTGCGGGCTTTGCTATCTACGACGCCATCAGGGCAAGCAAATGCAAATTCTTATTTATGTCTTATGGTAGTGCGTCTTCTATGGGAAGTATAATTCCACAAGCCGTTGTTGGCAAAGGTCTGAGGGTCACACACCCGAATACAGAGTGGTTAATCCATGAAGGGTCTTGTGAGACCAGTGGAACAACAAAGCAGTTTATATCGAACGCTGAGGCCCTTAAAAGGTCAAAAGAATTAATGTATGACATATTTGTCAATGCATGCAAGAAAGGTGCAGCCTTTAAGGGTAAAAAACCTGCAGAGATTAAGGCTATATTAAAACGCAGATTAAATGTGAAAGAAGATTGGATTCTCGATGGATATCAAGCTGTCGAATATGGGTTTGCGGATATTGTGTTCGGCAAAGGTCAAAATAATTCCATCGAAAATATACTCAAGAGATTGTAATGAAAAAAGAAAATATAGAGAAAGTATTGCAAGATGCTTGGCTTGGCATCAATGTAAAAGACGAAGATTTATTTAATCCGATTGATTTTATATTTCACGACGGAGACACCGATAAGATTTTGGAAAGAATCGCTTGGCTGTTTATGCAACCCGAGTATTTCTCTTTCGCATGTAAATATATCCTCAATATAGAAATTTCTCCGTTTCAATCTTTGCTACTAAAAGAAATGTGGAACAAGAAGTTTCCAATGCTGGTTGGCAGTCGTGGTATGGGTAAGTCATTTATACTTTCTGTATATCCATTGCTTCGAGCCTTATTTATGCCACGGAGAAAGATCATTGTCGTCGGTGCGGCCTTTAGACAGTCGAAAGTGCTTTTTGAATACATGGATACCATCTGGAAGAACGCGCCTGTTCTGAGGGATCTGTGCGGCTCTAGAAGCGGACCAAGAAGAGATGTTGATAGGTGCGTGATGCATATTGGTGATAGTACAATTACCTGTCTTCCTTTGGGCGATGGTAGTAAGATTCGTGGTCAACGTGCAAATGATATTATTGCTGACGAGTTTGCTTCCATCCCCAGAGACATTTTTGAAAACGTTGTTGCCGGTTTTGCCGCTGTAGCTGCGTCTCCAATCGAAAAGGTAAAACAAAGAGCTCAAGAAAAGAAAGCGAAAGAGTTAGGCGTTGTAATCCAAGATGAAAAACAAAACTCAGGTATCGTAGAAAAATCAAACCAAATTATACTTTCTGGTACGGCATATTATGACTTCAATCATTTTGCTGATTACTGGAAAAGGTATCGAGCCATTGTAAACAGTAAGGGCGATAGATTCAAGCTTCAAGAAGTATTTGGTCAAAATGTACCAGAAGACTTTGCTTGGGATGAATATTCTGTGATCCGTATGCCTGTTACTTCATTGCCCGAAGGCTTTATGGATGATGGCCAAATTGAACGAGCAAGAGCTACTGTACACTCTGGTATCTTCCAGATGGAGTATGGAGCTTGTTTTACTACAGACAGTCAAGGGTTTTTCAAAAGATCTTTGATTGAAAACTGCATAGCCTCAGAAGAAAACAATCTAAAAATTAAAGGCGAAGAAATACAGTTTGAAGCTATGCTGAAAGGCGACCCAAATAAAAAATATATATTCGGCGTTGACCCGGCATCGGAAGTTGACAATTTTAGTATTGTTGTTCTTGAATTGAATGGCACACATCGAAGAGTCGTTCATGTGTGGACTACGAACAGAAGTCAGCATAGAGACCAACTAAAGGCACACCTTGTGGACGAAGATGATTTCTACTCTTATTGCGCTAGAAAAATTAGGAACTTGATGAGAGTTTTTCCTTGTGTGGAAATTGCACTTGATGCTCAGGGTGGTGGTATCGCTGTCATGGAAGCTCTGCATGACAAAGACAAAATAAGAGAAGGTGAGCTACCGATTTGGCCTGTAATCGACTGGGACAAACCAAAGGACACCGATAATGAACAGGGCCTGCACATTCTTAAGATGTGCCAGTTTGCAAAGTATGATTGGCTAGCTGAAGCTAATCATGGACTTAGAAAAGACTTTGAAGACAAGATCGTTTTATTTCCTGCTTTTGATGCGGTCAGTCTTGGTCTTTCGGCAGAAGACGACAATAGAACTGGCAGAGTGTACGATACATTAGAAGACTGTGTAATGGAAATAGAAGAACTTAAGAACGAGCTATCTATGATTGTTATGACTCAGACTTCTACAGGGAGAGAAAGATGGGACACTCCAGAAATTAAAGTTGCCGCTGGTAAAAAGAGCAGATTAAGAAAAGACCGTTACTCTTCTTTGATCATGGCAAACATGAGCGCTCGTCACTTCGGCGCACAGCAATCAGTTGTAAAGTACGATCATTACGGCGGTTTTGCCAATAAATCTCAAGGGCAACAACCTAAAGATGATGGCCCTCTCTACAATGGCCCTTCTTGGTTTACAGAAAATCTAGGCGATATCTATTAATTGTGTGTATAATCATTTACAATACAATTAACAATACCATTGACTGGAGAGCAATATAAATGTCAGACGATCTATACTTAACATGGGGCGATGATTTAGAACGTAGTCAAGCTTACGAACAGGCTTCAGATAACATAAATGCGTATGATGGCGTACAAAAATCTTTTGCATACGACTATAGAACATTTATTGACACGGAACCTTCACGTTCTGTAAGACCTTCTTTTTATCGTAGTGATTACACTGCTTTCCGTCCGGGAGAAGCTGTACCCAAACACCAGAAGCGAATTATCAAGATGTGCATGCAGGCATATGATAAAGTCGGAATCATTAGAAATGTCATTGACTTAATGGGTGACTTTGCAGCTCAAGGTATCACCCTAGTGCATCCTAACCGTTCGGTAGAAAGATTCTATCGCAAGTGGTTTGAAAATGTAAATGGGCATGACCGCTCAGAGAGATTCCTCAACTATCTTTATAGATGTGGTAATGTGGTTGTAAAAAGACGTACAGCTCGCCTCAACAAAAATAAAGAAGCTGAACTAAAAAGAAGTACGGCTGCTCCAGATATGAAGATAGAAAATGTTCCAGTGGAGCGAAGAGTTATACCTTGGAAGTATGACTTCTTAAATCCGCTAGCCGTAGATATTAAGAATAATGGTGCCGCATTTACAGGCGACATAGAATATGTTCTTAAGGTGTCAAAGAATACTGTAAACTCAATGATGAGTTATCAAGGAAGAAAAGGCGTTAACAAACAACTTCCTACAGATATCGTAAATAAGTTTAAGAATGGCGAAAGAGAGATTGAATTAGACCAGAACAAACTTTCTGTGTACCATTACAAGAAAGATGACTGGAACCTGTGGGCAAACCCAATGATCTATGCTATTCTTGATGACATTATAATGTTAGAGAAGATGAAACTTGCTGACTTAGCTGCGTTAGATGGTGCTATTTCTAATGTAAGACTATGGACAATTGGTGACTTAGATCATAAAATTATTCCAACAAAAGCTGCTATTAATAGGCTAAGAGATATTTTAGCTAGTAATGTTGGTGGTGGTACTATGGATTTGGTTTGGGGTCCTGAAATTGATTTCAAAGAAAGTACAACTCAAGTATATAAATTCTTAGGTGCAGAAAAATATCAACCAGTTCTAACGAGCGTATACGCTGGACTTGGAATACCTCCTACACTTACTGGCGCTGCAGGAGCTAGTGGAGGGTACACTAATAATTATGTAAGCCTCAAGACTCTAATTGAAAGATTAGAATATGGTCGTGAAATATTAAAAGAGTTCTGGTCTCAAGAAATTAAGATGGTACAACAGGCTATGGGCTTTAGATTTCCAGCTGAAATGCATTTTGATTCAATTATACTATCTGACGAAGCAGCTCAAAAACAATTACTAATGCAGCTCGCAGACAGAGATATTATATCTCAAGAAACTCTACTGGAGAGATTTAGAGAGATCCCTAATATCGAAAGGATCAGGGTTCGCCGAGAAACCAGAGAAAGAGCTAAAGACTCTTCTGCTCCGAGGAAGGCTGGTCCTTTCCATAATCCACAGCATTCGGATGACGTTGCTAAATTGGCAATGACAAAAGATTTGCTAGATAATGATGAGTATTTGGAAACATTAGGTTTGCCGCCTGCGGAGAATGTTGAAAATGATCCTCCTGCAGATCAACCTAAAAGACTGGAAGAGAATAATTCTCCAGAACAGGAAGAAGCTTTTAGTCCTGTGTCTGAAAACCCAGAAGGTGGAAGACCTATGCACTCCCGAGATTCTGGCCCAAGAAAACAAAAGAGAGTTCTACCTAGAAGTGGAGAGGGTGTAGCAAAAACCTTATGGGCTTACGAAGCACAGAAGGCAATTGCTGACTTGGTTACACCGATGGCTTTAGAGCACTATCAAAAGAAAAACGCTAGAAGTCTTACAAAATCAGAGTTTGACGAGCTAGAATATCTTAAATTATGCATATTGACTGGCATGAAGCCTTATATGGAAATAGATGCAGATGTGATTAAATCAATCATTGACGCAAGCACAAAACCTTCTAAGGAATTTACTGAAGCGATTGAAAGTGCTGTAGCTTCTTTTGCCGATACTCAAAATAGAAAACCAAGTATTGATGAAATGAGATACATCTACGCTTCAACCTTTGCGAGCTATAGCTAGTTTTATAGTAAAAAATTAACTATTATATATTTTTTGTGTATTATGATGTAAGGAGATCTTCATTATGAAAATATATGCACAAGAAATACAAGATGGTCTTGAGCAAGTAATCAAAGAAAACAATACAATTGCATATTGTTCTCATGTTATTTGTCAAGATGATACTTTAATGACTAGCGAGGCATCGGTTGACGCTGATAAGGCCGTCGCTAGATCTTTTTTTGAGCTTCAAGAATCACAAGCAGAAAACAAAGAACAGATTGACTTATACTATCTAAGCTCTGTTTTAGTTAGTAGCGGTTGGAATAAGAACGATGATGTTTTCGATGCTAAAGAGATGTGGGAAGCTCGTTCCACTCCAGAAGATAAACAGTTTAATTACATGCACAATGAAAAAGATATCATTGGTCATATTACAGGTAATTATGTTACTGATTTTAGTGGAAACAAATTAGATGATAAATTGTCTTGGGAAGAAGCTGGCTCACCGAAAGACTTCAACATCATATCAACTGGTGTTCTATATAAGTCTTGGAGTGATATGGAACTTCGCGAGAGAATGCAAAATATAATCGAGGAAATTGAAGAAGGAAAATGGTTTGTCTCGATGGAATGTTTGTTCCCAAACTTTGATTACGCTTTAAAAAATTCACAAGGCGAAATGAAAGTTGTAGCAAGAGAAGAGGCTTCGGCATTTTTGACGAAACATCTTCGAGCATACGGGGGAACAGGAAAGTACGAGGGTTACACAGTAGGTCGTTTATTAAGAAATATATCTTTCTCTGGCAAGGGCTTGGTTTCTAAACCTGCTAATCCTCGAAGTGTCATTTTGAATGACAACCAAAGTTTTAGTGAATTTGAAAGTGAATTAGTTACTGTTTCATCTATAAAGGAGAATAAGATGTCTGATGTCTTACAGAAACAGTTGGACGACGTTAAAGCTGAACTTGTTGAAGCTCGCGCCGCCAACGAAACTATGAAGCAGGAAATGGAAGCACAGAAGTCTGAAGCTATTGAAAGCCAGCTTAAAACTTTTGAAGCCGAAATTACTGCTAAGGACGAAGCTATCGCTGAAGTCCAAGCTAAAGCTGACGAGGCTTTGGCAAAAATTGCTGAACTAGAAGAAAGTCTTTCTGCTAGTGAAGAAGCAAAGCTCGAAGCAATCGCTAAGGTTGCTGAAATCGAAAAAGCTGCTGCCCTCGAAAAGAGAGTTGCCGCTTTAACTGAAGCTGGTCTTGAAGGTGAAGAATTGGACGAAGCTATCGCTCGATTTGAAAACCTTGATGATTCTACCTTTGATTTTGTCGTTGCTGCGATGAGCCCTAAAATGCTTGAACAGCAAAAGAAGATGAAAGAAAAAGAAGAAGAAAAAGAAGAAGCTCGCAAACATGAAGAAGCTCGTAAAAAGGAAGAAGCACGTAAAACTATGGCTGATGAAGTTCTTGAAGAAGAAGTAGAAGAAGCTGAAGCAAGTGTTGAAGTCCTTGAAGAAGTAGAAGAAGAAGCTGACCTAGCAATGGCTGAAGCTATTGACGAAGACGATCCTGCAGAGGAACTTCGCTCTTCAGCTAGTGAATGGTTTGGTACTCTTCTAAAGTCAACTGCAAACCTTAAATAATTAAGAGAAGGAGAATATATAATGGCTCTTAAATCAGATAGAAATGAAGTACAAACTGACATTAGCTTCTTCATGAATGAAGTTGCTACTAGAGGTGGTATTGCTTCTTTGTCAACTGGTGGTAGTGGTGCTGCTATGGATCAAGGTGCTGCTTTGGTTACTTATGCTGCTACTGCTTCCGGTAAAGTTCCTATGGGTATTTTGTTGAACGATATGGTTAATCTTGACCTTACTCGTCAGCACATTAACCAACACAAAGATGAAGTCCAGAAGGGTGGTAAAGTTACCATCTTGCGTAAGGGCTACATTGTAACTAATAGTATCGAAGGCGCAGATCCTTCCGCTGGTGACTCAGTTTATCCTGCTCACAGTGGTAATGTTGCTGCATCCGATATTGTTGGTGATGGAACTGTGTCTGCTATTGGTCGTTTCCTCTCATCGAAAGATGAAGATGGTTACGCTAAAGTAGAAATCAACCTACCGTAACTTTAGCTCATAAAGGAGAATAAGATAATGAATATGAAAGAACGTCCTTCAGCAGATTTTATCGAACTGCTCAAAAGATCAGGTAGTTCCGATAAAGCAGTTGCAATCGAAGCACAACGAGAAATCGCTAAAGCTTTAGAATTGCCACTTCGTAAAGGCGTATTGTTCGGCGATGTTGTAACTTCTATTTATGAAGCTATGCCACTTGAGCCGGGTGCTACACCTGAATTTCCACTTGACCTTCTTGCTCCGGGTACAGAAAGCGATCACGTTGCTTACACTAATCCGGGTCATGGTCGTATTCCAGAACGTAGCGTCGAAGGCGATTACGTAATGGTCAACACTTACGGCATCACAAGCTCGATTGACTTCTTGCTTAAGTATGCTCGTGAAGCTAACTGGAACGTTGTTGCTCGCGCAATGCAAGTTTTAGAAGCTTCATTTGTAAAGAAAATCAACGACGACGGATGGCACACTTTGCTAGCCGCTGCTGTTGATAGAAACATCTTGGTCTATGATGCTGATGCAGCTGCTGGTCAGTTTACAAAGCGTCTTGTATCTTTGATGAAGACTGTAATGCGTCGTAACGGTGGTGGTAACAGTGTTACTGCAAATGGTCGCTTGACTGACCTTTACCTCTCACCAGAAGCAATCGAAGACATCCGCAACTGGGGTGTTGATCAGCTTGACGAAGTTTCACGTCGTGAAATTTACGTAGCAGCTGACGACGGAGCTCCATTGACTCGTATCTTCGGTGTTAACCTTCACGACTTGTTTGAGTTTGGTGACAACCAAGAATATCAAAACTACTTCACTAGTGATCTCGGCGGTTCTCTCCAGACAGCTGATGTAGAATTGGTAATCGGTTTGGACCAAGCCTCTAACGATAGCTTTGTAATGCCTGTTAAGAAAGAAGTTGAAGTTTATGAAGATGAAGCTCTTCACAGACATCAGCGTCAGGGTTACTACGGTTGGGCTGAGATTGGATTTGGTGTTCTTGACAATAGAAGAGTTCTCGCTGGCTCATTCTAATATAGAACCTAATTCTAGAAGAAACCGTCCTATTGTCATGATAGGGCGGTTTTTTTGTGTATTTATATATAAGAGTCTTTATATATAGGAGTTTTAGCATGGCATTAGTACTGGCAGAAGACGCTGTAAAAGAAACAACATCAACAACTGGCATAGATGTACTGTTACTTTCTGGTGCAGTTTCTGGCTTTTCTACATTTGCTGCCGGTATAGGAGCAAACAACACTACTTATTACACTATAGAAGATGCGAATGGCAACTTTGAAATTGGTGTAGGTACTGTTAGGACTTCTCCAGACAGGTTAGAAAGAAATATAGTATTGGCCAGTAGCACTGGTTCTAAACTAGCTTTGTCTTCAGGTACACATACGGTTGAATCGGGTTATGCTAGTAATAGAGATACCTTCCTTGAAACTATAAAATATACTGCCTGTAGCCCTAAAAGTATTTATGTTCCATATGACGTTTTTGCTTCTCGTGAAGTCAACGCTTCTACAGGTACTTTTAGCAATAATATCAATACCCCTCTTTTAGACATGACGCCGATCTCTGAGGCTGATTATCCGACTCACCAAGAAGGTCTAGTCTTTTATGATAATGAAAACAAGGCATTAACAGTTTATAATGATGAAGCTGATATATCTCTTCAAGTTGGTCAAGAGCAATATATTAGAGTAAGAAACAACACGGGTAGTACAATCAATAATGGGCAAGCTGTTAGAATTGCAGGTGCTCATGGCAACGCTGCTCCAACTATAGCCTTAGCATCTGCAGATACTGAAGATAATTCAACAGTCGCTGGAATCGCCACTCACTCTATAGAAAACAACTCTTTTGGATATATTACGAGTTTTGGTATTGTAAGAGATTTAAATACAAATTCTTTTAATGGGGGCGACGAGCTATTTTTATCCAGCAGTGCTGGAGAGCTTGTCAATGTTGCTCCGTTAGCTCCTAATTTCTCTTCGGCCATTGGATATGTTATCAGCAAACATCCCAGTAATGGAACTATTTTAGTTGCGTTAGGCAAACACAAATTGGGTGGAGGAGATCTTAATTCTTCAGCAAAAGTTTATCACAGTGGTATCCCTTTTGTTAGAGACGTATCAGACATAACATCTGGAGGTATGGTTACTAGCCCAGAGTTTGTTTATGCTAGTGGATTACAACAATTAAGACTTGGTGTTGGTGGCCTTGTACTTGATAATGTAAATGTTAGTGGCGTTCAGACTTCTGCAGAACCTTTTGTTGATAGCGATTTAGTTATTATGACAGCTGCAGCAATAGAAGATAGATATAGTAGTAGCGGTGCTGGAACGATGAATACCGTCAAACGAAATAATGTTCAGGTTGGCGGGAGCGATATAGTTACATTAAATTTTTCAAGTGATTTCGGTGTTACCGAAGATCCAGACACAGAAATAGATATTACAATAGGTACGCTTAATCAAAATACTACTGGAAGTGCTGGAAGTTTTTCATCAGCTGTTACTGTTACATTGAGTGGAGATGTTACTGGGTCTGCGAACTTTACAAGTGCAGGCGACACTGCAACAATAAGCACAACAATTGCTGATGCCGGTTTAACTTCTATAGCAGGTCTTGTTACAGCTGCTAACAAAATGATCTACACCACAGCTCTCGACACATACGCAGTTGCAGACCTAACGGCAGCTGCTAGAACTTTGTTAGATGACGCTACTGTCGGTGACATGAGAACTACTTTAGGTGTTTATGCCTCTACTACTACTCTCAACAATATAACAAATCCTGATGGGGATTTAAGTTTAAATAGTAATAAGATCACAAACCTAACAGATCCTACTGGCGATCAAGACGCAGCTACCAAGTCATATGTTGATGCAATTAAATCAGGCTTAGATGTCAAGGATTCTTGTCATGTTGCCACCACAACAGCTGGCACTTTGTCTACTTCTTTTGCAAATGGGCAAACAGTAGATGGTGTTACTCTAGTTACAGGTGATAGAATACTAATTAAAGATCAAGCAACAGGATCAGAGAACGGTATCTATACTGTCAATTCTGGCGGTGCTCCAACTAGAGCTACAGATTTTGATTCAAATGCAGAAGTGACTTCTGGGGCATTTACTTTTGTAGAAGAGGGCACTGTCAACGGTGATGGAGGTTTTGTCTTAACAACAAATGACCCAATTACTGTGGGCACTACCAGCTTGACTTTTGTACAGTTTTCAGGAGCTGGTCAAATAACTGCTGGTACTGGATTGAGCAAATCTGGGAATACGCTGAACGTTAACATAGGTAGTGATGTTCAGGCTTATGACGCCGGTTTAACATCTATAGCTGGATTAACTACAGCTGCGAACAAAATGATATATACTAGTGCTTCTGATACTTATGCCGTCACTGACCTGACTGCCGCCGCTAGAACCGTATTAGATGATAGCACTGTTAGCGACATGAGAACTACACTGGGTGTGGCGATAGGTAGCAACGTTCAGGCTTATGATGCTAACCTGAGTGCAATTGCTGCATTAAGTAGTGCAGATGGTAATTTCATTGTAGGAAGTGCTGGTGGTTGGGTAGTAGAAAGCGGAGCCACTGCAAGAACCAGTCTCGGCGTAGATCCAGCTGGTACTGACAATTCTACAAATGTCACCCTTGCTGGCACTCTTGACTACATAACTATATCAGGACAAGAAATAACAAGAAATGCCATTGATTTAGCCGCAGATGTCACGGGGACACTTCCTGCAACTAATGGTGGGACTGGGTTAACATCAATTTCAACTTTACTGAACTCGAATACCACCTCATCTGATGTTGGACTGGGGAATGTTGAAAATACAGCTTTATCGACATGGCCCGGCACTTCCAATATAACGACTGTCGGAGCTTTAGATGCTGGTAGTATTACTTCTGGATTTGGAAATATTGACAATGGTAGTAGTAGTATTGCTTGTGGGTCTCTTGATATATCCGATGGAAATATAACAAATGTTGGAGACATAGATTGTGATAGCATTAGCGTTGCAGATGCCGCAAATGGGTTGAATGTTGATTTATCTGGCGCAAATACTGGCACTGGGAAAATTACACTTAAGGATAATGTTGCTAGCGCACTAGATATCACAGAAAGTTCCAACTCTTATATTAAATTTAATACGCAAGACAAGACTGATGAGGTAACATATAGTAAGGAGGCGGTTGAAATATCAAAACCTCTTAAATGTACACAAGCGATTCATTCTTCGATCTCTAAAACTAATGCTATATCAACTGGACAGACTTTGAAGGGCGGAGGAACGGGGAATGTCGTAACATTAGACCTTGCATCCGCTGGATTCTTTAGAGTTCAGCTCACAGCAAACGTAGATGAAATTTGGTTTAAGAATCAATCTGAGGGGCAGAAAGTTATTATCAGATTTGAGCAAGACGCTACAGGTAGTAGGACAGTAGACTTCTCTGCTTTTTATGCTTATGATGGAACTGCGGTCGCTGTTAATTTTGCTGACGGCACTGCTCCAACTCTGACAACCACAGCCAGTAAAGCAGATATTATAGGATTCTTGAACTTTGGTATTCCTGCTGGTAGTGTTCATTATTACAATGCTGTAGTTATAGGACAAAACTTTAGTTAGTAAGGATTTAGTTTATGCCAACAACAACGGTAAGTATTGGATCAAATCAGAGTATATCTACAGTCACTCCTGCTAGCACTTCTGGTAGCAACCCCTATGTCATAACATTTACGTCAACTCCAAGCTCAAGCGTTGCTGTTGGAGATCTATTCGTAATTGCCGATGAGACTACTTTTTTTGCAACGTATACGTATTTGCTCACCAATATTTCTGGAAGTAATTATACCTTGAAACAGGTTGATGATGGTGGTAGCGGAATGGGCGACTTGAGTCCTTATGGCAATTTTTACGACATGTCTTATCAGCAGTCTGCTGGAACTTTTAAAAGAGCCTTCTCTACAATTACTTTGTTTGAAGCTATGGTAGATGATGCAAGTCCATCATATTGGGGAAGTAGCGATGATGTTGTTGGCGAGCTTCATGCAGATTCTAATTTTACGGATGCGACTGTTAACTTTGACAACAAGCAAAGTTTGTCTTCCGTAACTCTTTCTGTCTATGAAGACGACAGGCATGATGGAACGGCAGAAAGTGGAGCTTTATGGAAACCAACAGCTAATTCTGGTCATAACGTAGGTATTCTTAGAATTAATATAGATAACATGACTGCTGAGTGGCTGGACATAAGTTTAGATAGTCTGGACTCTAGAAATACTAATAAGGCTATAGTTCTTGTAGGAACTAACAATAACAATATCATAAGAAATAATCTTATACATGACAAAAATGGAAACCCCGGAAGCACTGGCCCATTTATGATACATACGATTGCAGCAGGGGCTTCATCAGACAGCCTTTATATATTCAATAATATTATATACAACATAGTTGAAACGTCTAATGATAGTGCAAGTGCAGTTAATACAAATCTTTGGGGTGGAAATGCTTACATCTATAATAATACTGTTTATAACATAGTGTCAAATGGAAGCACAAAATATGCGATTGCTTATAGATTTGGCAACCCAGCAAGCTCTAACACAAGAATAAAAAATAATATAGCCTCAAAATTAGACTCTGCAAATGCAACTGGAGAAAGAGCTTATGAATACGGACCCAACAATGGAGGGGCAGGAACCGTTGATGAAGCCTATAATCTTTCAGACGATACAGCATCGACTGCATATGAAGCCAGTGGAACAGGTTCTCTAATAGATAAGACTTTAGCCGAAATAGCTTTTGTTTCTACTACTGCTGGTTCAGAAGATTTGCATATACAGAGCAGCTCTGTTTGCGCTGAGGCCGGAGTTGACCTTGGAACTACTAATGAAGCTAATATTGATATTAATGGAAGAGATAGAGATGCTGAGGGAGACACTTGGGATATAGGCGCTCATCAAGTAAGTGAAGCGGCGGCGGATACTGGCGCAATGTTTATAATGTTTGATTAGGAAATAAAATGGAAGTTATAGTAAAAGTAAATGATGGCCCAGAGCCAAGCTCATATAAAGATGGCGACATTGTGCAGGCATTTTCTATGTATGATATTTATTATTGCCACGCCCAACACAAGTGTCATGTTAACAACTTTGGTTTAGATGATGTCACGGGTAATAGATCTCCAGAAGAACTACTGATAAAATTTCTCGAAAAAACAAAGACCTACAAGTTTGAAAGGCTAAACTCAAACGAAGTAAAGAAAACAAATTTAATTACAGATGAAGTGAGTATACTCAATAAAACACCAAATGCAGATGGTGAGAGAATTGATGTGCATGCGTATTTGGTTAGAAGACTTAAAAAAGAAAGTCATCTGATATTTGGAAAATCAGGCAGAGAATATTGGTATGGCAAAGAAAGAAGCAATATAGATGTTAATGCAGTTTGGAATGACATAGAAACGCACACCGACTTTTTACAATCTGACCACATACATTATCCCTTGTCTGATCTAGAGAGAAGGCTTTTTTTTACAGCTAATTGTTGTATGCATGGACACGAACATGACCATAACGACCTTCCCGGACATGCGGCATGTCTAGATAATACTTGTGGGTGTAATTTATCTGAATGCACTAATGATTTTATATCAGAGAGAATATCTTCTGTAGTTCAGGTTCATAACGAGGGCACAGAAGATGAATACAACGAAATACTACACAGAAGAAAATTTCAAGTACCTTATTGGGATTTAGCTACAACCTTGTCATACAATGTAGATAATATTAGAAATAGTTCAGTATATACAGACGAAAGGAAGCAGTTAAATGATAGACCTGCAGCTGACCTCCTTACTCTGGATAAAGTTGCCGCCGGAATCATTACCTAAACTTTTATGCTATTATTGCAGATTTATTGTGTATACTAATACAGGAGCACTAGCTTTATACTTCATATAAGGGAAAAATCAAATGGCTTGGACAACAGATTTACTATTATTTGTGAGAGCCTTGATTGGTGACTTAGATAGTTCTAAGTACACTGATTCAAGACTAGAGCAAATTATCGTGGTTGGAGCCTACAATGTTAACGATGCAACTGATTTCGATTATACATATACTGTAGATATTGCAGCCAAAACTATCACACCTGATCCAGTGGTAAACAAAGATACAGACTTTACTGTGCTGACAGCATATAAGTCAGCCTGTATAATTATAGGTAGTGAAGTTAAAACAGAAGCAGCTAATTCACTTTCTCTTAGAGATGGACCTTCTGCGATTGACCTAAGAGGAGTTGCCACTACCTTAAATGCGCTTTACAAAGATCTTTGTCAAAAATACGAAGAGCTATTAGATGCATACAAAGCTGGTAACAGAATTTATGGTCAAGCAATTCTTGGTCCTTACAGTCCGGGAAGTGCCATTGTTAATACACAATTCCAATATGGATACAGTAGATCTGGTACTGTATTCGAGAATCAATAAAGGAGATTACTAGATGACTACATCAAAAATTATAGGTGGTAATGGTTTCAATGAAGGCGGCGGAACAGTTTTCACTACCAATACAGGTGAAACAAAAGAGATATCTGCAGAGTTCAACAGGGATGCACTTCCTCAAGATGAATTCAGGTATGGTATTACTGAATATGAAAAGATTTCTGCTGGAGCTGCAACACAAACTCTTCGTGCTGCTGTCGCTGGAAGACAGATCGAAGTTTTGAGCTATGTGTTTGTAGTTGATGCAGCTTCTACGGTAACATTCAAGTCGAATACAACTGCTATCACTGGCGGGATGGAACTTCCTGCAAACGGTGGAGCTTCTGCTGTTTCTGCTGACGAACAAGGCTTAATGATTACAGAGAAAGGCGAAGCTCTAAATATTACTAATTCTGCAGGCAATATAGCTGGTCATGTAACATATAGGATTGTATAATGCCTATCGTAATACCAACTGGAGTCTTTAACGTATACAATGAGGCGGTGGAGCTTTTTGAGCGCACCGTCACATTAGTATATCCAGAGAAAAAAGAGCAGTGTCCGAACTGTTACTTAGACACCCTTGGTACGCGCACTCGTTCTGTCAGTGTGTACAGACCTAATGGTCCATATCCATTTGCTCGTGGTATGCCATGTCCTTACTGTAATGGGAAAGGATACAAAGCTGTTGAGTCGGAAGAGAATTTAGATGTTAGAATATACTGGGACCAAAGGTCTTACAGAGATATAGGTATTCCTATTGACCTACCAGAAGGGTCAATACAGGTTATTTGTAACATGAAAGAAATGCCTAAATTAGAGAGGGCAAAGTATTTGATTCCACAATCATATGGTAATATTTCTAACTACACAACAATGAAGTTTGTTAAGTCCGGTGCATATTATCCTCAAGGTTTTAAGCAAAATCCCGAGAAGTATGCTGTGAGTTTTTGGGTAAGAAATGGGCAGCAATAATGGTTGGTTTAAGATTAACACAGTCAGCAGCTACGTTTGAAAAGTTAGTATTAAATGCTTTGGTTGTTGACTTAAATTCTTATTTTAAAAAGTCCTTAGTTAATATCACAGACCCTGTACGTCAAGAGGTTAGGCAGGCGCTCCTCTCGTCTAACACGATTCTTGATCTGTCGGGCCCTTCAAAACTCAGAGCTGCTTTGGGTATACCTAAAGGACAAAATGTAACTACTTCAATTATTGAGGCTGTCGCTAACTCTGTTATCATTGTTCCAAGACCAATAAAGCTTACAGGCAAGAACTTCACTGGTGGATTTTCAATTAATGTACAGTCTGATGATTTTGCAAATTTGCTTGGTGCAGATTTTGGTCGTGTCGATACAGAAAAAGGTGCCCAGATACCTTGGCTTAGTTGGCTCTTGACTAGAGGCTCTTCTATTATTGTCGCTAATTTCGGCGTGAAATATAGATCGGGCACTGGTAGAAGTGGAGGAGGACAAATGGCAAAAGGTTATGCTCCATTCAGTATTGATCCTATCCATTCAGGTACACTTGGGGATAATTTCGTTACTAGAGCCTTAGAAAAAAATGCAGATGATATAATTAAAGCTATAATGAGGGCCTTCTAATGCCAGACGATTACAAATCACTAAAAGGTGTTCTTAACACTCAAGACGTTAGTTTCTCTAATAATCTGCTAGAAAACTTTATTGTTTTTTATGATTGGGGTTTCACTAATGCTGGAGGATTCTATAATATAGATATTCCTGAATCTGGTTTATATGGCGGAGATAAGCATAAACTAAGAGCTGTTGATGACCCTAATTATAATGATGGTCAGGTCTGGGAAGCGTACAGAAGTAACTGGGTTTGGGAGACTGGCGTGGCAAACTCTGAACAACCAACCAGAATTTCTGGCGTTTTTGTAGCAGATACTTTTAGAGCTACAGGTAATATCCAGCAGCCATTCCATATAAATTACCCTGACGGTAGAGTTATTTTTGATACCGCTATCGCCACCACTTCTGAAGTAAAGCTCGAATATGCCCACAAGTGGATTAGTGTAATTCCAGCCGAAGGTGTGCCTTGGTTTAGGGAAATACAAGAAGGTTCTATGAGGCTTGACAACGATACCTTTACCCAGTTTGGTTCTGGAGATTGGGCGCAGTTAGGACAGACTAGAGTGCAAATGCCAACCGTAGCTATTGATGTTGTCGGCGGCGCATCTCTCAATCCGTTCCAGCTTGGAGGCGGACAAAATGTTAATTCTGATCTGCTATTCTATGTTGTAGCAGAAAATCATTGGGAATGTACAAATATTATGGACCAGATTGTTTCTCAGAACGATAGAGAAATTTGGCTGTTTGATTCTAACAAAATTGCTGTATCTGGAGTCTATCCATTCAATTACAGGGGTGAAATAAACGAAAATGCTTTGCCTAGCGGTTTATATCCTCAGTTAGTAGACAATCACAGAAATAAAAGATGTTATATAAATAATAGTCAAGGTCAAGGAGTTACACAGCTTTCTCCAGATCTTTACATAGGTGTTGTTCGCTGCTCTACAGAAATAACTAACGCAATATAGCGCTTTTTCTATTTTTTTGTGTATATACTTATAACCAAGCCAGAGATAGATACAATATATACGTATATTTTACAAGGAGTCAATTATGGCAACTAACAATAGAATATTCTATGCTGTTCAATCAGTTGCTGTTTGTAAAACCGGCTTCCCGCCATCAGGAGGAGCGAGTGCAAACGTCGCTTTTCTAAAGGGTGTGCAGTCTGTCGGTATTACAACCAACTTTACTCTTGAGCAAGCGTTTGAATTGGGTCAAGTAGAAATCTACGAAAACTCAGAAGATATTGCTGATGTTGAAGTTACCATCGAAAAATTAATTGATGGTGAAAAACTTATTTACCTATCTGCAGTAGGTAATGTTGGTAAAACAAATGTTGTTTCTGCTTCAGCTAATCAGTGTGATGTTTACTTAGCTATTTACGCAGATACTAACACTTCAACTGATAGCCAAACACCAGAAAAGGTTGTTAACTGTTCGGGTATGTATGTAAGCTCAATCTCTTATACTTATCCAGTTGATGGTGCTGCAACTGAATCTGTCACTCTTGTCGGCAACGATAAGTTCTGGTCAGATAACACAGCTGGAGTTATTGCTGATCCGTCAACCAGTTACGGTAGTCCTGCAACAGGAACTGACGGAAGTGATGTTCCAGTTTCCGGTATCATCAGAAGAAATAATGTTGATGTTGCCGGTTCTACGCTACCTGCAGAAGTGGAAACACAAGGTCCTGCTACAAGCAGACACCTCCAAAATATCAGCATCAGTGCTGACTTTGGTCGTGAAAACATTTTGGAACTTGGTCGTTTTGGACCTTACTACAAATATGCTACATTCCCATTTGAAGTTACTTCAGAATTTGAAGTTATTGCTACAAGTGGTGACTTAGTTAGTGTATCTGGTAATGCAGAGAACTTAACAGATAGAACCATCATTATTAAAGACGAAGCTGGCACTACTATTAATTTAGGAACTAAGAATAAACTTACTTCTGTTTCTTATTCTGGTGGTGACACTGGTGGTGGAAACGCAACTGTTTCATTCTCTTACTCAACCTTTAACGATATTAAAGTTGATGGCGGAGGAACTTACTACTAATTTTTTGCGCGTTAGTCGATTTAGATATATAATATATTAGGACAGACGGCGAGCGCACTATAGTTTAGGATTTTTTAGGACGGAATGATGTCGAGTATCGAGATCGAAAAAGCTTTATATAGAATTATACAGGGTCGTTTACGATATAAATCGTATGACGGCCTTGTTCTATATATATATGAACCCACCCCAGAACTGATATATCAGTCACATGAAATATATGATGAAGCTTATGATGAGGCTTACAAAAGGGGTGTCTATGTTAAATCAGAGATTCTACCAATATTATTAGAGAACGATTACTGGTCTCCTCTAGACGACAAAGAAGCTGAGAGATTAGAAAAGCAGGTAGAAAACAAGAAGCTAGAGTGCTTTCAAAATTTTGTACATAAAAAGAAGCTGATGCAATTAAAAAGAGAATTGGCGCATTTGAAAAAAATGTGGATCAATGCTTTAACAAAAAAACATTCTCTAGACCATTTAACCTGCGAAGGTGTGGCGTCTTATGCTAAGTCGCTGTGGCTACTGTCAAAAACAACCAAACTGCCCGATGGGTCAGACTATGACTGGAAAAAAGTAACACTTCCACAGTTGATAGGGTTTTGCAATGAAAATAAAATAGATGATAGCCTTTTACGTGAGATAGCTAGAAATGAGCCTTGGAGAGGTATGTGGCACGGAGGTAAGGGTACGGAGATTTTTGGCGTGCCATTTACCAGAATAGATGGATACCAATCAAGACTATGTTCTTATGCTAGAATGTATGATAATGTAGCAGAACATCCCGAGTCGCCCAATGAAAAAATATTACAAGACGATGACTGTCTAGATGGTTGGTTTATATTCCAAAAAAGAAAGACAGAAAGAGAGAAAAAACAAAGTGAAATAGACGGCATGATTACAAACGAAAAGATCCGTAATTCAGATGAGATCTATGTAGTTGCACAAAATAGAGAAGATGCCTCACAAATATATGACATAAATGACCCTACTGCCAGAAACATTATCAGGGAAAGAGATGAGAAAATTACAGGGAAGGAGGGTATGAAGTTTACTGAACTTAATGACGTTCAGCGTCAATTACAAATAGAAAGAAACAAGAAGTTTACAGATACAATGCGTTCAAATAGAACTTAATTTTAAAGGAAGAAAGATGGATGATTATAACAGTTTGTTAAAAACATCTCTTGATCTTAAAAGAAAGAGAGATGAGAAATTTAAGGAGATATCGAAAGATCGTCTTTATCAAATAGCAAAGAAAAAGATTCAGACAACAATGATTGGGGCTTTAGATAGTATAGAAAAGAACTTTTCATTTTTGTGGGAAAGTGACGGAGAACCCTCTCCAGAACAGACCCAGCTGAAATCTATATTTGAAGAAGCTCGCGCGGAGATTCTAGATAGAGGAAACACACAAATTAGAAATCTTCAGGCGGAAATGACACATTATGATATTTCTTGGAAAAGATACAAATTAACTTTACCAGTGGTAGATAAAGGAGAAAAAGATGGAAAATAAACCAGAATTTGTAGAAGTTGTAGGGAAGGACTCAAAAGACAATGATGTAAAAGTTTTTGTCAAGCAACCCTCAACTAAAGAATACAGAGATTCACAAGTTGAATACAATAGGGCCTTTCGTTCTGCTCTTGAAGGCGGAGCCATTCTAAAAAAGAAGTTAGGCGAATATATGCGCAGTCAAGGACTTTGGGACGATGCTAAAGATTCTGAAGAACAGAAATTGTTGGCTCGTATTTCTGATCTTGATGGCCAACTCAAGAAGGGTGGTATTCCACTTTCTGAAGCAAAAGAGATTGCTCTAGACTTGCGTAGAATTAGAGCTGAGTTTAGACTGTTGATTGCTGAAAGGACTGTGCTTGATGGCAATACTGTAGAAGGTCAGGCTGACAATGCAAGATTTAATGCCCTTGTTTCTTTATGTGTTTACAAAGAAGACAAAGCAACACTTGCCTTTAGCGATCTTAATTCATATGATAAAGTTGCTGATGAGGAGTGGGCGGCAAAAGCCGCTGGTGAATTGGCCAGTATGATTTATGAACTAGATCCAGACTATGACAATTCATTGACTGAGAACAAGTTCTTGAAAACCTATAACTTTGCTGATGAAACTAATCAACTTGTCAATAGTGATGGTCATCCAATTTTTGTAGACAGAGAAGATAACAATAAAGAATACCTTATTGATAAAGAAGGTAAATTTATTGCCTATAATACTGATGAAGGATACAAGAATCAAGATCCTGAAGATTCGTATCTTGTAAACAAAAATGGTGATAAGGTTGATAAAGACGGCAATATTATTGAGGGATTCTCTCCATTCTTGGATGATTCTGGTAAACCAGTTCCAGTTCCAGAAAAAGCTGAAGATTCTACAGAAGAAACTGAAGAAGAAGCAGCTGAAGAAGCGGAAAATGCGCCAAAAAAACGAGGTAGACCAAAAAAGACTGAGGAAGTCTCGTAATTTTGTGTATATAATTTTGGACAGTCTTAAAGGGGTAGTATTGATGCTTAGGCATTGTGCTGCCCTTTTTTTATTATAAACATCGCGCGAGAGAAAAAATGGCAGGAAGATTCGTATTAACAGCACAGTTGCAGGTACAAGCACCTACTAATTTGACGCAGGTTCGTAGACAGATACAGCAACAACTTAGTAATGTTACTATTAATCCACAGATTAATACGCAAGCTTTAGCTAATTTTCAGAACCAACTAAACAATACAAATAAAGCTGCACAAAACGCAAATAAAAATTTAAGAAATGCTAGCAGATCCGCTTCTAGTCTAGGAGCGTCTTTAGGTGCTGCCGCTAGAAGATTTGCTTCTATTACTTTGGCCACTGGTGCATTCTTAGCTTTGGCTAGAGGTATTAGTGAAGCATTTGGTAGAGCGATTGAGTTTGAAAGAGAGCTAATCAAGATATCTCAGGTTACAGGTAAAAGCGTAAGCTCTCTGAAGGGTTTGACTGCAGAAGTCACCAGACTTTCTACTAGCTTGGGTGCGTCTTCTGCTGAACTTTTGAACGCATCAAGAACGCTATCTCAGGCGGGTTTTTCGGCGACAAAGGCGAAGCAAGCGCTTGAGATTTTGGCACAGACTGATCTAGGTGCTACGTTTGAAAATATAGCGGATACTACTGAAGGTGCAATTGCTCTTTTGAGGCAGTTTAGAAAAGAAGCCGCAGCCAGTGGTGGAGACATAGCTTTTCTTGGTAAGTCTATAGATGCAATCACTGCCGTTTCTAAGAACTTCGCTGTTGAAGCTAGCGATTTAATTGCTGTGATACGTAGAACTGGGGGTGTGTTTGAGGCTGCAGGCGGTAAGATTAATGAGCTGATTGCCTTATTCACTTCTGTTCGTGGTACAACTCGTGAAACTGCTGAAACTATCGCTACTGGCTTTAGGACGATTTTTACTCGTATTCAGAGAACAGAAACAATAGATCAACTTAGAGAGTTAGGAATTGTTCTGCAGGATTCAAGCGGTAAGTTTGTCGGCCCTCTTGAGGCAATTAGAAAGTTGTCATTGGCTTTAGGTGCTTTAGATCCTAGAGACTTTAGATTTTCACAAATCGTTGAACAGCTTGGTGGATTTAGACAGGTCGGTAAAGTTATTCCGCTTATCAAGCAATATAGCACAAGTGCTGAAGCTTTAGCTATCGCTAACAATTCTATGGGAGAAACTGCTAGAGACGCACAGAAAGCTCAACAAGGCTTGGGCGTAGAGTTCCAAAAATTAGGTGAGAAGTTCAATGCTACTATTCGCCGCATCGCAGACAGTGACACATTCCAAAGTTTGGCTAGAGGTGCTATACAATTAGCAGAAGCTGTGCTCAAAGTTGTTGATGCGCTAGAGCCTTTACTTCCAATGCTGACCGCTTTAGCTGCTTTTAGTTTAGGTAGAATAGCTTTACCTGCTTTAGGTCGATTTTCTGGTGTGACAGGAAGAAATAAGGGCGGCAGGATATACGGATTTAATCAAGGCGGTCTTGTTCCGGGAGTTGGAAATAAAGACACTGTTCCTGCAAGATTGACGGCTGGAGAATATGTTCTCCAGAAGTCTGCCGTTCAGCGTATTGGTGTAGACAATCTGGCAGCTATGAATGCCGGCATGGGATATAATGCTGGTGGAACAGTAACTGGCGGAAGGAATTTTTACGGTAACCCGGCAGGAGGTTCATTATTTCAGCAGGCCGCAAGAACTCAACGTGGGTTGAAAAAACCTGCGAGGACTGGGAGCGCACAGGCTGGCCAACCTGTAGACATGGGCAGGCTGAGAAATTCTATATCAAGAACTAGCATTGGTTTTGCTCTTGCTGGAGGTAAAGCTCCGGGAGGTCTATCTCTTAATCCTGCACAAGCAGGAGGTTTTTACACAATGAGCAAAGCTAGAAGTCTCGGCGAGGCTGGTTTGCCTTTGAGTTCTTTACCTAGAAATACTTATGCGGCTTTAGTGTCAGCGGTAATAGGTCGAAACCCGGCAGTTAAAAGAAAAGATGTCGATATGATTAGAAAGGGCGGTGGCACGCTGAAGGGTTCCCTTATGGGAGGAATGAAATTTCCTGTAGCAAGCATGCAGTCCGAAGGGTTGAGAACTGCGGTTTCGGATAATCTCGAAAAATATGCAAAACAATATTTGGGTGAGGGTGTCTCTGATACCTTAAGGTCTTTGAAGGAAGAGAAAAAAACTGCTACACTTATGAAGGCAGCAGGTCTTAAGATTACAAAAAAAGATATAAGCCGAGCTAGTAGAGCTAGTAGCAGAGATGATCAGGCTATAGACTCCATGGTTGGCTTCATGTTTGAAGGTGCAATAAATGGATTGACAGGAGCTGCACCTGCTACGGGTCAAGCGAGTTTTGATATACCTAAAGGGTCAATGAGATCTGCCGCATCTGGCATGAAGGGGCTTTTCTAAAATGTTAATGGCAGAAGTGAAGAAAAATAAAAAGAAATTTTCGTCAATACCAAGTAAGCTTACTAGCTTCATTAAACAGAACAAGACAATAGCACAGTCTAGAACTGGGCTTAAACATAAAAATATTAAGGTTGGAGCTTACAACAGAGGGGGACAAGTAGA
>JAAOEI010000160.1_pt1 | contig 27964 bp, 34 predicted proteins | sample 7059261 | NCBI WGS metagenome assembly JAAOEI01 (sample SAMN14008812, study PRJNA610033) | viral metagenome | isolation source: viral particles filtered from seawater | place: China: Hangzhou Bay, Yangshan Deep Water Harbour | collected 2017-10-31 | reverse complement strand
CGCGGTTAGGTCAACTCCCCTAACGCTCCGACCAACGGAGGAGCAAGACACAGAGCCTCGAAGGGACCGAGCCCAGCGAGGTTCTCGAACACATTCGCAGTAATCGTCAGATTCAGAACATGATTACATAGACCCGCCCGCCCTCCCTTATTACCATGACCCAATCCCTCCCGACTCCCCGCATCACCCCCTCCTCCTTCCAGTCGCCTTCCCGCGAGAAGCGGCAAACCGCCGTCATCCTCAATGACGACAAGGCGATCCAGCGATTGATCGAACTCCTCCTTGATGGGGCGGGTCTACCCTCCTCCGAAATTGCGCGGAGACTCGGAATTCGCGTGCAATCCCTCAATCAATACCGCTACCTCCGCCGCAAGAGACCATCAATACAATGGATGGCGCGGCTCGCGGAAGCCTGCGGGGGCCGCCTGATTCTGGAACTCCCGGAGCGGCCACTATGAGGCATTGTGGGTGTGATTGTCCGTGTGGGGGGCCTCTCTTTTCCATGCCTACACGGTGTAGTTATCTCTGTGGGCGGTGCAAGTGGGAAGTCTCGGAGGTTGATATTCAGGCTCAGAGAAGTAGAAATGTCAAGGCCGTATTACGGCAATTGTATGTGCCGTTTTACCGAGACCGCCAAGCCAAGGCCGATTTTAATAATCAACTCCCCGGACACTATCGATGACCCTCCCATGCCCCTGTGGCGGTGAGCTGCGGCCAGATGCCGCGAAGCGCCGCCTAAATTGTGAGTGCGGGTTCTGGATTTCCGATTCCCAGGTGGTCGAAGACGGCGAAGTCCTCTCCTCCTACCAGGCGTTCATTGCCCAACAGCGCGATCCTAACAACCAACTCCCCTCCCATTACCGCCGTGCCAACTAAAGAAACCGCGATGCAGTTCGCCCTGATGATGGATGCGGGGATGCCCGCCGTCGAGGCCATTCGATACTTTGCGCCTCCCGACACACTCCAAGGCGATATGCCCGACCTCGCGCGGAGGTGGCAATCCGACCCTCTCGTCGATCAGGCCGTCCTGACCATTCAGGGAAAAGAGTGGCAGGAAATGACACCGATGGAGAAAATCCAGTTCGCCATCGATAAGCATTACACGGAGATGGCGTATTTCCTCTATAGTCGCAATTATGTGGAGCTAGTAAGCAGTGATCAGATGAAAGCTGACATTTGTAGAAAGACGCTTGAAGCGAAACTCGCTGGCACCAGCGGTGCCCTTTCAGGGCTCGATCAGTTCTTCTCCGACGTAACCACCGGGAAGGTCTCCATCCCCTCTCTGAAAGTTCAATAAGTGGCTGGAAAGGTTCCAAATCATGTCCGAGACGATCTCATCACCGCCTTCCGTTACCGTCTCTGCGCCGAGTGCCTCCACCCCGACACTGGTGAAAAAGGAATCTGGCCCTTCCGACACCAAGCCGAGTGGTGGTCCGCCTCGGACGGTGTCACCCTCCTTGATGTTGAATCTCCAAGTGGGATGCTTGTTGGCGAACCTGACGGCTCTTGTAAACGACTTGCACTCGCGCCTCGTCCTGGGGGCCGTGCCCGGGTCCTCGCGGACCTTGGTTCTTTCAAGATTGGCAAAAGCTACGGAGCAGCTCTCTGGACTGCGAGCTTCGCTGCAGTCCCCTCTGCAAGAGTCCAACTTGTCGGCATCGAATATGACACCTGCGCCCCCGAATTCGAGTATATCTGTGAGTTCCTCCTCTCCTCCCGAGGTCTAAATCTCCCCAAAGGGAAAGGTGGGTGGGAGTCTTTACAAAACCGCCCTCGGGATGGTAGAATGTGGCTTGACCTCCATAATGGCGCGAGGTTTGAGGCGCGGTCCTGGGAGCGCAAGGACGCGATGAAGGGGAAGGAGATCGATGCCTACCTCTACTGTGAGGCGTATATGCTCCCCGGGTTGGAGTGTTACACAGATTTTTCGCAAAATCTGCATGCCCGCAATGGGTATGCGGTCTTCGCCACCACCCCTGACCGCCCGTGGGTGAAGGATATCCACGACGCCGCGCACAGCGGCATGGAACAGTTCAAGGCGTGGCATTGCACTTGTAGTGTTCCCGCCTCGGTGAACGTTTATACCTATAATCCCGAGGCCGAGGAGCGCGATAAGGAGTTGATGCCCGCCGACAAGTGGGCGATCAAATACAAAGGAGCCCTCGGTGAATTTGTTGGGAGTGTTTTCGACTACCAGAGAGGGCAGTTCATGTTCTCTCCTCGAACGCATCCGGAGCTATTTCCGAACATCCGGGAAGACTCCGACGATCTACGCTCCGAACTCCGAGTTCCCGATGGTTGGGACATTGTCTGTGGTGCCGACACCGGGACGTTCACTTCCGGGTTGCTTGTGGCGTTCTCCCCAGAGGGAGAGGCGTTCGTTCTAGATGAGTTCCCAAACTACAAATACGTGGCGTCCACCATCGAATTGGACAAACAGTCGAGTATTCCTGCTTGGGCTGGACAGGTGGCCCTACGTTGCGCTCAACTCGGTGCTCGGCCCTATTTTTACGCTGACAAGAACTCCCAATTCAAGCATGAGTTGACCAACTACGGCATTCACCTCCTGGGATCAAGCGTCCCAGTCGAGGCGAGAACCGAAATTACGAGAGAATATTTCGTCCAACATCGAGTCTGGCTCGCGCCGTGGCTCCGAGTTCTTCCATTCGAGGTAGAAAATGCGCAATGGCCTGAGGAAGCTAGTGCGTCTGGCAAGTTCGCTCGTGTTAAAGATCGTGATCACACCCTTGATTGCCTTGAGCATGTGCTTTCTCGGCGTCCTCGCGGTCGTGGCGTTCCGTCTCCTGCCCGAGCCCGACGATGGTTGGATGAATTCGCCAAAGGAGAGCGACAAAATCCGCTCTACGAGACCTACAATCCGCACACAGGGAGGGGATCATGACCACAAAACGCTTTCAGCCCTCAAAGAGCGATATGATCGCGAAGTTGCGACAATTAGAGGAGCAAGTAGCGGCCCTCTCGGTGGTTGTGACGACTCTCATGGAGAATCTATACGTCGAGGATAAGGACAAAGGCCGCGTCCCGATGAAAGACTACGTAAAAAATGGCAAACATACTTGATCTAACCACTCTTGAGGGCCTCTCGGAGGACTTCAAGCGACTTCAGGCGCAAAAATCGCGAAAAACGGGCGGTGTAGAGGCCCGAGTGCTGCTTGCGCTCGCGTTTGCGTGGGGAGAGCAATACGTATCGCAATCCACCCGAGGGATTGTGTCGGAGATGCTCGATCCCAACAAGCTGCACCTCGTTTTTAACCTCGTCGGGCAGAATGTCCAGAAATTGATGGGGAGGTTGCTGGCGTTTGACCCCCCATTCAAGGCCAGACCCGACAAGGACGACCCAAAGGCGCTCGCCGAGGCCCAAGTGGTCGATAAAGTGATCACGGCGCTCGATGAGATCGTCGATCAGCCCTCTCGGATTCGCGAAATCCTCTATTGGCTCATTGTTGGCGGCACGGCGTTTGAACATATCCCCTGGATACCCGATGCGACCGTTGCGCCCGAGCCGCAGTTCGTTCCGGGCACCGATACCCTCCTTTTCAGGGATAAACACACCGGAGAGACCATTCCGGAGCCCGTTTTCGAGCAAATGATCGCGGCGGGGGCTCCAAAAGAGCAATTTGAGATTTTTGAGGAGGTTGTGGTCACCGGAGAGGTCGGGAGCGACATTCACGGCCCTCTGACGGTGTTTTTGGACCAATCCGTGAAGTCCATCGACAAAATGGCCCCGGATCAGATGATCCACCTCGCCAAAATCCGAACTTTCGGGTGGATTGTCGAAAATTTCCCCGAAATGGAGGAACAGCTTGGAGAATTGGACCTCAGCGGCGATTTGAAGATCGTCACGACCTCATTGTTCCAGGATGGCGATTCTACCGCCTCGCTCTTCCTCAAAGACATGATTCCGACCGTTCAGGGCTCTCAGGACGAGAATGACCCCCCGATGGCGGTTGTGGTCGAGGCATACGCGCCGAGAAGCCGCACAAACCCCAATGGGCGCTATGTGGTCTACATTCCCGACAAGATCATCTTGCAGGACGGCCCAAACCCCCACGAGGCGGCTGAAATCCCGATTGTCGACTATCATTGGGAGCCTGTGACCACGACCTTCTGGACGAAGGACTATGTCACCGATCTCATCGCTCCGCAGCGGTTTATTAATAAGAGGCTCTCGCAGATGGGAGAGCAGGCGAACGGAGCGATTGCCTCGAAAACCCTGCTCGCTGCTGGGGTTTCCAAGGAGGATTACGCCGCTGACGAAGTCGGCGTGATTGAAAACGGCGTCACGGAGACTGGAACGCCGAAAGTCCTCCGAGTTGACGCTCCGCAGCTCCCAACCTGGTTCCTCGAATCCATCAACGTCTCCAACACGATGATGAAGGAAATCGCGGGCGGGAAGGACCTCACGGAGGATCAGAGCTTCCCGGGGCAGCTCCGAGGACCACTTGCTGTCCCCATGATGCAGGAAATCCTCGATACACAGTGGGGGCCGCTCTATCAGCATCTTGGGAGCCAGCTCGCGCGTGCGAAGCAGATGCGCCTCAACCGCGTCAAGCAGTTCTATCCGCCCGTGAGAACGATGAATTTGGCGGGCAAGGACGATACAGACGAAGTCTTGGTGTTCCACACTCAAGATATCCTCAGGAGCGGCACGAATTACAATGTCACCGTTCAACGAGGGGCGCTCTTGCCTGAGTTGCGCTCAATGCGGGAAGCCCGTGTCATGGAGCGGCTTAATTCGAGTCTCCGGGTTCTCTATGAGGATGACCGCACAGGGAGGATTGACAAGTCCAAAGTCTCCCAAGACCTCGGGTTTGGGGACGCAGGCCGCGAAGGACGCGAAGCGAATGCGAGAAAGTTCGCGCAGCAGATCATTGACATGCTGTGGGAGGCGAAGCAAGTCCCGAACGTCATGCCGTTCTGGGATCACGCCCCGATGCTCGATGAGCTAGAGGCGGCGATGATGACCACTGAATTCCTGCAGGCGTCGCTCCCGACGCAGGAGTTGTTCCTGCAGCGGTGGCAGGCCCATGCCGATGCCCTTCGCGCCGAAGCGGAGCAGCAGGCAGCGGCCCAGCAGGGTCAGATGGTCCAGGAAGCGGTCGCGCAGGCTACCCAGCAAGCCGCAGCTCAGGCGGCAGCGGAAACTGTGCAACAGGTCATCGAGCAGATGCGAATCCAAGCGGGGATTGCGCCTGAAACGCAGCAGGCGTTGTCGCAGCAATTGGGCGCGCAGCAGCAGCCCACGACGCCCTCAATCGAGGGCTCGGCGCTCCCGGGCCCGCCGCAGTTCTAACACTTGACATACTATAGATAGTGTGTTAAACTCTCTCTTGTAATAGGTCATTCGACCTATCTGGTGCAAGCCTCAGTCCCTTTCACGGGCCATCCTGGGTTTGCACCTATCCTCTAGTGGCGAACCAGGCCACGGAATAGGCGCTCTCCACTCCCAGGCATGGGAACCAGGAGAGGACTAGCATTCTTAAACCACTCGACCGAGAGGCATCATGGACGATACGAACCAAACGGCCCCAATCGGGACCGAACCGAGCCAAAGTGTCACCTCTAACGAAAGTGGTCAGACGGCGATTGACATCTCCGATGACACACTCCTAAACATTCAGGGGCACGATGGTCCGGTTAAATACTCGGACCTCTTCAAGTCTCAACAGGCTGATTACACCCGCAAGACGCAGACGCTCGCACAAGAGCGGAAGCAGTGGGAAGCCGAGCGAGCGAAGTTTGCAGAGGCCACCCAGGCTGAAAAGGCGAGACTTCAGACGCTCGCTGCGGAACTCATGCAGTCGCGGAATGCCGCGAATGCAGGACCGAACCTCGCGGATCAGCTTTCCTCGATGCAGTTTGTCGATGGGAAGACCGGAGCTGCGATGGTGAAGGCGTTTACGGAAGAGGGGCTCATGCCCATCGTGAACGCGATCAAGCAGCGGGACGAGAAGATCAACCTTCTCTCTGGGCAACTAGCACAGCTTAGCACCTCGTTCCAGAAGATTCAGGGCTCACACAGTTCGGCTCAATTCGAGAACCGAATTGCGGAAGTGATGAAGGAAGTTGGACTTCCTTCTTCGGCCGCTGAATTTGCGAAGGATGTGTATCTGAGCTATGAGCCCGGACCGCAGCTCGATCAGCAGTTCCCCGAACTCCTCAAGCAGAGGTGGGCGGCGGTGACTGGCGCGTTCGAGCAGAGTCGGAAGGAGAAGGCTGAGGCTGCAAAGCGTGATCTCATGTTCCCCGGTAAGGGGGGACAGGGCACGGCCGCGAGCGCACTTGGGCTCACGGGCAATGAAAACGCCAAGCAGACGACCGACGCAATCTGGGAACGGCTCCAGGCCGCTCAATCGCAGGAGACATAAAGAGGTCTATCCTGAAAGGATAACCTCAAGTGGCAACAACGACAAATGTCCTAGAGGCCCTTAAATACGTCTATGGCGTCAATAAGGTCCTCTATCTCTTCAACGAGGAGTCTCCTACCTTTAAGCTCCTCGGGAAGGTTAAGAAACCGGTCGGTGGTCGTGGGCAGTTCATTATGCCCATCACCGTTCAGAATCCGGGTGCCTTCACGGGTATCACGGAAGGCGGGTCTCTCCCGTCTGCGCTGCAGCCTGACACCGCTGAGGCAACGTTCTCCCTCCAGGAGTATGTTGCGCTTTACGATGTCTCTTGGAAGCTGATCCAGGACGCGCGGAACGACAAGTTTGCGTTCCAGCAGGCTGTGCAGATGCTCGACGATGGTCTCCGTCGCCGAGTGATGCGTAACCTCAACGCTGACCTCATCGATGATGGGCGTGGGCGTCTTGGTGTTCTCCCTGCGGCTGACGACCAGGTGACCATGACTATTGATGGTCTCTTCCGAGGTGAGCAGGGAATGGTGGTCGATGTCATGGACACCGACAACGATACCCGTAATACTGTCGGCGCTGCTCAAATGACAGTGACGGCAGTTGACATTCCTAACCGGACTGTTACGGTATCCGGAGACACCCCGAACTCCACGGGTGCGGGTGACTATATCGTCATCGAGAATACCTGCGACGACTCCCAGAACGACTCCCTCCACTCCAACGGTCTGCTTGGCATCATCGATGATGCTGATCCTGCTGCGGTTGTGGGCGACTACGGGGGCATTGACCGTGGCACTGCGGGCAATGAGTATTGGGAGTCGGTGGTTCTCGATAACAGTGGGACGAACCGCGTCCTGACTGAGGACCTCCTCCTCGAAGCGATGGATACCGCCCGTGAGAAGGGCGGGGGCGCGATTGACGTGTGGATGTCTAATCTCGCTATCCTTCGTCGGTATCACGAGATGCTTCGTGCTGAGTCCTTCACCTCCTTCGGGTCCGTGGGTGCCATCGGTGGCGGCCTCGGTCGGAAGAAGATGGAGGGTGGGGCAGACTCGATGGGTGAGACGCCCTACGAGTTCAGCGGTGTCCCGTGGCATGTGGACCCGTATTTCAGCGCCAACACGATTGTTGGTATGGATACGAACCACTTCTTCCTCGGGGTTGGCGAGAACGACGTTCCTCGTCCGATCTCCGAAATCTTCGACAACATCCCCTTCTTCCGTCAGACCGCGAACGCGACGTTCGAGGTTGCGTGGTATTACCAGATGGAGCTGATCTCTGATAATCCCGCCGCTGGTGTGAAGGTAGAGGACGTAGCGGAGAGCTAATCCTAGAACTGAGTAGATGGGGGGAGTAGCCGCTCCCCCCACTCTCGCCAGTTAGGAGTATTATGGCAATTAAGGCAATCGCGAAGCACGCACCACACTCGGTTAACATCTATCTACCTCTCGCCGCCGATACGGTTGATGGGAGTTTCTGGATTGCAGACCGAGATTATGAGTTGGAGGAGGTCGCCGTCTCGTGGGGCGTTGCGTCCACCTCGGGCACACTCATGCTGGAGAAGGGGGCAGATACGGTAGCTCCCAATGCGGGCACTGATCTATTGGCGGCGACGGTGGATACGTCCACTACCGCTGATACAGTCACCCGCCCAGCACTAACCGCCACGCTTGTGGATCGTCGCATCTCTCGTGGAGATCGTGTGATGATGGACTGGGCGGGCACAATTGGGTCACTGGCGGGGGTGGCTATTCAGCTTAACTTGCGGCCTGTTGGTAACTTTACCGCTTGGTAATAACTAGGGGAGCTTCGGCTCCCCGCTTTTTTCTGGGAGGGGAATCTCATGGAAACATTTAACCCAGTTGATTACTCGGACGCGGAACTCTCATTTCTCAAGCAGAACCTCGGGAACTCCCCGGGTGTGGCGTTCGCAAATGGTGTCCCACAGGGCGTGGTCGTCAAGCAGGTTAGGCCACTCCTGCAGTATGTGAAGGACAAGATCGACCTTAAGCACCAGTTTGTAGGTGTCGAGGCGATTGTGCGGGCTATCGAGGTCTGGGAGACCGTCCAGGCACAGGTGCGGGAACTCCGTAAGAGAGGCGCTCCTCGCTGGCCGTCAATGTATTCCTACGACGCCAAAGGTCGGCCTCATCGTGGAGGCCCTGGAAGCGATTCGAGTAAGATCATCACCTACTTTGACGAGGACGGCAATCGAAAGCCCCTCGCGATTCATCTTGAAGGTGATGCAGAGGGCAAGTGGATCGCTCCGTGGGCTCAGAAGGAGGTCGAGATCCCCAAGGAACTCATCAACAACCCCCCACCGGAAGGGCAGCCCACTGGGTATCTAGAGTGTGCCATCTGCCACCACACCGAACGCTATAAGGCTGACTCCGCAGGCTCCGAGAGGAGTGCGCGTGCCCGAATGTCAAAGCACATGAAGTCGACCGACAACGAGCCCGAACTCCATAGAGAGTATAAGCTCAACGTCTTTGGGTCATGATTCAAGGACATAGCGGCGGCACGCACTACGGGCGCAAGATGCGCGGGGGTGGTCTCACCCCCGTAACGCGCCCCGTTATCCCTTCCATCGAACAAACGCACTGGTATTGGAACCCTAACCGCCTGTCGATCCGCTTCGCGCCCTCTTGGTTCGCGCGAAAGCTAAAGGAGGTTGATCCTGATCTAGCCGTCACCTGGAACCCTGTCAGGGAGCGATGGTTGGTGTGGTATCGATCCCCACGGTTCAACCATCCCTTCTGCCAGGGGTGGCGGCTGTTGTTCCCCGTTCAGTATGAGGATGGGCAGTATGCGCCTCTCGACGAGCGGGTGATGTGGAAGTTGTATTCACGCTGGGCAGCAAAGATGGGTGGGGCGGTCGAGCACTGGCGGCGCGTTGAGGCTCAGATCATCCGAGATAAGGAGCGTGCGGAACGCTCTCGGGCGGATGAGGTCGGGCACGGCGCGGGTGAGTGGTTTGACCACACCAAGATTAGCGTGAGTATGTTCGGCGAGTCGGATGGATCGAAGTTCTCGAAACATCATTCCTAATGGCAACAGGACAAACACTCCTCGACACGCTTGAGACCCTCTCTCCGGAGTTGCAGCTCCAGAGTGGAGAGGCGGATGTCTCGAAGGGTCTGAACGCGCTGAACCGCGCCCAAGACCTGATGGAGAGTATCTTCGCGCAATACCCGGATGTGAAAGGGGGGACAGTTGGGACAGTTACCACAACTGCTGATACTGAAACCACGGCCTTTCCATCCGACGTGTTGCGTATTGACAAGCTCCAATATATCGATCCCGATGATTCGCTTCCAAAGTGGAATCTAGAGCCGATCCAAACCGCTGGAGGCCATAGTTGGAATATCTTCTGGCCCTTGAACCTCGTCTCTACGGTCTCCACCGGGAAGCCGAAGGGATTCTGGACGAACGGCACGAACATCTATTGGGACCCCATCCCAGATGCCACTCACACTGTGCGTTGGTATGGATTCCAGGCGGCGTCTGATATCTCCGCAGGGGGGACATTTGCCTATGATGATGTGGCGATCCTCCCTATCTGCACGCTCGCGGCGAAGATCATCCTTACAGGATTGAATGACCCGGTTCAAGACTTCACCTCACTCGCGGAGGACATCTTCCGCCCGCTGGTGGAGTCGCTCACTCGGTTTAACCGGACAGGACCGAAGCGTCCTACCTACACACGAAGGCATATGACATAATGGCTAATGTTCAGTTTGTCGACGAGCAGTCGACGCAGCTTGTAAATCGGGTCGCGATTGACGTGGCGGGGAGTGGCAACAACACGCTTGTGGCGGCTCCTGGCGCTGGATTTAAGCTTCGCGTCCACGACGTGGTTCTGATCTCCGCTGGGACTGTGACTGCGCGCTTCGAGGATGGTGCGAACGGCACGGCGCTCACAGGCCAAATGAACCTTGCAGTCAACACGGGGTTCGCGCCGGGTTTTAGCCCGGTGGGGCATTTCGAGTGTAGCGAGAACACGCTGCTCAATCTCGAACTCAGTGGCGCAATCAGCGTCGATGGGTGGCTCGTGTATCAAATTGTGCGGACTAAGTAATGTGGAGAAATCTCGCGCGTCGGATGGGCTTCGCGCTCCTTCGCTGGGCGATGGGAGAAATCCGCTCCTACCTCATGGTGGAGGCTCCTGAGCTGCTCGAATCGGCGCGGGCGCTGACGGAGGCGGCGGACAACCTCCCCGGAGAACCTGGTGGGGAGTATAAGCGCCATTGGGTCTACACCCAGTTGATCGAGAACTATCCCGAGGAGAAAAAGCGTGATGCGTCAGCGGCTATTGAAATTGCTTTGCAGCATCGTCCTTAGTTGTGGGCTTGCTTCACCTGCGATGGCGCAGACCATCGATAGCTATGAGGCCCGCTGGTATAACCCCGGTGCGGTGAGTCCGATCTCAACCTACGCATTTGATGCGTCAAATGTAAGTTGTGGTCAGCCCGCTCCTGCTCCGGATGCCTCCTCCACGATTAACCCATCCACAGGCGCGACCATCGTGTGGGATGACCCCGATTCGAGCGGCTCGGTCTGCACTCACGCGGCTGATCCCTCCTCCACACTATTCGCCCTTCCCATCCCGGGTGACTATGAGGCGGCGCTGATCGCCATCAATGCTGTTGGGCAGTCGGGGGAATCCAACCGCGCCCCTTTCGATATGCTGAATCCTCCGGATGCGCAGACGGGAACGCGCGTCGTCAGATAACTGTGTTTTTGGCAGACCAAGCCCTGAGGGTTGAGGTCTGTGGGGGTTGGTAAATGGCACAAGTATTGGGACAAGGAACCCATGTGAGGTTTTTGTATCCTGATCTTCCTGAGGTCCCAGAAAATCTTAGGGGCACATATGGGGAGGCTGAGTTTACATTTCAATACAACGACACCAATAACAACATCAACCGTGTTTTTTGGGTTGTCCCCGAATTGGTGCAGTATAACATTGTAGCGAGAGATCGCGACACGAATGAGGTTGTCTTTACTACCCAAATTACCGGACCGGACAGCGGTGAGTCGTCCGTTCCGGGAAATACGCGGATGGCTGACTACGGTGAGGGATACTTAGAACTCCCATGGCATGTTGATTGGGGTCGATTGTTCCTGTGGGGGAATAACGCACCGTAATGGCTCTCTCACAAAGCGGGTCGAACACCTTTAGTTCACCCTATACAGCCCAAGCGTTTAGTGAATCGTTCGATGCTGGATCGGCAGCTCGGACAACATTGGTGGTGTCTGTTCACTATTCTTCGGGCACAGATACTAACGGCTACACAATCAATACTCCCCAATATAACGGCACGGGCCTCACCGAAATTCTCGTGCAAACGGAGCTCTATGCTGGTGGTCGTGTTGAGCACGAAGGAATTTATTACTTAAATAGTCCCGCTACAGGTAGTAATACCCTTACGACATCAGACGGGAATATGGTTAGTGGCACTCCAGGTAATCACTATGTGGTCTCGGCATATGTCTTAACTGATTGTAGTGGGCTTGTTACTGGTCAATTCGATGGAGACAATGGAAACATCGCAGCGCATGCCTGCACACCTTCATCAAATACTACATCCACTTCGCTGATTTGTGGTGGGGTGGGGGGCGTGGCCCAGCGCGACTGGACCATGACGACTGGCACTGAAATTGCGGCTGTTGGTGCGGGAGGCGGTGGTGCTAATCATAACCACATTGCGGGGTATGAGGCGGCTACAGGTGGATCAGATACATGGAATGCATCCGCAACTACAGCTACCCGTTCAAGTTCAGCAGCAGCGGAATTTGGTGAGGACCTTGGCGGGGGCGGAGGGCTAGGAATTCCAATTGCATATCACCATTATCGAACGATGATGGGAGCGTAAATGGCAGTTATTCTGAAGCAAAGCACAAGCATTGATGTTCGTATTGGGCCGTTTGTGGATGTGGGCGACGGGTTCACACCTGAGGTGGGGATTACCCTTGGTGCGGCTGACGAGGCCGAGGCCCTCAAGGCGGACGGGGCAGCGACGGTCGATATCTCGGCACGCACTTGGGCGGCGGTCACGGGAGCCGATGGCTGGTATGACTTAACACTCTCTACAGCAGACACCGATACTATTGGAGAACTAGTCATTGTCATCCACGACGATAGTGTGTGTTTGCCCGTGTTTCAACGTTTCCAGGTGGTGGAAGAAGCGGTCTACGATGCCCTCTTCGCGTCTGGCGGCGTCGCGCCCCTCTCACCCACTACGGCGGGCCGCACGCTGGATGTGACAGCGACTGGTGCGGCAGGTATTGACTGGGCGAACGTCGAAGCCCCCACAACCGCGAACAACCTTTCGGGGACCACCGTCAACCTTGTGAACACCGCGACCGATGTGACCAACATCGTGACTGCGAACGCCACCCAGATCAGCGGGTCTGCCGCATCGGCAGACAATATGGAGCTGCTCTACAACGGCGTCGAGGGCTTCGCGGCGGCGTATATGGGTCCGCGCGGCCCGGGCGTGTATTTCAACGATGTCGCCGCCAATACTAACACCACGAACGGCACCGATGGGACCTTTGCGAATCCTGTATCCACGATTGGAGCGGCTAAGACACTCGCAGATTCGATGACTCTTGATCGAATCTATATCGTGAATGACAGCGCGGTCACCCTCGCCGCTACGATGACCGACTATGAGTTTGTCGGGATTGGCGTGGCGAGTGGGAATGTCGTGACTCTCGGGGCGCAAGATGTGACCAACTCGACATTCGTCAACCTGCAGGTCACGGGCACGCAGGGCGGGACGGGGCGTATGCTCGTCACTGATGGTATCGTCAGTGGTGTCACGACCTTCCATGGGATAGCGCTTCGCTGTGGAATCGACGGCACAACGACGCTCGGCACGAACGACGACAACTTCTTCGATGCTTGCTACTCAATGGTGGCAGGTAACGGCACCCCGCAACTGACTTTCGCGGCGAACGCCGATGTGGGTTGGCGTCACTATTCGGGTGGGCTTCAGATCAATTCCATGGCATCCACGAATGCGATGTCATTCGAGTCGGATGGTCAGATGGTCATCGACGCCACGTGCTCAGGTGGCACACTCCTAATCCGTGGTAATTGCTCCCTCACCGACAACGCAGGTGGGGCCGTGACGGTAACCCAAACCGCACGAACTGCCCTTGGTGATGCCATTCCGGGCAGCCCGACCGCTGATAGCACTTGGGAGCGCATTGCCGCTATTGATGACCTTACCCAGAGTGGCGGGGGCGGCGACCTTGCTGCGATCCTGGCGGATACGGCATCACTCGATGGGACCAAAATCCCCGACACCATCTCTCTCGCGAATATCAACACCGAGGTGGATACGGCGCTCGCCGACGTAAACCTCGACCACCTGGTGGGGACTGCCGCTCCGGGGATTGCACCTGCAGGCACGTATATCGATATCCTCGCGGATGACGGCACGGCCACCTATGACCGCACGACCGATAGTCTGCAAGCGATCAGAGATAAGGCCACTGACATCGAGACCGACACCGCTGATATCCAAACCCGGCTTCCTGCCGCGTTGGTGAGCGGCAAGATGGACTCCGATGCCACCTCCATCAGTGGCGATTCCACAGCGGCAGACCGTTTGGAGGCCCTCATGGATGGGGTGTTGACTGCGGCTTGTGAAGGCACACCGTCCACGACGGTCATTCAGACTGACCTTGCCGAGACCACCGATGACCAATACATCGGGCGGCTCGTGACCTTCCTCACGGGGAACGCGGCTGGGGAGCAGACCGATATCACTGATTACACCGGCTCCACAGGCACGATCACGGTGACTGCACTTGCGAATGCTCCTGCGGCGGCAGACCTGTTGGTGATCCACTAATGGCTGCCAAGCTCGGATATGGTGGAGTCTCCAATACGAACGGCGCACGGGACTTCACAGGGAAGACCCCAGCGGCTGGCGCGGACTACCAACCACTGATCCTAGCGGGGTTGTTGCGTAATGTTCTCATTAATGCGGGGTTGATTAGATGAGTAGATACCTGGGTGATTTCATCGAGGATGACACCATTTACTTCCCGATCACAACCCACAACGGGAGTGGCGCGGCGGTCGCGCCCTCGACGGCGTTTGAAGCGGCGGACCTCGCGATTTATAAGGACGGCAACGCGACCCAGAAAGCTACCACCAACGGCGTCACGATGACTTCCCCCTTCGATAGTGTCACGGGGCTCCACATGGTGACCCTCGATACCTCGAATGATACGGGGGACGCGGGATTCTGGGTGGCGGGCGCGGACTATCTTGTGGTCCTCAACCCTGATGAGACGGTGGATAGTCAGACGGTCGTGGGAGCGGTTGCCACATTCTCAATCGAGAACCGTTCTGCCCTGCGCCCCACCACGGCTGGGCGGACCCTTGATGTTACGGCTGGTGGGACGGCTGGGGTCGACTGGGGGAATGTGGAAAATGCCACGACAGCGGTGGACCTCAGTGGCACGGACATTCAGCTCTGCGACACGGTGACCACGAACACCGACTTGGTGACTGCTGCCTCCATCGCGGATGCGGTGTGGGATGAGCCCAAGGCGGGGCACACCACCGCAACCACCTTTGGTGATCTTGCCACCGACCTCGACGCGGTGTTGGCTGATACGGGCACCGATGGTGTGGTTGTGGCGGCTGGCAGTAAGACTGGCTACTCCATCGGCACTGGCGGCATTACCGCTGCCTCCTTCGCTGCAGGTGCAGTGGATGCGGCTGCCCTCGCGGCAGACGCTGTGGATGAAATCCTCGATGAGCAGATTGGGGACTCGACAGTCACCTTTAGGCAGGCGCTCAAACTCATGGTCTCGACCCTTGGTGGCAAGTTGAGTGGTGCGGCCACCACGACTGTGGCGATTCGGAATGTGGCTGATGACACCGATGTGGTCACCGCCACGGTTGATGCTGACGGTAATAGGTCCGCTGTAACCCTCTCCCTGTAATGTTTGCAGCACGCTACTTCCCAAATCGCTATTATGCCCCCCGGTATTGGCCAGACACAGGCGAAGACCCGGTGCTCGGGGCTGGGGGCACCCTACTTCCCCTCTTGGGTGCAGGCGCTCACCTTCTTCCTCTGATGGTATTGGAATATGGCAGACATCTCAGTTCTTAACACGACCGCACAGCTCACCTCCCAGACGCTCGTCACGGAGGAGGGGAACTGGACGATCACCGGGACGTGGACGTTTGATAATGACCCCTCCGCGCCATTTGCGGTCTCCGCAAGTAGTGCGGTGGTCTCGAACCTCGATGCCGATAAGCTCGATGGGCAGGAGGGGACGTATTATCGCGATGCAGACAATCTCAACGCGGGCACAGTGCCCACTGCGCGTCTTGGGAGTGGCACCGCAGACACAACCACCTATTTGAGAGGTGATTCGAGTTGGCAGACCATTGGAACGACAAAGACCATCCTCCTCCCGGTGAGCGGGGCTGAACTCGACGCAACGAACCCGCCCGAGGCGATCATTGCCGCGAATCGGATGCACCTCGCGTTCCAGGACACCACGGACGAGCTGATCTACTATCAGTTCCGCCTCCCCACCGGGTATAGCTCCTCACCTGTTGTGAAGTTCCAGTATGCGATGGCCACCGCGACCTCGGGGACGTGCATTTGGGGCTGCGATGTGTGGGCACTGACGCCCGACTCTGATGCAGTGGATATTGACACGGAGTCCTATGATACCGCGAATACACAGTCCGATACTGTGCCTGGAACGGCTGGCCACCCCGCTGAGGTGTCCTTGACGCTCTCCAATGTTGATTCGATGGCAGCGGGTGACCTCGTCACTCTGCGGATTTATCGAGATGCAAGCGCAGACAGCGCATCTGGTGATGCTGAGCTGCACGCGATCTCCTTGGAGTATAGCGAGTAATGGCAACGCAAGACTTTACGTCTGACGGTGCGACTACTTGGCAGTGCCCCGCTGGGGTTTATTCTGTGCAGGTTGAGTGCTGGGGTGCTGGGGGTGGATCACTGCACGCTGGAGGGGACGGAGATTTCGGTGGCGCTGGCGGTGGGGCTTACGCTAAGGCAGACTCCATTTCGGTGACCCCCGGAGTCATCTACAACATTGAGGTGGGCACCCAAGGCACTCGCGGTAATCCTGCCTCGGCTGGGGAGGATTCCTGGTTTTTGGACGCGACCACGGTAATGGCAAAGGGTGGTGGGGCAGGGGGGACTGGGGCCGGGACGGGTGGGGCTGGGGGCTCATCAATCGGGGACACGACTTACGGTGGTGGTAATGGGGGCGCGTCTTCAGGAGCAGGCACAGGTGGTGGCGGTGGAGGAGGCGCTGCTGGTTCGGATGGTGGTGGGAGTGCGGGGGCTGCGTCCAGTGGGGGGACTGGTGGTGCTGGTGGCGCTGCCGGTGCGGGCGGAGGTGCAGGAGGAGCTGGTGGTGATGATGGCGCGCCGAGCACACAGAGCGGAACTAGTCCTGGTGGTGGTGCTGGTGGCGCCGGTGCTAACTTTGCTGGGGCTTGGGGTGGACATGGACGAGTGCTTCTCACTTATACCCTTTCTACTGGCGGTGCTTCTCCAATTATCGTGACCTAACATGCCTATCCCCCTCAGAACGCAACTCTTCGATGCCTTCCTGGGGCAACAGGAGGGGATACATTCGATCATCCTACCCGATATCTTCTCGTCCGGGGGGAGTAAGAATCTCTATATCGATAAATTCGGGCGAGCGAAGAAGATCGATGGGTATAGTAAGGCCAATAGTAGCGCAGTCACCACCGACACTGGCGCAAGCGCCACGATGGTTCGGTCCATTACTCCGTATCGCACTACAGGCGCGTCTGACACGAACATCGTCCTCGCCGCGTTCGACGACCAAACGAACGAGTTCGAGATAAAGAAGTCCACCGACGATGGGGCGAACTGGACCCACATCACGGACCTCGGTGCGGGGAGCATCAACGCGATCCCCGATTGGGCGCAGTTCGGGAATGATATCTTCTACACCGATGGGGTCATTGCGCCTGCGGTTTATGATAACTCAACCTGGGCAACTGCGGGGAGAACACAATCTCCTACTATCACTTCTGCGGCGGCTGGGGCAGCAGGTGCGCTCACGGGCAACTATCAGTGGAAGCTCCTCTCCATCGTGGATGGGGACCGCCAAGCAGGTGGTGTGGCATCGACGAACCTCGAACTACAGGACGACCAAGGATCACTCTCATGGACGGCTGATGCCGATGTGAATGTAGACGGATACGAGCTTTACAGAACCACTGGGACTGGAGCTGTCTTCTACTTTGTCGATTACATTGACGTTCGCACAACTACGAGCTATACCGACAACAATCCCGACATCGATATCATTGAGAACCGTGTTATGGAGGAACACGGAGACGCACCCCCCTCGGGATCATACTATTGCGAACCGCATAAGCAAAGAATGTGGTATGCGCGCACCGACGCGAATCCCACGAGAGCGTATTGGAGTGATGCGGGCCTCCCAGAGGATGTGCTCGCGGACAATTTCCTAGACTTCTCCGATGGCGAGACCATCGGCGACAAGATCGTTGGGCTGCTGGGGAACTTCGAGGGGCGGCTTGTAATCTTCACCCAGCGGGCCATTTGGACCGTCTCCGGAACGGGTGAGATCATCGGCGACATTCAAGACTGGGCACGGACGCGCACAAATGCTCAGACTGGTGCCGCGAGTGGCCGCACCGTCGTGCGAGTCCCCGCTGGCGCAAAGTTCCCTGACCAGAACGGGGAAATGCAGGTCACCGACACGGTGACGCTGGGGTATCTGACCACCTTTGGCGATATCCGCCTATTTGATGGCGATAACGATATCATCATCTCGAATCCCGTCAAGGACCGCCTCGGAGAACTCACCCACACCAGTGAGGAGAAGTCCTTCGGGTGGATTGACCCCGAGAAGGGCGAGATCATCTGGGCATTCCCGCACAATAGCGCCGTGGAGCCCTCCATCGCCGTTGTTTGGAATTTTTTCTGGGGTGTGTGGTATGAGCGCGAGTGGGCCTTCGCGCATGCCGCGCCGATTGTCGGGGCGAGCGCCGAGACCCACACCTTCCTCGCGGGGGAGAAGTCCACCGCCACGGGCGGATTCACCTATAAATTGTGGGATGGGGATTCGTTCGATGGGAGTGCGATTGAGGCGGTCTGGATGACCAAGACCCTCTACGGGGTCAATGAAGCCACGCAGCCCGCCCTTTCGCAGACCAAACGGTGGAGATGGATCGATTTCATCTTCCAAGCCGACCAGTCCTCCACCCTGACGGTGGAGTGGCTGAATGGATTCGCGGCTGACAACGCCGCCCCGATCTCATCCTCGACCGCGACCCCAGCGGTGGCAGGGCTCCTCACCGCCGATGGAGACACCATTCAATCGGCCGAGGCGGATACGATTATCGTGAGTGATCCCTCGGCGAACATTCGCATTATCCTTAAGGATAGCAATGGGGACTATGTCCACGATACAGGACTGAGATTGCGGGTTGGCGACAACGCCGCGCTCGGGAGCTGGAGCATCGAGGCGTTCAACCTCGCGTATCAGATTCTCCCCGGATTGCAGCGGAGGATGCAGTAATGCCAAACGGTATACCCCTTAAGCGCCCCCCGATCTTTGACCCTGAGCAGAAGAGTGTCTTTGACTCGGGACCAGAGAAACTTGCACGGAGGGTGATTGAGTTCTTCGGCGGCGGTGAGCCTGCTGACGAGGTGGCGAATATGGTGGGGATCATGCCACTCGGGAGCCCCATCCGCAATGTCTCTCGACGTGCGGCGCGGCTGGCCGATCTCGCGAAGCAGGCGCGGGAACTTAGCCCCCACATTGGGGAGGCGTTCGATCACCTCGCCCGCCGATTTCCCCTAGTGATGGGACATATTACAAAGATCGCCCCCACTGCTGATCCCCACACAATAGGACAGTTTCACCCACAGGGGATGGGGAGTCCGGGCGCGCTTAAACGGGGTATGGGAGGCACAATTGAACTAAACCCCGAATTTATCCCGAATACTTCGTCTGCGGTTGAGGTGCTCGCTCATGAGATGACCCATGGAGGTCAAGCGTTGCGTCTCGGTGATCGCCACTCTCGTGCATTGGCGGCTGGGCGCACTGCATTGAAAGACCCGCAAAATTTTAGGAGGCTTGATGACTTGGATCATCTTCCGCCTGATTTGCAGGCACTCGCGTCCTATATAACCCCAGAGGATATCGCTCGGGCAGAATTTGGCCCTCTTGTCGCGGGGCGTAATCAGGCTGATCTATTTCGATTTCCACTTGCATCCCGCCCGGGCACAATGCCAAAGGCCGAGATGCGCCGAAGGTCCATTGATTCGGCGGCGTCTTCGGCCGAGGATCGGCTGACCCGCCAGCTTTTTACTGATTCTATTGAGCTAGCGGAGATGTTAGCGCCCCTGAAAAAGGCCCCAGGTAGGTAATGGCTCACGGTGGTTCGCAGCTCACGATCCAGAGCGCCGATTTCGACAAGATCAGAAAAGAGACCGGCCAGGAGACCGTTGATTTCTTGACCCGTCTGTGGTATATTCTTAATGATGAGACTCGTCTACGTAGACAAGGGGATAGGATAAATGCTTCTCGTATTAGGGGCGGGTTAGTCACAGATGCGCCCACCACCCAGCAGGATGACTACGATGCTGGGAGTGGGACGCTTTTCGTCTATTTCAACGGCTCCACGCCCTTTACCCTGACAGGGATTCGCAACGGTCAGGCAGGGAGGCGGTTGGTGATCCATAATGGGGGGTCTGCTACAGTCACTATCGCCGATGATAGTGCCTCCTCCGCGACCACTAACCGCATCCTCACCTCCACAGGCGGGAACAAATCTCTGACGACCGACAAGACCATTACACTGAATTATCTCGATTCTCGGTGGAGGGAGGACAGTCCGATATGATTGATCTCGTTAGGTGGAGCGAAATCGACACACAGAATCTCTATGATGAGCTGGAGAAAGAGCCCGAATTGTGGCAGTTTGTGGGGGTTGTCCCGCAGGAGACGACCTTCAACAGACTCTCCCAAACGATGCAGATTCTCTGCCTCTCCCCCAATGCGTGGGTGAGAGCGGTGTATATGGATGGGCTCTTTAGTGGGATGGTCGCGGTTGCGCCTATCGACTATAACAAGGGCCACGGGATGCCCCATATCGTGCTCTTCCCGAGAGGTCGCACCCATGCGAAGGAGATCGCAGCTATCGCGGAGGACGAACTCAAGGGGATGGGGATTACGCACCTCGCCACGCCCGCACGCGATAGCGTGCATGCGAGGTGGCTCCGCACAATGGGGTATGCGCCCCCTGAACGCGCAATCTATACGAAGGAATTGAAATAAATGGCCATACCCCCCATTGATCCACTAATTTGGCTGACGCTCGGACAGGCGGGAGGTTCCCTCCTTGGCGGTCTCCTTGCGGGTGGCCAAGAACGTCAGTCATTCCAAGGCTCTGGGGCTGATCCTGCTGGCAGGCTCGAACAGGGATTCGGGCTACTAGAGAGCCTCGGCCCCCATGCTGAGAACCTCCTCAATATGGATCTTAGCCTCCCCCCGGTCCAGACCCCCGTTGGGTTTCGTGGAGGAGGACTGCCATTCGATATTGGCTTGACCGGGACTGATGTTGGAGCGCCGCCCGCCTTGATGCGCCGCTCGCCATCCCCCTCGGATGGACTGAATACTGACACTGGACTCATGCCCCCATTCCGTCGCGGGCCTACGCATCGTAATGTTGTCGGAGGTGGGGGACCTCTCCCAGCAGACATGGGGGAAAACACACCACCTGTCGATACCGGTGATCAGCAGAACTTCCCAGGGGCTGAGGTTAATCCATTCGACCCAGACCTCCCGCCAAACGAAGGCGGGGACAATCCTGATGGGTCGCCGCCCGAAAACCAGCCCCAAACATTGGCGGATCGCCAACAGGCCGAGGCAGCCCTTGAACTTATCCTAAATCCTGAGGACCCGAACGCGAGGCTTCGATGAGCACAATCTTTCGCCGACCTTTAGATCAAGGTGGCGCGGAGGAGGAGGATGAAGAGCTACAACAGCCAACTCCAACGCCAACACCCCCGCAATCTACCACAGTTTCCCAGACACAAACAACAGAGGGTGGGGGCGAGGATGATGGAAGTGGCGAACATACGGGAGAACCTTTCGGTCCTCAGCCCGAACGAGCACCCGGACCTCCAGGGCAGGGGCCTCCCCCAGCCCCGTCCCCACTTCCTCAGCCCGCTCCTGCACCCCCCACGACGACCACGGCACCCTCCACCACTGGTGACGGCACTGAGGCGTTCTCGGGAACATTTAACCAGCAGAGTTTTCTTTCGTTCATCTCTACACAGCCCCCCACGGCCGCGACTCTCGACACGTTTTGGAATCAAAATAGGGCCGCGCTAGAGCAGCAGGGGTGGGGCTACATCCCGCACCCCAGGGACCCGAAATTCGTCACCCCGGATGGTCGATTCCACATTGATGTCATTCAAGGCGGCGGTGGCCCCAATCCCCGGTGGCAGTGGCTCCAGGAGCCCGCCAACACAGGAGGAATCCCGCATGGTGGTGGGGGCGGCAGTAACGCTCTCCCCACCGGGGGGTTTGGAACAACAGCTCCGCCTCCAGTCACCTCGGCTCCCCTCGTAACAGACCTCGGGCCTGACCCCTTTGGGCCGCTCATTGAGGGCATCCTCGGTGATTTGGCGGCCAATCAGGGCATGACCGACTTCGGGAGCGACATCTCCGATGCCTTGCTGGGCATCATCGAGTCTGGAGGCGCGGCTCCCAACGATACCACCGATCTCCAGTTCGAGCGAGCCCGCGAGGGACTCGCGAGAGCGCAGCGGACCTCCCAGAACGCGCTCAGAGATGCCCTTGCGTCTCGAAACCTGCTATCTGTGAGCGGTATTGACCAAGGACCGGAGGTCTCCTCGATAGGCAGGGTCCAACAGCGCCTCGGGGAGGATTTTCATGGGGCTGTGAGGGATATTTTCATCGAACAATCACGGCAGGACGACAACCGCCTGACGAATGCGCTCTCCCTTGCCACCGGACTCGCGAGTGATCAGGCGAGATCGCTGCTCTCCGTCGCCCAAGCTGCAGGGAGGGAACGGGAAGTCCTCTCGAACATTGCCCTCGGGGTTCTCGATAGGAATATGTCCTGGAACATGTTCCTCGCGCAGCACGGGCTTGATCGAGTCCGTGTGATGGCTGAAATTCAACAAGGCAATTTCGCTTTGGCCTTGGCCCTCGGCCAGGCATTTATTAATGGCGCTGGAACAGCCGCTGGAGGATTTGTTTAATGGCACAACGACGACGTGTAGAAATGCTTGACCCAGAACTTGGCACAGAGGGCGGTGAGGAGGCTCCCGATAATATTTTTGCGGGTCCCGCTCCCTCCCCACCTCCACCCGCACCCCTAGATCGAACTGACCCCGAGCCTGCCGATGGCCCACTACAGCGATTCCCCGTAGAGCGCGGCACAGACCGCCCATCCGTACGGGCAGAAGCCCCGCGAACGTCGTTGAGCCCTGAGAGACAGTTGGGAGCCCCCGCGACACCCTCACAGTCCATGACACCCACCCCCGCAGCCGATGGAGCACCCAGTGCCTTCACACCACTCCCCTCCCCTTCCCCACAATCCCTCGTTGGAGCTGCCGGTGGAGGCCCCACGGCCGCAACCCCTGCTGACGGTGCTCCTTCCCCTTTCAGCGCGAGAGGCCCTCGGACATTTGGAACCCTACCCGGGTCGCCAGTGCTGGGAACCGGTGGGGGGCTCGTGGGTGGAGGACTGACAACCCCAGGTGGGATCGCGCCTGGAAACGGTGAGGCCGAGGTCGATGACCTCCTCGCGGCGATCCTCGCGATGGTGGGAGGAGACGCCATCTAATGCCCAAACGCCGACAGCCTATTTTCCGTGCCGAGACGCCCCCTGACGAGTTGGTCCAGGAACTCGCCGATCAGTTGGGGAATAGTGCGGTCGGCGCTGGGTTTATCCCTGAGGAGTTGCCGCCTCAGGCGGAAGAGGACGAGAAGTTGAAACGTCGGAGGATTAATGGCTAATCGTAGAAATCCCTTCTCGGACTTCTCCGCAACGTTGGGGAATGTTATTCAGAGTCTCCTCACTGATCGGTTGGTGGGCCAGCCTCGAAGAGCGGAGGAGGCGAGGCTCGCTGAGGAGTCTGACTTGCGGCGGCGGGCTTTGGATGAACCGCTCCAGGCCCAGCGGCTCGGCTTCCCTGAGCTGGCTCCCCAACCCCAAAAGGTGGGTCAGGATATCATTGGGGAGATTCAATCCAAGACTGACCCACTCCAACTCATGCCCGCCGATGTGGGGAGGGGGAGCGACCTGAGACGCCTTCAGGGCGTGCAATCGGGGGCGATGCTCATGCCGGACATCGCCGCCTCTGGGCAACTCCTCGACCAGATCGCCGCAGCGCGTGAACAGCAGCGTGCCCATGTGGTGGATGAGCAGGAGAAGCGTGGGCTGGAATTTGTGCCCGTCACCAACCCGGATGGGTCAACTACGATGGTGCCCGCCAATCCGCGAACAGCGGGAGCCGGAATTCAGACTGCCCCCGATGCCGCGACAATGGGCAACATTGCCCGAACGGAGCGTGTGGCAGCCGAGCCCACTATCGACGAAGCTGCCCGGGCGGGACAACGCGAGGTTGCAGCTCTGCGCCCACAAGTTGGGGTGCGGGGTGATTTGGCCGCGTCCGAGTCCCGGGGGCGTGCAGGTGGCGATATTGATGCCCGTTCTTCGCGCCTTCCTCAAATTCAAGATATCAACGAAGCAGAATCGTTTGGGCAAACTGCAGGAACAATCAATGCTCGTTATGAGTTGCGGGATGAGTTGATTGAATTGGCTGAATCTGAAGCGGCAGCTCAATCGCGGGGAGCAGCTCCGACTTCTGCAGAACTGCAGTCTGGTTCTAATGTCATGTTCATGCAGCGGGAAGATGGACGCCTGCGGCAGTTGGAGGATGCTGCTATCGAACGCGGTGAAGTGCTGGCCATCGGGCCTGCTGCCCTGTCGATTTTGCAGTCTCCAACATTGGCAGCAGCCGAATCAGCATTTCGGGAGCAGTTTGATATCCTACCCCCTGAGGAGCAGGAATATGTTGAAGCGGCCCTTGCGTTTGCTCAGGTTATTACACAGGAACGCACAGGTGCGCAATTCAGGGAGGACGAATTCATGCGGTTCATCTTTGAGCATGTAGCGCTCCCGGGTCAGACTGCCGATCAGGTGGTCATGAAGCAAATCCGTCGTCAGGATATCATGCAGTCCTTTGTGTTTAATATTGGTAAGGCCGATATTGACTTTGGGTTGTCACTTGGACGCCAACACGCTGCATTGGCAGCTGCTGCTGAACGTGGTGAGCAGTTTGCTGTTGAACGTCTAGCGGCATTTGAAGATTCCATGGGACGGTTTGTGTTCTCCCCGGAGATTGAACAGGCGCGAGAGCAGGGAATGTTGGAATTTAATAGTAGATAAAAAATGCCTCAATTTATTCGAGACGAGAACGGCAATCTGATTGCAGTCGGGGCGGATGGGCAACCCATCGCGACGCGAGAACCTGCAGCTCCACCACAGGAGACTGCGGCGCAAGCGCCTGAGATTACCGCTGAGTCGGGGCTTCGGGAGCAGCTTGATGAACCGCTCCGCCCCGCGATCACGAGGGAGGATATCGAAGCCTTCCTCGCGATGGAGCCAGATGAAATGGCGCGTGCTGCGGGGAGACGAGGTGGGCAGGCACTCGCGATTGGGGGAGGGCTGATTCCCAACCCGCTTGGTCGCTACCTGACGGTGATGGCGGGAGGTGCGTTGGAGGGGCTCTCACAAGAACCTGATGAGGGAGGCGGCGGGGCTCTTGGCGCGGTTAAAGGTGGGCTTGTCGAGGGGGGACTAGAGGCATTTGGGGGGAGTGTCGTTCCCGCTGTCGGGCGGGGGTTGATGCGGGGTGGTGTGACGCTCGCGGGAAGGCTTGGACCTGCGGGCAGGGATATTGCCGATGCGTTCGTGCGCCAAGCTGAGCGGATGATTAGGCGCGGGGAAGCTCCGCTCACATTTGGTGACCTGGGCCGCACGCAGGGTGTGCGCCGAGAAGTTGGGGAGACGCTCGCCCGCCGCCAAACCGCAAATCCGACCCGCCTCTCCATTGACGGTGGAACTGGACCGGACATTCCCCAAGTTGACACCGGGATTTTGGACGAGGCAGGTAATCCTGTCCTCCGCGCGGGGACTGACCCCGTCGTGCGCGGTGGTGGGGTGGGGCCGGGGTTGCGAGGATTCACCGAGCCTCTTCAGGATATCTCCCGCTCAATGGTTAACCCTAATCAGAGTGCGCGGCAGTTTCGAGAGCAGCTTCGGGGGCAGGAAGATGCGCTGATTCGCAATCTTCAAGAGGAGCGGGGAATTAGGGCGGCTGCGGGTGATATAACTCCCACCCCGAGGCCGTTCACCCCGACCCCCCGAGGGCCAAACTTGGATGACGCTGTTGCCGCCACGACGGGGGCAAGAACAAGAGCCCTACCGAGCCAACTTCAACCGACCCCAACGGCTGTGCGTGCTGGAATCGGGTTGGAAGAGGCGGACCGGCGCGCGGGTCTGGATCCCGAAGATCCCGAATTTCTCCAAGGTATCGATGATATGTCCGTGCGGGACGCGGCTGAAGCCGCTGCCGAAGCGGGCGTGCAGGCAAACCGCTTCTTTGCCGCTGCCAAGAAGGGCGAACTACAAAATGCTGAGGCATCCGGGAGGTTTGCTGCCGCCCTGCGTCAGCGCCTTCGGGACCTTCTTCGGGAATTCGATCCAGGGAGCGAAGAGTATTTCGCGGCGCTCGCCGACCTCCGAGTATTGGAGGACGCCATCGAGAGTGCGGGTTTGGGTGAGACAGTTGCGGGCAGCGAGATGAAGGCAGCTGTTCGTGGTGGCCTTGGTGCTGGTGTGGGACGTTCACTGGCGCGGGTGCTGGGGGCTGATCCTGGAGCAGCATCTGCTGTATCTGGCCCCGCAGCTATCATTGCGCTAGCGTCAAGCCCTGTGCAGAAGGCTGGTGGTGGGCTCATGCGGCACGGTCCCCAAATCCCAACAGCCGTTCGAGCTGCAGAACAACTGACTGGTGGGGATCTCACACAAGCCGCCCCTGATATCCCGACCGACTTTATTCATGACACGCTCCTTGGGGGCACGTTGCGGCGAAGATGATCGTGATGGCCATAGAGGAATTTTTGCAATGGGCACCCGTAGTTGTCCCAATCATAGGTGGTCTTATTTGGTTGGTCGGATTGGAGTGGAGAGTGAAGGGCCTCGCAGAGATCGTAAATATCAAAGTATCCAGCTTGAATGGAAAGGTACAAAAGCTCGAAGATAAAATCGACGATCTTATCAAGCTCCTCCTCACCCGAGACCACCATGACGAGCATGAAAGACGCGCTGATTAAGGCCGCGAAGGGGAAGGTGGTTCACGCTATTGCTTGGAATGACGCACACGGGAGCCTCGCGCAAGTCGCAGCCGAGGACATCGAGCACTCCCCGTGGCAGTTCATCACCGTGGGGATCATCGTAGAGGAGGATGAGCAGGGGATTTCCCTTGTTCAAGAGGTCGATGAGGCGGGGGAGTATCGCAACCCCTCGTTCATCCCCGCGCAGATGGTGGTGGCGAAGTGGCGGCTGCGAAGCCTTGCCCCACCCCCAAAGGCACAGCTAAAATAGGGCGCATGGCAGAGAAAAAATATGTGGCCCTGTATGACATGCACTGGGGATGTGAAGTCAAGCATGGGAAGAAAGTCGAACTCCATGACCCCAAAGCAATTGACATTGCCCTTCAATTTATCAGTGACTTCAAGCCAGATGAGATTATCCTCGGAGGAGACATACTCGACTGCGGAGCTATCTCACATCATAATGACCGCCGCGCAGGGCGTCTTGAAAACCTTCGACTCCTATCAGACGCTGATGAACTCCGAACGACCGTGCTCCAAGCCCTCCCCAAGAAAGCCAAGCGAACCTTCATCGAGGGGAACCACGAGGATTGGCTCAACCAGATGGTCGAGCTGCACCCCGGGCTCAGTGGGATCATTGAGGGGAAGAATCTTCTCAAGCTGGATGGCTGGAACTATATACGACAAGGTGGATTATACCGACTAGGGAAGCTGTGGTTTGCCCATGGGGATCAGCTAGGGTCAGGTGAACATAGTGCCAAGAAAGCCGTTGTGGATTTTGAGCGATCTATCAGATTCGGACATCACCACACCTATCAAGCCTACACGAAGACAGCCGCCCCAGATAGCTATGGCCACACAGGGATAGCGGTGCCCTGCCTGTGTAAGAAAGGCCCAGGTTATGGAAAGGGTAAAGCGAATAGGTGGATAGAGGGATTCAATTATGGGTGGGTTGCTAATAACGGCCTGTTCACTGATTATGTCCCTCTTATTACTCAGGGCAAAGCTCGGATCGAAGGCAAACTCTACAAAGGATAATAATGCCCAATAAACGTAAACCACCTCCACCCGAGTGGATGATTTGATGCGGTTGCTCCAAACCATTGGAGCAACCAGCGAACAGACCA
>JAAOEI010000159.1_pt1 | contig 28091 bp, 28 predicted proteins | sample 7059261 | NCBI WGS metagenome assembly JAAOEI01 (sample SAMN14008812, study PRJNA610033) | viral metagenome | isolation source: viral particles filtered from seawater | place: China: Hangzhou Bay, Yangshan Deep Water Harbour | collected 2017-10-31 | reverse complement strand
ATGCCATTACTGGATTTTTGAATTAAGCTGCAAAAGTGCAATAAAAGAATTGTTATGCCACTGGCTCGTATGACGCCTCGAAGATGTCCGGTTTGCACGGATACGCCTGATGCACGCCTCGTGGTTCCAAAATCACCCAATCACCATCGGCCAGAACTGTACGATGTCCGTGTACCGTCTCGACGTACCATTCGCCATCGAAACAAACAACTGGCCCGCGATCGTTGAACGGCAACGGTTTGCCGATAACAAACTGCTCAGCCTCAATCTCAACTGGTCTCTTGCGAAAACGTGGCATAACAAGTCGTTCCACCGGAGCCGCCGTCCAACCGGTTACTGGATTCGGAGTCCACCGGCGGCGGCCCGGTGAACTTTGTCGTTAGCCACCAACGGCAGCCATCAATCTTCGCGTCTCGGAACGGTTTCGAAGACAACGCATCTTCGATCGTCGAATCCAGTCCGGCCACTCTCGCACGGGTACACGCTCGACGATCGTTTCCAACTCATACCACCATGTGTTTCCCGACTCGACCAGCACCGGCAACTTATCCAACGGGCAGTCGTCGTTGCCGCGCACTTCGCCAATCCCGTGGAACCGTGGATTGTTCACACGCACAATGCAGCCAACGGGGAATCGCTCATCGGTCAGCGCCTGCAATTGTTGGCCGCACGCGCGAAAGGTGGCTAACAAGTCGGTCAAGCCGACACGCGACTCGCTGGCGGTTTGAAGGTTTTCTGGCATGGGGAAGTCTCTCGTTGTTCGCGCGTGCGGCTTACCTTGGTCGTTAGCATGGCTGCTGTGATGCTCGCCATTTTTTGAAGATGTTAAAATCAGCTCTCATGACTGGCGCAAACAAGCTTTCGATTTCTTCGATTTCTTTTCCAAGGACATAGAACATGCAACCAGGGCACTGAATGCTTCCGCCTTGGTGTCCCATTGGAAGGTAAGTCCTGTTGTCGCGAAGAATGTCTGTGGCTGCGTAATAAGAACAGCAGTTCGGACAGTTTCCATCATTTAGGGCTTTCCAGACTCGATGCAGTGCTTGCGTTTTTTCCAATGACGCATCTACGGCGAGAGACTCTGTCATGATTTCTCCGTGGGCTTAGTATTCAATTCCTTTTTGTTCACAGATCCATTCTGTGATCCAGATCGTTCCTTCTTCTCCGTTTTTCGAGATGGAATCTTCTGATACCTGACTGAATGGTATCCAAAATCTTCCTTGGTCTGGGATCTCAAAAAGACCAGCCATATCGGTTTGATGAATGAGCTTGCAGTCTTCGAATTCGATGTATTCTGTTTCGTATGCCATCTCAGCAAAGCCTTTTGTCGAATTCCTGGGAAATCTTAATTGTCTTGCCAGAATTCTCGGAGATTCCCAGGTATTCTCCAATCCTGTCATCAACCATGACGTCAGAGTCTTTGATCGGTGATGCCAATGACAATCCATCAAGGCTTCGGCATCGAGATAATCCAACGTAGGTTTGACCGAAATCAAAAGCACCTCGCCCAATGTCAATCCTGACTCTGTCGAATGTTTTGCCTTGTGCTTTGTGAATCGAAAACGCGGCAGCGGCTTTGAGCGGGATTTGCGAAAAGGTTCCGACAACAGAGTGTTGCAACCTGCCTCCGGAATACTCGTACTTGATGGAATCCCATTCATTGAATTCGATTTTGTGTCTTTTCTTTCCGTCAATGACCACATGCGCGAAGTCGCTTCCGAGCGACTCGACAATACCAATCGTTCCGTTGACATACAAAAATTTGTTGTCATCGCATCGTTCGTTTTTCAGGATCATGACCTGGGCACCTGGCTTCAGGAAAACAGTCTCGTCATTCGGAAACGCGCTGCTTGGAAAATTCCCTGAAACCCTTGCATCAAATCGCGTTCTTTTCCCAGGCAGCCTAGAGATCATGTTTTCATTGATCTCTCGGACTTGTTGGTTGTACGGACAGATCACAATTGATTCGCCTGGAAGCGGCTTTCCGACATTGGAGTTGATTCTGGCGATATCGCTGTCGCTGGATTCTCCAGAGCGAATCCTGTTAAGAATTTCGACGAACTCTTCGTCTGTCTGACGAAACACCGTCATAAGCTCGATGATCTGAAAAGGTTTTTCTTTGACGCATTCCGCAGAAAAGAAATAAGGTGATTCGAACTCTCTTTCGAAGTGCTCTCTTTCTTGCTGGGTAATGATCGGTGGCAACTGGTAAAGGTCGCCGAATCCAACAACTTGGCATCCACCGAACGGAAGGCATGGCTTGCCTCTCGCAAATCTCATTATCTTGTCGAGATTGTGGAGCATATCCGCTCGAACCATCCCGATTTCATCCACGACAAGCATGTCCATTTTTTTGACGACTTGCGATTGCTTGAAGCCAATCTGTTTGATGTCGTCTTGATTCAGCATTCGAGGCGGAATGCGAAACAGAGAATGAATCGTTTGTCCTCCAGCATTGATTGCCGCGACACCAGTTGGCCCACACACGACAGCGTTGCGTTGAGTGTTCCTGATGAGCTGTCTCAGAAGCGTTGACTTTCCGGTTCCGGCTTTGCCGGTAATGAAAAGATTTTCTCTGCTGTTTTCGATCGCGCTGACAAGGTCCATTGATTCTCCCTTTGGATAGTGGACCGGACCATTTTAACGATGTCGTTCTCTTTTTGGAATGCTAGACGCCGACTCCCATGAAAACGTATCCGCAGTCTTGTAAAAATTCTTTGAAATCGTCTGTTAGCTCTGAAAGCTGCCCGCTTTTATCGACAAACGGATCGGCGTTCTCGACTTCGTAAACGCCAAGTTTTTCCCTGCGAATAGTTCCCGTGGCGGTTGAGTCTGTAACGAATGTGTTGATTTCTTTTTGTCTCTTGTACCATCGCGTGACGCACTCTCTTAAAGCGCGAAACCGCAACCCATTGTGATCGCCAGCGAGATCTGATTCCGTGAAACCAGCCGTAAAGCTGGCTTTGACTGATAACGGAAGGCTTGGCCAGCAAGCATCAATCCTCAAGATTCCGCCGCTTTTTGAAAGCACTGAGTCGATAGTCTCCGGCTTCCATTGTTCATTCAACGTCAAGATCGTGTCGCTGCCGAAAACGAAATTGGTGTCTTCTTTGATTTCTGAAATTGCAGTGACCTGCATTTGATTGAGTTGCAGACGATCCTGCCCCCCAAGAACGCTGCCGTATCCTGGCTGTCGTCCTGTCGATCGAAGTCCTCTTCCGTGAGACTGGCCATGACGCGGAAAGAACTCAACATGAGTCTTCTCGGTGAGGCACCATCTGCAAAATCTTTTGACTTCTGATGTGACGGCGTTCGAGATGATTGTCATTGCTGCCGTTTGGCCAGCGCTTGGAGAAATTCCCATGTACGCGAAAACGGCTGAAGGCGTAATCAAATCAACAGGCATTTTGATATTCCCAAAAGAGAATTGAGATTTTTTTGTCTGCAAGCTAGAATCTGTCTCGCCTGGGCATTGTGACGAAGACGATGTTCTTTGTCAGTCCTGAAAATTCTTTTCACTTCCAAAGGGAACCGCATGACCGCAGCAAAAACAGTGACCTTGTCGAATGTTGGACCGATCTCTTACCTGGAGCTTCCTGTTCCCAAGGATGGAGGAATGGTCATCCTGAAAGGACGCAATGGCGTTGGCAAATCCACGGCCTTGGACACGATGCACCGAGCCATTGACGGAGAAGGCAAGATCAACGTGAAGGACGGAGCAGAAGAGGCTGAGGTTGATTTTCTGGGGGTCCACATTCGAGCCAGAAAAAAGACAAAGTACGCAGGTTGCCTGGAGGTTGAGAGTCTCGAAGGAAAGTTCTCGATTGCCGACATCATCAATCCTGGGTTCGCCGATCCCGTAGCCAACGACAAGAGAGCCATTCTTGGGATTCTTCAGGTTGTTGGTGCGAAAGCTGACGCTTCGCTGTTTTATGATCTGGTTGGCGGAGAAGCGAACTTCAAAAAGTTTGTTACCAAAGACACGATGAAAGAGACTGACTTGGTCTCAATGGCGGGCAAGACGAAAAGAAATTTCGAAGACTCCGCAAGAGACATGGAACTCGATGTTGAGTCGTGGACCGCCAAAGCAACTGCGTTGAAGTCGGCATTGCCCCCAGATTCCAATTCTCGCGAAGAGCGACCTGTCGAAGACATTGAGGCCGATCTTGCTGAGGCTCGAACGAAAAGCATTGAGGCTCATACTGAGCGCCGCAGCTCTCTTCAGAGAATCGAAGAGTTCGAATCCAAGATGCTGGATTTCAACAACAGCTCATCCGTTGATCCACGACAATCTGTCGTTGACGCGAAGGCTGCTTCGGATGCTGCTTTTGACGCACACAAGAAATCATGTGACTTGGTCGCCGATCTCAAGCAGAAGCTCCAAGAGGCCGAGCAACAGGCCAGGCTGGATCAGGCCGCATCCGCATCCGCGTTCTCGGCCTTCCAGACCGCAGAGGCCAATGCCAAGGAATATGCCAAACTCAAGGAGTTCCTTGAATCCGGGAAGCCAGTCGAATATCCGGAGTCAAAGGTCGCAGAGGCCGACGCGAGCGTTTCGAAGCTTCAAGACGCCTTGTTCGCTTGTCGTTCACAAGAAAAGACAAAGGTTTCGAAACAGGAGATTGCTGATCTTGAGTCAAAAATCTTTTCAGCAAAATCAACGGCGGAGACTTTGCGTTCTGCGGCTAAGTCTGTTGATATCGTTTTGACGGAAATGCTCGAAAAGGTTTCTGATACGCTCAAGTTTGAAGACGACAGACTGTTTGTCTTGACTGAACGAGGGAAGACCTATTTCCATGATCCATCAGGAACGAACGGACTGTCTAAGGGCGAGCGAACGAAAGTGGTTGTCGATATTGCTGCCCAGGCTGTCGGCGAAGGCGGAATCATTGTCGTTGACCAGGACTTCACCCAGGATCTCGATCCGATCGCTCGCCAAGAGGTTGCCGAGCATGCAAGGTCTCGCAAAGTTACGATCTACACGGCAATGTGTACCACCGACGAAACAATTCAGACGGAGGTTCTGTAGGCATGCCACAAGAGAGCTTCCATCCGTCTGATCTTGTTTTTGTGATGTGGGAGCAAGACGGAAAAATCAATCAATTTCACCTTGCTCACTATCCAGATTCTGGTCGCATCCGGACGTCCTGCGGAATGCTTGTATCTTCTGAGCATCCTCCGACTCATGCGACCACAGAAAAACCAGCGGGAATGCCATGTTGCTCAAGCTGCGAAGGCAGATCGAGAGCATTTTCCTTGAAGTATTTTGGCGGCAGAACACTTCCTGTGGGCTCAAAGCGAATGTCGTCAAAGCAAAAGCCGGTAGCTGATGGAATGACGGCTAGTCTTCATGTCGAAAAAAGAAAACCAGGAGAACTTTTCTAATGACTTGGCATTTATTTTTGATCGTGCTTTTTTCTTTTTTGCCCCTGCATGTCGTCAGCGCGTATGCACTGACTCTTAGGCGTGACGCAAGATCTCTTGGAATGTGCATCGACAATCTTCGAGAAGAAGCTTTTCAGCGCGAACGGATAATCGAAAATTTTCGAGAATTGACGACTCCAATCGTGCAAAAGGTTTTTCAATCTGGAGAGATCTCTGAGTGGTCGGAGGCGAACGACACGAGCGCTAGTGTCACATGGGCCGAAGTGTTCGACCTTAACGAGCTTCTTGCGAGCATTGAGGAGTAAACAAGGATGGACACCAGGAAGTCATGGAAAGAATACTACGATCGTGTTGGTATTTACGGCACAGAGGACACATACAAAAAAGCTGCTGGGTGGCTTGATGGACTAAGCGTTGAGGACTGGGGATGCGGATATTGTTTTGCGAGGAAGTTTCTGCCGAATTCCAGGTATCGCGGCGTTGATGCAGGTTCGCCACTGGCAGATGTCAATGTTGATCTTGCGTCATACTCTTCAGTTTCTCAGGGGATTTTGTTGCGGCATGTTCTGGAGCACAACGAGTCGTGGATGGATATTCTCCGAAACGCAATGAAGTCATTCACGGAGCGGTTGTGCTTGGTTCTTTTCATTCCAGCGAACGAAACAGGCTCTGACATACATCACGCCGACGAGTCGCATGTAATTGCGAAAAATTTGTCGCTCAGTCGAATCAAGCTTGAGTCCATCTTGGTCACGCAGGGAGCAAAGTTTCGCTCAGAGACGATCCCGTCTTCTGGCACTCCGTATCTCCAAGAAACCATTTACTACGTTTGGAAAGACTGAGTTCAGATGAGCGATGGCAACCTAGACGTCTCCGTGATAGTGACATGCAAGGGAAGACTTTCGCATTTGAAAAAAACGATCGGCACACTGCTTTCGCAAGTTGGCAATATCAGCTACGAAATAGTCATTGTTGACTACGGCTGCCCAGATCAGACATTCAAATTCATTGACCTGCTTTGCTGTGCGTATGACAAGCAGAAGCTCCGTTGCGTTCGAGTTCAAAACGACATTGAATTCTGGAATCTCAGTCGCGCCATGAACTGCGGAGCTCGTAATTCAAATGGCAATAACTTTTTGTTCGTTGATGCTGACATCTTTTTTCCATCGAACTTCATCGAAATAGGATTCGAAAAGATGTCTGAATACGCCGGGGTTCAGTATTGCGTGAACGAATCTCCGTTAGGCGGGAACGGAGATTTTTACTGGCACGGAATCGACGACATTGAACGGCGTCCAGTTTCTGTCGGGAGGATGTACAGGAGGCATGTTTTTGATTCACTTAGAGGATTCGATGAGTCGCTGGCAGACTGGGGATTTCAAGACGCGGAATTCAGGAGGCGATTCATGCTCGCTGGATTCCGGGATTGCTATGTTCCTGGCCGAGTCGTCTTTTTGAATCACGGCGAACAGGAATCAGTTCGATTTTGCAGAAATCAAAACAAACAAGAAACAAACGAAAAGAATATGGATATCGCATTCTCGAAAAGAGAAGTAAACCCAGGTCAGTGGGGCCAGCTATGAGTTCTCCAACTTGGTTTGCTGTTGTTTCACAAGGAAGAAGTGGATCAACAATGCTGTGCAAGTCTTTGTCTGCTCGCCCTGACGTTTTTATGTGGGATGAAATACTGCATCCGCACACTACCTCAAGATTGCCAAGCGATGATGGTTTTCGAAGGATAGCCCACGCCTATCAGTCGGTTGAAAATGTCGTTGATGCTGTTGGTGTGCATCTCCATGTCACTCAGCCGTCATTGATGTTTCCGCATTGGGAGTCAGCCTGGAGGTTCATTGAAATTGTTGACCACTTGAAGGTGATTGTTTTGAGCAGGCGGAATTCCCTGGAGCAACTCGCAAGTTACAAAATTGCTGAGATGACTGGGTTGTGGGCCAATCAAAAGCCAATCGAAAACAGCAGGCCGACAGTCAGGATTGATAGGGCTGAACTTCGTTGGTTTGAGTACGCCCAAAGAGCAATGCTTCAGTGTCGAATTTCAAGCGTCCCAAAGTCTCGCCGATACGAGATTCATTACGAAGACATGTGCGAAAACTGGTCAAGCAGGATTAGTGAAATTGCTCAATTCATTGGTGTTTCAGCGTCAGTTGTTACTCCAATGTTTATGAGTAAACAAGAACGGCGACCAGTATCGGAAATCGTTGAAAACTATTCTGATTTTTGTCAGGGCTGAAATGTCTCAATTTTTTAGTTCTTCGGAATCCGGCGCTGTATTCAACGAGCCAAGAACGCACAGGTACTCGCTCTGGAGGCGATGGTCTGGCAATTGCGATGCTTCAAAGATGTTGCCATTCATCGGACTGAATCCATCAACAGCAGATGAATCAGTGAACGACCAAACGGTAACTAGGTGTATAAATTACGCCAAGTCCTGGGGCTACCACGGGATGTTCATGCTCAACATCTTTGCCTTTAGGGCTACAGATCCAAAAGACATGAAAGCTTTTCCTGATCCGATAGGAGATCTAAACAACCAGGCTATTTTGAAGATTGTTGGAGCGTGCGGAAACAAAGCTTTGTGCTGCTGGGGAGCACACGGAGATTTTATGATGAGGGGTGCGGAAGTGAAATATCTTTTGTGCTTCAAGCAGTTGTTCCATCTTGGTCTCACGAAATCTGGGCACCCAAAACATCCGCTTTACTTGAAATCAAATCTAAAGCCGACTCTTTGGGAGCCAGAAAATTGAGCCGACCAAATGTCGCTGTTGTGATTGCAGCCAGAAACAACGCTGCGTTTTTGAGAGAAACGATCGGTTCGGCTCTCACGCAAAGTATCCCTTGTGAAGTTGTCTACTCGGACGATTGCTCAAGCGACAACTCCGTGGAGATCGCGTTTGGCTTTTCTGATCGCATCTCGGTTTTGACGTCATCAATTCACAGAGGAGTATGCGAGACCAGGAATCGCGGTGCCGCAATTTCTGATTCAAAATACATCGTGTTCCTGGACGGAGATGACAGGCTGCCAGTTGATTTTGTTGAATCACATCTTGATGTCATTGAAGAATCGACTCCGTTCTCGTATGGGCCAGCCAGGATCATCGGCAATCACGAGATGAACGGACATGTTTTTCCTGTTCCAAGATGGAGCGATTATGATGTGTGGTGGAGAAACACCGTCAACACGTCAGCTTGTTACTCCAGGCAAGCGTTCGATGCTTGCGGAAGATGGCGAGATCAACCGGGAACGATGTGGGATTGGGATCTGGCGATTCGCGCTAGTCGGTACGGAACTCCGCGTCCAAGTCGAGCTACTCTTGATTACCGATTCCACGAATCGTCGTGGTCTGAAATTCATGGAGAAAGAAACGAATCGAACGCAATTGCAATTCGGGAGATGATCAGAAGGCAAAACATCAGACTAACGATCGGGTGTATTTATTCAGGAAGACTCCCTTGGTTGTTCGAAAATTGGTGCTACAGAGTTTCTCAGTCGATTCGATTTTCTGGACTTCAGCACAAACCAGAAATCATCGTCGTTGACAACACCGCTGGATCTTTTGAGTTGCTCTCAAAAGAGATCTCGAAATACGAAGACGTCTTCGAATCTTTTCGCGTGATACCGTTTCCCGTGCAGCTTAAATGGGAAACAGAAACCGAAAGAAGGGATCTGGTTGCTGGGTTCATGTCATCGGCGACTAATCGAATTCTTTTTGCGTCACGCGGAGATGCGATTTGGCTTATCGAAGATGACATTCTTGTTTCGCCAAAGTCTGCAAAACTGCTGGTTGATTGTCTTGTTGCTGGAGATGTTCCGGTCCATGCGGTTGCCGGAATCTACAGAAACCGCCATCGACCGGAGCGACTGGTCTTTGGCGTCGAGATTGACGGCGACATCTCAGAACCAAAGTACACGGACATCAATTTTGGGTCACCATTCAAGGTTGATGCGACAGGTACAGGCTGTTTGATGTTTTGGAAATCGAGGCCAGTGATGCCAAAAAAATTTGAAAGCCATTGGGGCAAGATTCCCGCACATGACTGGAAGTGGTGCTCAGATTTAAGAAAAAATGGCGGATCGGTTTTCGTGCATCCATCAGTGATTTGCGAGCACGTTATTGGGCCTGGGGAAACCCTCAGGCTACAGGAGGCTCACAATGGCAGATAGCTCCACGAACTTTTTCTCAGTTGGCTCGCCCGTCAAAGTCAATGGGATTTCTTCTACGGTTATTGCAGTGACCATCAGGGAAGGGTTCGTTGGATATCAGATTGCCTGGTGGAACAAGAACGGAAATCGCGTTGTTGATAACTTTTCTCCATGCGAAGTCGAAAGCGTTGCTGGATCAAGGTACGGAACAATTTCCGCCTCGTCGTCGCCATCGAAATGTCTTTGCCCTGGCTCACTGGCAAGAGCGAATGGGGTCGCAGGAAGAATCATTACCGTGACGATTCGAGAGAGCCATGTTGGATATCAGATGGCAATCTGGGACAAATTCGATAACAGGGCCGTTCTTGATTTGTCGGCATGCGAAATCGAAATTCTCAAAGAGTCAAAGTGTGCAGTAGTTTCTCAGAGCTAAAAGAATCGATCGCCAAATGAGCGTCACGGTCTGCATACCGCACAAAGAAACTGTTGATCTTCTTAGGTCAACGATTCCTCTTTGGAGGCTACAGAGCCAAAGTCCGTTTATCGTTGTTGTAGACACTGGTTCAAAAAACTTTCCAATTGACAGTCTTCGTGATTGGAGAGTCAACAATCACCGAGCGATTGACCTGATTATTCAGCAGCCAGGAAGACCTGAGTGGGTCCATTTTGGGGATCCGGTAGCTGCTGCGCATGAGCTCGCCCAAGGGCTTTGCTTCACCGACAAAATTCTTTTTACGCACACGGACGTCTATCCAAAACGAAGAGACCTGATTGAGTCTTTGTCGAAAATATGTACAGACAAAAATCCAGTCGTCGGTTACAGGATGTCTCCAAGGGATCACTCGCATGGTTTCTTGCGAAAGAACTGGAGGCAAATGGTTGGTCACTCCTTGTTGATGGTTTCGACTCGATTTTTGTCAGACAACAAAATTTCGTGGTCCAGGTCTATCGCAGAATCCGAGTTTGGCGTTGAGCGAACTTCTCACCCAGATAATTGGGACAGTGAAGTTACTCTGAATCTTTTTTTCAGGAGAGCTGGCGTCGAGCCTTTGTTTCTTGGCGATGAGACCAACTTCGCTCGATTCGAAGACGAAAACATTGTCCATTGTCGAAGTACGACACTTGCAAGGATTGGCTATCTCGGACAAGGACACAGGTCAATGGTCTCTTTGTGGAATGAAGAAGAGGCCATGAAGGCTCAGGAAAACTCAAGGCAATGGTCAAATGATTTTGATATCACGATTTTCGTTCCTCTTTCTGGTCGCAAGAAAATCTGGCCGAGATTCTCTGCGATGATCGACCGGATCGACTGGCCTAAAAAGAATCTGAATCTCGTTTTTTTGGACACCAGCCAAGATGATTCTTTTTCGGAGATGGTCTCTGATTGGATTGGTCGTTCTCCGGGATACAGAACCGTCAGGCATTCAAAGCTCTCTGTTGGGCCAAAGGGGCTGTCCGATATGGACCGCTCTGGGTGTTCTTCTGTTGTTCAAAATGCAATGTCTAAAATTTACCGTTGGGCCAGGAATCACATCCACACGGATCTTGTTCTCGTCATTGAAGATGATGTGATTCCTGAGAGCCGTGGCGTTCTCAAAAAGCTCGTGTCCTTAATGGGCGAACAGATCGACTCAGTCTCTGCTGCTTATCCACAAAAAGTGCTGTGTGGCTTGTTTGCGTGGAGCTGGAACGGAAATGGATTCAGCTTTGAAAGCCAGGAGTCTGGTAGCTCGAAAATTGGAGGAAACGGGTTTGGTTGCGTGCTTCTCAGGTCGCAGAGCTTGTGGTGCTCCGAGTTGACCGGAAGGCAGTTTTCTGATGTAGACCTTCAATTTTATGCAGATTTCCGGGATGCCGGAAAAATCGCCGTGATTGACTGGGATTCGCGATGCGAACACATCTCAGAGACTGTCTAGTCCAGAGCAGAACTTTCTTTTAGACTCCGCTGGTCTTTCCCTGGCCTTTGAACGGAGTCAAGCCGATGCCGATTTCCAGCGTTGATTTTGTCGTTGCGAGCCCCGGTTCTGGTGGTGCGAATCTTGTTGGAGATGTTTACACGGATCCAGGTGACGGAATCCAGAAGTATCTCCCGTACTCCGGCATCGTTGTCGGAACGCAAAACGGGACATACGAAGTCGTTGGACCGAGCGCCTCTTTGCCTGTCGCAATTGTCGGGACTGTCGAAATTGTTGATGGCGGAAGTTCGATCACCGTCGATGGTGCCGTAGGTGCAACGCAGGTTGGAGATTGGTACTCCAGGCTTCTTGATGGAGTTGGCAATGCAATTGAGTCGGGAATTGCAACACCATCTGACACAGCTCGTGGTCTCGTTGTTCGGAACATCGAAAATGCCAACCAGGGGGATCCTGCTGCCCTGGCAAACGCATGGCCAGTGAAGATTTCTGATGGAACCGATTTTGCGACCGTTACTACAGTCGGCGGCAACGTCGGATTGGACGTCAATGTCATTGGCGGTATCGGCGGATCTTCGATCACTGACAAAGCTATTTTCACGCCAGGTTCAGACACCCTGACGATGGCTGGCGGAACTTATCGCTCTGCTCGCGACAATGTTGGAGATGGTCGTGGCGGCGCTTTCGCCATGACGACAAACAGAGCTCTTTACGTCTCTCTTGAAACGGCAACAGGAGATCCGATTGCTGACGACACGCTAAACGCATTGCGGATGATGGTCGTCAATTCGTCCGGAACACAAATCGATTCTTTTGGTGGCGGAGTCGAATACACGGAAGGTGCTGCTGACTCGTCGATCACCGGCAAGGCCATCATGTGGGAAGACACCTCGGATACACTCCGAGTAGTCTCGGCTTCTAAGCCACTGCCTGTCGAGATCATTGCGAGTTCTGCTGGCGGAACTGCAATGGTTGACGATGCAGCATTCACATTTGCGACAACCAGCTTCACTCCCGCTGGCGGCGTTTACAATTCGTCCAGAGATTCTGTTGACAGTGGCGACGGCGGGGCGTTCGCCATGACTCCGAAGCGTGGCCAGTACGTCGTTCTGGAAACTCCAAACGGCGATTCAATGGCAATTGAATCAATCAATGCCTTGCAGGTCGCGATTGTTGATGGCGCTGGAGCTCAAATCACAACATTCGGCGGAGGTTTTCAGTACGCCGAAGACTCTGCTCACGTGAGCGGTGATTCCGGGAATATGGCCTTGGCTGTTCGCCGTGACGCAAACACAAGTCTTGTTGGTACCGATGGCGATTACGCTCCGCTTCAAGTGGACGCGACTGGCTCTTTGAAAGTGTCGATCATTTCTGGTGCTGGCTCTGGCGGAACAGCGATGACCGATGACGCGGTCTTCACGCCAGACGTCTCCAATGTGACTCCTGCTGGCGCGACCTATCGCGCTACTCGCGATGCAGTTGATGATGGTGATATCGGTGCTGTGGCCATGACTGCCAAGCGCGGTTTGTTGACTTCGATTGAGACCGTCAACGGAGATCCAGTCACAAACGATACTCTCAACTCGGTCGTGATGAGCTGTGCGTTCCCAACTGTCGTGACTGGTTTGTGTTCTGGCACTGGAGCGAGCAGCAGTCTCGATATCAGTGAGCTCGGAACTGTTGGCGTTACGCTGTCTGGGACAGCTTCATCAATCACTGCTGTTTTCCAGGTTTCCAATGACGGCGGAACAACTTGGCTCAACATCATCGGAAAACGAACCACAACGGGCCTTTTTGAAGCTGGCCCAGTTGGCATGGCACTGGCTGGCACTGCCGCGAGTTGGCAAGTTTCAGTGGCTGGCTACAACCGATTTCGAATCAATTTCACTGCCGTCTCTTACACATCGCTGTCTTACTCGATTCAAGGGATCGCCGAGACGTTCCCAGGCGAAGGCTTCAGTGGCACGATTCTCGACGACGCTGCGTTCACGTTTGGTGCCAACTACATCATGGCTGTTGGAGGCGTCTATAACAGCACAAGAGATTCACTCGACAGTGGAGACGCTGGTGCGATTGCGCTGAATATCAAGCGAGGCGTTTTTACGACGCTCGAAGACTCGAATGGAAATGCAATTGTCGCTTCGACTGCAAATCCGGTCGCAGGAGACCTTTCCCTTGCTGTCAAGCTGACCCCGCCGTCCAGTAATTCCGTTGCTTATCCGATGAAGATTACGGACGGAACCACTGTTGTCAGTGTTCGAGATTTGGCAACAAGCGATGCCTTGAATGTTGCGATTGTCGATGCAACTGGAGCGCAAATCACAAGCCTGGTTCACACGGAGTTCGCTGAAGACTCAGCTCACGCAAGCGGTGACAAAGGAAACATGCCGCTTGCCGTTCGCAACGATACTAACAGCAGTCTTGTTAGTGCGAACGGAGACTATGCACCGTTTCAGGTTGACGCGACCGGCCTCTTGAAAGTGAATGTTGTCACATCAAGCGCAAGCTCTGGCGGCGCGTCAATTGTCGACGACGCTCCTTTTGCAGTCGGAACCTCATCGTTGACGCCTGTTGGCGGAACTTACATTTCAACCAGAGATCCAATCGATAATGGCGACTCTGGCGCTTTTGCAATGACGCAAAAGCGATCTCTTTATGTCACACCAGAAAATTCTGCTGCAACAGAATTAACCGTCGTTGACAATGCGGCGTTCACGGATGGCACGACGCCTGTCACTCCGGCTGGATTCATCTTTGATGAAACTGCTGGAGCGTCATTAACGGAAAATGATGCAGCCGCAGCTAGGGTTGATTCAAAAAGGGCTCAAGTTCTTGTTCTTGAAGATGCGACCACTCGTGGGCAAAGAGCTGCTATTTCTTCGGCTGGAGCATTGAGTGTTTCCGACACTCAAGTCCTGGCGGACAATGCCGCGTTTACAGATGGAACGACAAAGGTTTTTGCCAGTGGTTACATCTTTGATGATGTCGCTGGAACTGCTTTGACTGAGAATGATATTGCCGCAGCAAGAATCGACTCAAAGAGAGCCCAGGTTCTGGTTCTTGAAGACGGAACAACTCGTGGCCAAAGAGCGGCCATTTCTTCTGCTGGTGCTGTTTCTGAAAACATGGCCCAGATTGCAGGTAATACAATTTCATCAGGAGTTGGCACTTCAGGATCTGGCGTACAAAGAGTCATTGAAGCGAACTGTTCGACAGGAACAGTCACCTCTGTTGGAGGGTCAGCTTCAAGCGTTTCTCTATTGGCAAGCAATGCAAATCGCCGTGGTGCCTCAGTTTTTAACGATTCAACGGCTTACCTATATTTGAAACTTGGATCAACTGCAAGCACGTCTAGTTTTACTGTTAGAATTGATCCGTATGGATATTATGAAATTCCTCAACCTGTTTATACTGGCGCAATTGACGGCATCTGGGCATCGGCAACTGGAAGCGCTCGTATTACAGAACTAACATAAGAAAGATTGCAATGCCGCTTTTTCAAACTAAAAGTATTGATGTTCAAGATTTCACTACAAACGGAACATGGAGCAAGAGAGCTGGCGCAAAAAGAGTTGTCGCTTATTTAATTCCAGGCGGTGGCGGCGGTGGATCAGGCAAACATGACGGTTCTGGAGTCAATCGCTCTGGCGGCGGTGGTGGCGCTCCTGGAGGCCCAGTTGTCTGGGAATTTGATGCAACTCTTCTTGGCGATACAGAGGCAGTGGTAGTTGGGGCTGGCGGAGCTGGCGGAACTCCAAGTTTTATGGCCAATGGAAATTCCGGAGCCGCTGGCGGTAACACTTCTTTTGCTGGGATTCGTGCAACCGGAGGAAATCCTGGCGCTGGAGGTGGATCAACTTCTGGAACTGCTGGCGGGCTTGGCATCGGGTGGAATGGAGGAACGACAGTTCCTAATGGTGCTGGCGCAGGATCATCTGGAACTGGAGCTACACCAGGAACTGGATATGTTTATAGTCCAGGTGGCGGTGGCGGTGGCGGTGGAATGAACACTGTAGATGCCGTCGCCAATGGCGGAGCAGGAAGCGGAGTTGGCATGTTTCCAATGACAACTGGAATTGCTGGAGGGCCAGGCGGAACATCTACTCCTGGCGGAAATAATGGAATCAACGGATCAGCAGGAACCCCTCCAGTGTTAGTTGGCTCTGGCGGTGGTGGCGGATATTCCGCTGATACTGGCGGAAATGGCGGTCTTTACGGCGGAGGCGGAGGCGGAGGCGGAGGCGGAACTGCAAGTGGCCAAGGCGGTCAAGGCGGCGGTGGTTTTGCCAGAATCGTCACATACTTCTAAATGGAATTTCAAAAATGGCCGATGAAGGTGGCGACGATTCTGCGGTAATGCAGGTTCTTTTCGAGCCATTGCTTGTACCTGGCAGCTTACCCAAGGTCATGGCCCAGCTCGACAAGCTTTCTGACGAAAAGCACGTCATCAATTTGGAGCTGAATGCCCAGAATATCGTCAAGAGTCTGTCGGACGCTGGGGCAACACTCAACGAGCAAGTTAATGCGATCCAGAGACAACTCCAGGGGTCAATGAAGAAGCTGACTGAAGGCATGTCAGTTCAGCAAATCTTCCAGAATGCGCCGACCATTTCGGCGGCAATGAAAACTAAATTCATTCCTGGTGACGCCAATCAAGCTCTTCAAAAGTCTCTTGGGCAATTGATTGATAATCAGGTTGGCGAGTTTGTCACTTCGACAACCAGTGCCATGAATTCTGGGCTGAGCTCGGCTCTCCAGAAGATGAGATCGCTCGGAGGGATTGACCAGAAGTTAAATGCGAATCTCAAGGCAGCTCGCGATGCCTTTGGGAAGCAAGTCTCTGCGGTCAATACTTTGGCGAACAAGGCTCTTAATGATTTTGGAAAAGAGCTCGGCAGCGAGAAATCGATTAGTTTTGATGTCGGAAATCAAACAATTACCAGGACGGCAATCAAGGGCAGGCTTTCCAAAGTTGCTAAGGGCGTCGAAGCTCGTCTTCGGCTGATCTCGGACATCATGAGCGTGGCCGTGAACGAGGCTCAGGCGGAGCTCGCCTCGCAACTCACGTCTAAGCAGCCAGGCGTCAGCGATCGAGCGGCTGGTCAACTCCCGGCACTGACTCACGCAAAAGCGAGAGAGATTGCTGGTTCGAAACTTCACACGTTGACCGGAGGAAAAGGCAACTTCGAAGAAATGGCTTTCGCCTATGGCCGTGCTGCGGCCCAACGTCAGCAGTTTCTGGCTCAGGATCATGCCGCCCAGGAGCGCATTCTTCAGCAATATCAGCGACAGCAATTCCGTCGCTACAAAGAAATGGGATTGCCTGGTCACACTTCTTTTGAACTCGCTACAGAGTCCGCTCGAATTGCAGCAAGCGGAGAGGGCATTGCGCCAGCAAGAGTGCAGTCTGCGCTGTCGAGCTCCCCGCTGACTCGTCGATACGGCGAATTTGTCATAAATCAGGAACAGAGAAAAGAAGAGCGATCGAGGTTTCGTGATGCTCGCAGCCAAGCAATCTTTGCAGCACGTCTTCGCAAAGAAGGGAATTTGGTTGCTTCTCAGAGAATGGTCGATCAGGCCAGGGCTGAGTTCTCTGGTGAACAACTTGAAGCGTTCGAAAATAAGTACCGGATTGAGACGACTCCAAAGGTTGTCGCAGAGCGAGTCTTTGGTCCGTCTGCTGCCGCAATGGCTCGCTCTCAGGACATCAAGGCTCCGCGAAAGATTCTGGCTGACTTCAAGAAGTGGGCACAGAGGACCGCTAATCCAGCGGACCTTGCTCGGTTGTGGGCTGACGCATCGCAGCAGATGCAAGCCAATGCTCAGGGCAGGAATTTGATCTCAACTGATCTTCCGGAATTCCAAGATCTGCTTTACGAAATGGAGCGTCATCGCCAAAGAGTTTCTCGCCCGGCAGCACCAGATGCTCACGAGAAGGCTGCCGCTGACGCCGAGAGATTGCGATACGATCACACCCAGAAAGAAAGACGTCGTCAACAAAGACAGTTCGAACGTCGCGAGGAAGCAAAAAGAGTCCGGTTTCGTGAAGGCCGCGAAACTGCTTTGGATATTTCCGAACAGACGAGATTTCGTACTGCCGTTGGCGGCGCTCAAACACAAGAAGAACTTGACGCTATTCAAGAGAGGTATCGCTCTGGCGGATTCAGGGCTCTGCTAGACACTCGCAGCGAAGCTGAGCGATACGATGACGCTGCTGGTATGGGCAGCTTGTGGGCAAGACGAGTATCAAGAGCCGTGAACTCCGGGAGAGTCGGCAGAGCTCAACGACTTCGAAATCAGGCTTATGCTGCTTTTGGAACTATTCCGAACGCAGCGGACCAAACAGATGCTCGTGCGATCTTTGACGAGAATCTCCAAAGACAGGTTCGAGTTTCTCCAATCGGAAATGCTGGAGGTGGTGGTGGACCACCAAATGCGAACCAGGTTCGTGCTCAGTTTGTCTTGCAGTTAAGGAATCAGGCGAATGCCGCAGGGATCGGTCTAGCAACTCAATACAACGCTCCGGCCATTGCAGATGCTGTTGAGGCTGCTGGCATGGCCACGATTGGAATTCTCCAGGGCCAAGGCATGGCGCTCGCGGCTGCTGTAAATGCTGCGAATCAGCTTGCTCCTGAAATGCTTCGTTTGCAAAGAGGGTTGGTCAAAGACGCTCGCGCTCGATTGTCTCCATTTAGCAAGACGGAGCTCACGGATCGCTTCCGAACTGGAGTCAACGACCAAGGCTTAATGGGCCATGCCGCCGAAGCCAGAGCCGTAGAGATTCGTGACGAACTTCTTGGCGAACTCGAAGACGCAATTCCTGCTCCAGAGCGAGCAGCGAATCCGGAGACCGCTGAACTTTATCAGAAGCTCAGGAATCGAGTTGTTAAATCTTCGACAGCTTACACTGGTGGTCGGAACGCACTTGAGGAAGAGCGACAGGCTCGTGCCCAAGAGGTGTATGAACGGTTTTACGGAAAAGGTGGTCAAGATTCTCCGCAAGAGAAAGAAGAGGCTATTCGTCGGGCGAGACGAGCTTCATATCAGAACATACAAAATCTCAGAACTCAAAGAGATGCTGCCGTTCCCAATTCCCCTGAGCAAGCGCAGATAAATCGCGAGTTGGCCGTTGCGAGTAATCACCATCAAGACATTGTTCGCGCGCAACGACAACTATTGCCGTTGCTACGGGAGGAGCTTCAGCTTGAGACGGAGCTAGTCAGAGCAAAAAATCAAGCTGGACCAAATCCAGGCTTCTTTGCGCAAGGCAGAATCCAAAGAGCCAAGGATGCGCTGGATCGTAATCGGCAACAACAGGGCGTGCTTCTCGGTGGCCAAAAAGGAACTGTCAATCGAGACTACAACCAAGCGATCATGCAGGCTTCCTACGGCATCCAGGACTTTTTCCAAGTTACTGCCCAACCTGGCATGGGTCCGATGCGAGGTCTTTTGGCAGCAGCAAACAACCTTGGACCGGCCATGATGATGCTCGGTGTCGCTTCGGTTCCGGCAAATCTGGCAATTGCTGGCATGCTGGCCGGAATGACGGTTTTGAATACCACGATGGACAAAGACGAGGAAAAGCTCAAGGCAGTTCGCCAGGCCGTGGACGAGATGTCGGATTCGTTTCGCAGGAGTTACGAAGATGCAATGAAGCTGCAAATGGGGCTTAGCTCCGTTGGTAACGGAATTGGTAAAGGTATCCAAGAGGCTCAGTCAAAAATTCTTGGATCTCCACTGACGGCCAGTCCAATGAACTACTTGCTTGAATCTTCCAGATCAAAATCATTGAGCGCAATGGTTCAGGATTTTGGCCCTGGATTCAATCGAAGCAAGAGTTTTCAGGGTTGGGATTTCATGACGCTACCAAAAATGATTGGCCATCTTCCGATGTTGGCCTGGGAGGGCGCGTCAACGCAGAGAAATTTGAATGTCCCTCTCGATGAAACTGAAAGGATGTTCCCAAAAATTGGCAACTTCACGGAATTCATGAAATCTCTTTCTGACGAAGAAAGAAAGGCGGTTGGCAGAGACATTGGCATCGGAAAAGGAGTGACTGGCTGGAGTCGTGTGAAATATGACACGACCGCCAATCGATTGATTGCTCAAGATAAATTCTTGGAAGAAAGCGGCGCGAAAACAAAGTATATGCAGTCACTTCGGTCGATCGAAGAAGACATGAAGTTGATTCGCGAGCTAAGGTCGTCGCTTCCAGGGAGCGAGGGTCGCGTTGTTCGCGGAGGGCGACTCGCTTCGGATATGTCCGCTCGTGACGCTGGCGCTAGGGAGGCATACGCAAAAAGCGTTTTCGAGAACATTGCTGCATCTCGCTCTCAGAAAGAGTCCGCTCTTAATCAGCTAGAAATTGCCGAAGAAACTTATCCTGAAAAGATCGAAAGAGAGAAGAAGAAAAGAGCTGATCTTCAAAAGAGAAAAGACAAATCGAGTGACATTGAAGAGGTTCTTGTTCTTCGTGACGAAATTGCGCAAACGACGAGAAATATCGTCTTATTGAGTGCAGAATTCGAAAGAATCAAAGAGACATCTAAGATTGCGGCAGAGCTGGCTGCTCAAGCTCCGAAGGACTTCGAAGCTCTGGCAAAGACGCCAGGATACGGTCGCATTGCCGCCAAGCAATTGATTCCAGGTCTCGATCAAGGCGGATTGATGGCTGCAAACGCCAACGCTGAGTCTGTGATGAATGGAATTGTTGCTTTCAGCAAGATTTCTCCGTTGATGCACGATACTGAAAAGCAGTTTTTTGCTGCTCGATCGGCAATCCTTCAATTCGGCAGCGCATTCGCTCAGCAGGTTGCCAAGATCGAAAATCTGGAATCAGAGCTCGCCGCTTTTCAGGCGACAAACTTTGGTCCAGGTGCCGCTAGAAGGAATCAGCAATTCGGGATTGCCATGAGCATGGAGGCTGGTCATGCACTTGGCTTTGAACTGAAGCCAGGCGGTCAGCAACAGCGAATGTTGTTCGAGCAGGTCAACAGAATGCGAAGCTTAATCGCGGACCTGGAGCGTCGTGGAATCATCGACGGTGGCGTTGCCGGAAACCTTCGCTCAGGAGTCCAAGCGGAAAGCCTGAGACGCCAGATGGAATTCACGTCAACTGATCCGCTTCTCCAGAAGGTCCAGTCAGTCAATGAATTCGTGATTGCCGTCATGAATCTTGGCAAGGCGATTGAGCAGGGCGCTGCCTTGGCCAAACAAGGTGGTTTGATGAGCGAGAACCAGGGAGCATGGGTCTCCTTGAATGCGCAACTCAAGCAAGCCGGTTTCAATGTCAAAAGCCTGGCTGATGAGCTCAAGGCGTTAAGCGACAACGAAGCTCTTTTGATCGCCCAGGTTAAAGCCAGCAAGGATCTCACGGACCAGCAAAAGAGCTCCACAATCGAATTGATTAAGGCCCAGAGCGCCTCGAAGCGAGAATTGGCAATCTGGAATTCTCCACTGGCTCAATCACAGAGAAGCGCCCGTGGTGGATACCTGGATGACCGGGTGTACTACGGATTTGGCGGCAAGAAGGAGACTGGTAGGCAAAAGAATTTCGACGATGCCATGACCAATCTGAGGGAAGAGAGAGACCGAAAAATTGCCGAAGCGAATGCTCAGAAAGATCCCGATGTTGCGCGACAAATGAGATGGAACGCTCAAGAAGAGTTTAACAAGAAAATGGCCGCAGAGGTTGACCGCATGATTCCCAAGAATCGTGGCCGAGTCACCGTGGAAGGCATCGAGTCTTTTCACCGCAGCATCCAGGAAAGTTTGACGACTGATCCAGCGTTGCAACTCGAAGAAAAGCAAATTGCGCTCCTGGAGCAAATTCGGGATGTGCTGACTGGCAAAAAAGAAAGGTCTGAAGTTAGCCAGGAGGCTCAGGACTGGTTGGATTGGGCAGATAAACCAGCGCCAAAGCCAGACCTTGGAAAAGAAGATCCGAATCATCCAGACGCCAAGGCTCTTCAGGCAAAAAAAGAAGCCGAAGAAGCTAAACAGGCAAACGAGGCTGCAAAAGAGCAAGTCCGCGCCGCTGAAGCTGAAAAGCAAAAAGTCGGCAAGTGGCGTCAGGCAATGGAGCAAAAGAAAGCTGACGAATCTGCTGTTGGCCAACTCGAAACTGATGAACGAACTCGCTCGATTGAAGAGCAGGAGCTCAACGATCTTGAATTCCGGTTCAGGACACAGGATGGCATTAGCGAGGAAGACTGGAATAAGCTCACTGGAGAACTGGGCGCAAAAGTATCTATTGGAAAAAGCGGAAACGAAATTATCTCAGCCGAAGAAGGCAGAGAGGCGATCAGGAAGAAAAGAAAAGAGCTGAGTGATCGCAAAGAGCAGATTGCAGAAGCGAAAAAGGAGGCCGAAGAACGAGCAAAGCAGTCCAGGGCCAGTCTCGACGCTACAGCTCCGTTTGGCACAGGCAGCATGACTTCTGTCGAGCACGAACAGTCTCTTTCGAAAGCTGAAGCCGAAGCCAAGTCCAGTCTCGCTGCTGCGGAAAAAGAAGCAGCGGACACACAGGCCAAGGCCGACGAAGCCAAGAAGAAATACAACGACTTGGCTAAAGAAAGGAACGCTGCGTCTTCTGGTGGGCTCAAAAGTGCTGCTCAGGAAAAAGCAGAAGAGGCTGAGCGTAGAGCGGAGAACGCTCAAGCCGCCAGGAAGAGAGAGCAAATGTCGAAGGCGGATCGCAAGAGGTCCGCTGAAGATTTTGCACGCAAATACAAAGTCAGCACGAAGGACATGCAGAAAGCCTGGAAAGATTCAGGTGGAGATATTCGTCTTTACGAAGACAAGATCAGTCGATTGCTGCCTGATGGTGAAGCCAGAGAAAAAGCTCGGATCGAAGGTCTTGGAATCTGGGACTCCGACACAGAGCTGGGGTGGTCGAAAGAAGCTGAAAAGTCTTCAAAGAAGCTGAACGAGGAAGCTGAGAAGAAGAAGGCGAACCCGGATTATCCAGAAATGACTTCGTATCGCGGCAGCCGTCTTGGAGATTCTTTTTCGATGCCAGAGTCCTCCACAGCCAGCGCCCTGGCTGCTAGTATGGCCTCCGGGAAAATGGAAATTGCGATCGACAAGATCGGTGCGATTTTCGAAGAGAAGCTGACCAAGCAGTTTGAGCTCTGGGAAGAAATCAAACGGGATGGAATCCCGCAAAGGATTGCGTAAGTGGCTGACTCAATTTCTTCGATCCCGACGACCTGGCCTCCGACCCCAGCGGTCCTTGGCGGTGTATTGCTCGCCGGAACGCCCACGTTTCACGTCGGACAAGACGGGTTCACGGCTGTTCGAGAGATTGTTGTCCCTTGGGAAAAGCTCGACGACGCCCTTGAATTGCTGATGCCGCCATCAACCTTTTCTGGTGGCGTCCAGACAGTCGCTTACGGTGCTCCTTTTCCCGGAAGAACGTACCTACGAGTCATCGACATCGACATCAAGCCATTGTCGAACAAGCCACAAGGACTCGATTTCAACAATGACTACAAGTACGAGCACGCAAAGTTCATTGTGAAGTACGGGTTCCTCAAGAACCAACCGCCAGGCAGTTCACCTTCGACAGATCCAAAAGACCCTGTGCAATTCCTGATTCATCGCTGGTCGATCGGCGCTGAAGTCATCAAGACAGACACAACCGGACTGGTCTGGGATAACGTCTGGAACGGCAAAGTGCCATCTCCGTTCAATCCGTTTCCCCCGAAATCGCCGACGTCGCCGCGTGGATCAAAAGTCTACGAGCTTATTGGAAGGACGGCCAATCAAGCGGACATGAAGCAGGGTCCGCGTCAATACATCGCAACAATTGAGCATGAGATTACGCGACAGAGAGTGCCAAGACCGCCATTCACTGCGCTCAGAAATTGCGTGGCTAAATGCAACGACAGTCCAGTTCAACTCAAGACCGGAATCGTTCCAGCAGAATGTCTGATTCTTTGGGGCGCTAATCTTCAATCGACAACTATGTCGAATGGCGAAGAGTCATGGGAGATGAACCTGAGATTCGGCGAACGGCGAGTTGACGCAGAAGACCAGGTAGAAGTTGGTGGCTGGAATCACTTCTACCGAGAGAATCCTCCTGAGAAGATCAAGGCAACATTGCAGTCGTCAGTGCAGGGGTTCGTTGCGGATGCAATGACTGGCAAGCGAGGCTTTTATCGTCTCGAAAAGAGCTACGGAGATGACGAAAAGGCGTATCAGTCAACAGCGCCTGGGAGCGCTGGGACAGACCTTGTCGTCGGATACAATCACGAAACCGCTTTAATCAAGCAGGCAGACTTCAGCAAGTTATGGTTGCCTGAGCCAGTTCCGCCGCCACCAGGACCATAGCATGAGCATTCAGTCAATGTGCTCCAAAGACAGGATTGAGATTCGTCGAGAAACTTCAACTCGCTCGGACGGAGGCGAAGCCGTCAAGACGTGGCTTGCGGCGACAAGATCCGGGGCTACGCCACCGCTCCCAGCTCTCGATGTGAAATGCCGTCGCCAGCAACTGAATTCAGAGGAGGCGATCGCTGCCGGTGTCACCTCTGGAAAAGAATCCTGGAATCTCTTCTTCTATTTTGACCCAAAGATCGACAAGCGAGATCGAGTCTTTTTTACCGACAATGGCGTTGCTTACGAAGCCGAAGTTTCGACTCCATCATGGCAGTACGACACACAGAATCGGCTCTGGCAATGCGTAGTCGTCAAATTTGGTCCAGGCAAGAGATAGTCACCGATGTCTGACAATCCACTCAATGTTGCTGTCATTAGCCGTTGGTCCATCAAGGGGCTCGACTCAAGCATTGCTCCACTGTATTTGGGAACAAAAGGTCTTGGGCCTGATGACTACCTGGATGAAGTCTCCAAGGCAATGGAAGAGAATTCTGCGCCGAACGAACAATTGCTTCCAAGAGCCCGCTTTGTTGTTCTTGCTGAGAGAACAATCGACTCGACGCCGACTTGCAAGACGATTCGAGCAGACCTGATGTTCTACTTGTTTGGCGTCAGCATGACGCAAATGAGCACATTCAGAAATCTTGTTCGATCGACATTCGAGAACGGCCATGCACAGGTTGTGCAAAACACGAATCCATTTGCGATTTCTGGTGCAAAAGTCAGTGATCTTGATCTGGTAGAATTTGAAGATCATCCAGAGAGACACGACATCAAGTATTCAGAACTTCTGTTCACGGTAATATATTCCATCGAAAGGAATTTATCGTGGCCAGCGTCAGTTCCATAGGTCACTTGAAGGCGACTGCGCGAAGATGTTGCAAGTCCTGAAGAAATCGGTCTGATTCCGGCGAACTCAAGCATTTCATCGCCTCGATAAACAGATCCAAATCTTTTTTGGTTGCCAGAATCGCAACCTTGTCTTTGTCGTTCAGCTCCGTCAGCAACTGACCCTGAATCGCTTCACGTTTTTCGGGAACGACAGAACAAGGCAGTTTACGACTGTTCATTTCCTGGCTCTTTTTGGTTTCTTGTTGAATCTAATTGAAGATGACTTTCGGTCGCATTGCTTGTCATTTTTCGGTCTTGTCTCGTGGCCATCAAGAATCCTTGGAATGAGGGTTCGCGATACATCTTCACCGACGACTCCTCCGGTGATTGGTTGCGAATTTCCATATCCAGACACCGAAATCAACATTCCCGCAATCTCGTCGTCAATCGCATCTGCTACTGAAAATTGGCTTGCGTGACACACGAGCGATACCACAAGACCAAGAACGGTCGTGAGTTTTTTGATTCGGCGGCTCGACATGATGATTGCTCCCTAGAAAATAGTTCTTGAAAAGACGGCAACGGCAATTTCGATCGCGCACATGAACCAAAAGAGCCTTTTCTGCCAAGAAGCTCTTTGGATCCACCAAGCCATTGCTAGTGCTCCCGTGAAGATGTGAGCTGTGTCTTTGTAGGCTTGAATCCATTGGAATTGCTCTGGCGGAAACTTCAATCCAATAAGGATTCTTGCGGCAGTCAGAACAATCGAAATTGCAATTGTTGTTCGAATCGGAAGTTCTCGTTTTGCTGGCTCGTTTTTGGCGATGGCGTAAAGTCGATCGACTTCTTCGCAATTTTTTGCAATCACGGTCAACGAATAGTCGCCAAGAGTTTCGCTGAGAGAAGCGCGATCCTTTATGGAAAATTGAACACGTCCAACGCCTTCGAAAACCAAGATTTTGCAGCCGTATTTGATTTCCATTTCCATGTAACGACGCATGAGAGATTCTCTCTTTGCGTCAGAAATGCCTTCCGGAAGACTCACAAGAATCATTTCTTGGCTCATTAAACTACCTTCTTTGGATATTGGTGATGTCAACTTTTTTGGAGTGAGCGCCGGTTCCGCTGATAGGAAAGACTCGACTTTCGATCAGGCCTTTTCGATACGGGACTCTCAGGCGATTCAACGCCTTGCGGAGAGCTCCCGTCCTCTTGGCATCATCCCAGGCGCTGCGAGCCAGTTTTCGCTTGAAGATTCTGACCAGGTATCTGGCGTAGACAGTTGGGCTGGTTCGTTTTCCTCCCAAGCGAACATTCTTGAGAGACCCAAAAATCAAAACAATTCTGTTGCCACGGTTTTCAACTCGATAGTCCATCGAAGCGGAAAGTGATCCGGTTTCTTTTCTCGGATACTCACCCATTTCGGATCGAATTGCGTGCTCGCCAGAGCCTTCCACAAGGATGCCGACTTTGCGCTGAAGATATCCGACCATGATTGGTCCAACGACCTCTGCGTACTTCCTGGTCTGCTTGAGGAGGTATTTTCTAAGCGGTCTTTCGAGTTTTCTGGCGGCAGTGCCCATGTCATTCCCACGGGAGAGAGTAATCGTATGCGGGCTGCTTTTCGGTGAGTCCTGAGAACTCTCGAAGCTCATTAAGTGTAATGCGTTGGTTCGGCATGATGAACCGCAGCTCGTTAATGAGTCCGTTTTCGAATCCACGCCCATCGCATTCACGAACAACAGCCGCAGAAACCCATTTCACAATCGTCCTTGGGCTCGGCTTTGGCGAAAACGGAAGCCTAAATTGCATGTGATGCGCGGCGTGATCTCCGATCTCGCCTCTGATTTCGATGATCCACCAAAATGCGATACAGCCAATCGAAATGGATTTTGGATGGAATGGAAAAGACGGATCGAGAGGACCAAGAAAATCAATGACAGTTGCTTTGATTCTCTTCCTGCATCCCTCGACCACGAATCCCTTCCTGGATCGGTACATCTTCCAATTTGGTGGCCACAGATACCAAATCCCCGGAACAAACATCATTGCCTCTCCTGAAGCGAGCTGACTGGCATTCTTTGTACTGGCATGCCAGTTTTGGGTACGAACGGCACATGTGCGGACTGTTCTCGTAGATACCGCAATCGCCATTCGAAAGAAGGTGACGACAAGTAAATCTTGGTTTTGCTTCCGTGGACGCAAGACCTTCTACTGGGCTAACGCCAAATTTTTCGAAAGCTTCTTGCGCTGAGATTTCGCCAAGCGGAATCAGCATGTCTAAAATTTGAATGTCATCAGTGAACTTCGTTGCCCCTTCGACATTTGCAACGCTTTTTTGGAGATCTTCGTAAGTGATCGACAGAACGAAGCAGCGACAGCAGTGTCCTCGGCAGCGGCCACCTTCAGTTACTTCTGGCATGCTACCTCTTTCTCTTTTTCAATCAGTTCTTCTCGAAAAATCGCGACGTCGTCTGGTGCGACAATTCCAAGCTTCACTTGGCCGCTCTTAATTCCGACAACCTTTACGATGATGTTGTCTGAGATACGGATTGACTGATTGAGCTTTCGACTGAGGACGAGCATGACAAACTCCTTTTTGGCTTGAGGACGAAAATCGATCCAGTCCGTTTGGAATACCACTTTTTTCCAAATTTCCAGTCCGCTGGTAGCCTGGATTCGATCTCTTGTCGAATCAGATCAGCAGTTTCCTGGTCAATGCCTCTGTCGCTACCAAGCTCCTGCATGAGTATTGGCGTCAGCCAGATGTGCCAGCTCGCAACTAGCGATGGCGATAGACGAACACAGTCGTATTCCATTTGAAACGCCCTTTGGCTTAAAAGGAGGGCTCGACGCTAACGCACCGAGTCCTCCTTGCGAACATTCTTTGGTGAAGACCAGCCTTCGAGCTGTCCACGAAAATCAATCCAACACTCACTCATCCTGGCAAGCATCAGGATGTCGTCTCGATTCAAGCAGGAGTCGTGCATTCGTCGCGCGAATTTGACGCACACATCTTCATCGCTCATTTCGAGCGGAAAGATGGCGTAGCTGGCTCTTAACTGAGCAGCGACGATCGACAAATTCTTGGCGAACTGCGGGTACACGATTAGCCTCCATGTCAAGTATCATAGACCTTTCCAAAAGAGAACGCAAGATTACTCGATGTCTTGGGCGGCACGCTCAGCGTCTTCTCGGATGAGCTTTTCGCTGAATTTCAAGGTTTTTTGAAAGGCGAACTCTGAAAGGCAAAGTTTTTCAAGAGTTGAGCTCAGTAAAAATCTCTTGAAGGCCAGTCTGCTCCTGAGATCTTGGTCGATCAGAAATATGCAGGTCTGGCCAGAGTCAGAGGTAACAGAAAGAAAATCCATTTCTTGCTTCATCGCGACTCCATTCACGATTTGGATTCTCTGTTGTTTTGG